>Ga0209530_1000001_pt1 | contig 299963 bp, 244 predicted proteins | sample BlaSpr_A8_Ref_O1_FD_187987 | JGI IMG/M metagenome (GOLD analysis project Ga0209530, IMG submission 187987) | Forest soil microbial communities from Thunder Bay, Ontario, Canada - Black Spruce, Ontario site 2_A8_Ref_O1 (SPAdes) (version 2) | ecosystem: Environmental > Terrestrial > Soil >...
ACCAGGGCAAAATAAAAGACCACTATCACAATGTCGACAGGAGCAAGACGCACCAGCCGGGTTGGGACTTCGCTTGCTAGCAACACCGTCATCGCTTGTCCTTACTTCTTGGGCTTAGGTTTTCCTTGCCCGTAATACGCATTCTCGCCGTGTTTTCTGCGATAGTGCTTGTCGTGCAACACGCTTCCGATCGGCTCTGCTGCGGCGTTGATGCCGAGCGTGAAGTAGGCCATCCGCGCGATCGATTCCACAATGGCTGCGTGCTCCGCGGCCGCCATGGCATCCTTGCCCCAGGCGAAAGGCCCATGATTCGCTACCAGAACGCCCGGAGCCGCTGTCGGACTGGTCTCGGACAAGCTGCGTACAATCGCCTGCCCCGTATTCTTCTCGTAATCGTGGAGAATCTCCTGATCGCTCATGGAGGAGGTCACCAAAATTTGGCCGCCAAAATAGTCCGCATGGGTAGTGCCGAAGCACGGTATGGGCCTCCGGCTTTGGGCCCATGCGGTGGCATACTCGGAATGGGTGTGGGCGACACCGCCGATTTCCGCAAACTGGTTGTAGAGCACCAGATGGGTCGGGAGATCAGAGGAAGGCCTCAAGTTTCCCTCCACGACATCTCCGGCCAGATTTGTGACCACCAGATGCTCTGCTCTCAGCTCATCATAAGGAACCCCGCTTGGCTTGATCACAACCAAGCCTTCTTCCCGCGAGATTCCGCTGGCGTTACCGAAGGTGTACAGAACAAGACCTCGTCGCACCAGTTCTAGATTGGCCTCCAAAACTTGTTCTCGCAAACCTTGCAGCATAGCTTGTCCTGTTGTCTTGTCGCCCGCCAACAGTAGGGTAATCGTTTACTCAGAACTAGTGGAATCTAGTCTATCCCTGTGCTGGTTGTCAATTGTAACTTTCTCATTCCATAGCAACTCGACGCAGTACCCTTCCCGATCGCAAGAGCCTTGCGCAGAGTAAAAACGTTGCAAAAGCGAAGAACTGTCATGATGCGGGAGCGGATGGCTCCTTCTTAAAGGTCCCCGGGACCTCGATCTTCGAACTCTCGGTGCGACACAAGGAGCTTTATGTCAGCGGTTGCCCCATCGCTTTGCGGCGCTTCGCACCCTGCTTCCCGGGTTGGGCCAGCGCGGTCGAACGCCGCAGCACCAGGTTCGTATTCAGGTCATATTCGCAGCGTTCATGCGACGGCGTGTCCCGTTGCACCTCGTTCAGCAGGGCCTGGAATGCAATCCTCGCCAGTTCCGTTTGCGACATCTGGACCGTCGTCAGCGGAGGAATTGTAAACTCAGCCAGCCGTATGTCGTCGAAGCCGATGACGGAAAGATCGTTCGGTATCTTAACATCCTGGTCGTATGCTTCCCGCATGACTCCGATCGCCGTCATGTCGTTCGAGCACAGCACCGCCGTCGGCCGATTACTTAAACTGTCAAATTCCACCAACGCGCGCATCCCGCCATCCATCCGGTGATTTCCTTCTACGATCAGGTCGGGAACAAGCCCGATCTCGGTCATCGCCGTTACGAAAGCAGCCTTTCTCGCGATCGCCGATTTCAAGTGCGAAGGACCGGAAATAAACGCGATGCGCGTATGCCGGAGCGCGGCGAGGTGCTGCACCGCCTGCCGAATTCCATTCAAATAATTGATTCGTATATTGACGATTCCCGGGGCGTCTGGTCCGACATCGACGAACACCAGCGGGACTTTACGAAAGCGGAGATGATCGAGCAGCGTGTCCTCCATGCCGAAGGTAAGGATGGCCACGCCGTCGACCCGGCGCTCGATCATGCGCCGCACCGACGATTCCATCCGCTTCGGATCGTGCACGGTTGAGGTCAGCAGGATCTCATAGTTGTTTTCGACCGCAAGATTCTCGAAGGTCTGGACGATTTCCGGGAAAAAGGGGTTAGTAATCTCGGAAACAATCAGTCCGAAAATCCGACTCCGCCCCGAAACCAAAGCCCGAGCCTGTGTGTTTGGATAGTATCCGAGTTCGTCGACTACCTTCCAAACGCGCTTGGCCAGTTGTGGATCTACGGTGGGGACGTGGTTGATAGCTCTCGATACGGTGGCGGTGGAAACTCTCGCTCTGCGCGCGATTTCACGAATGTCCATCGAGATTACTGGGGGAGTAACGCCCGTGCGAAAATGCATTCTAGCATAGCTTCAAAGCCAATTCCGGGGTCATAGAAAGCGGGATATGGAAAACGTTTGCTAATTTGCCCGCATGATTCTCTCGAGACTCACTCCGAGGTGACTGCCGAAATAGTAACCCTGGCTTGTGGCCGAGCCCGAGTCTGGGGGACGGGTGACTCTTGCTCCCAGGTACCATCGAGGCACACGCTGGTCCTGCGGGGTACATGCAGCGGACCAACAACCAGGCAAGGGACGCCGCCATTTGAGCGGACAACAAGAAAACCGGGGGCGGTCCATGGGATGGATCCTGTTCTGCAGTGGACGGCGGACCGCAATCCTGCGGAAGCGCGGTGGATCGCAGCAGAGGCTCTAAAGTTTTCCCCGTGAGTCGGAGTGTCGCGAGCGAAGCCGCCTCGCGTTTGCCACGGCGAGTCGATCCGGGCAGAACCGGATCTCTAGCCGAGGATTCGGGCAAACGCTTTCCAGCATACCCAGCTACCGACCATGCAATTCATAGCCACCGCGCCCATGGCGCAAGCGGCTTCACTCCGGCGCCCCTTCGGTCACGAGTCAAGTTGACGAGAAACACCGGAATCAGCACAGCCGCATACATGTACAAGCGTTTTGGCATCTCCATATGATCTCCCGGCGATCGCTATTGTAGGTCCTTCTTGTAGTCAAGCCCTTGTTAAAAGTGAGCCGAACACGGTTTGCTTAAACTGTCCCCGCGAGCGCAGCCAAGAACGGTGCCTTCCTACCCCCCATTGACGAGCTAGCGGGAGGAAACGTAGAAACGTTCATCCCCACTCTTGGTACCGTGATCATCGGCATTCCGCCACAGGAACAAGGTGTGCGGCCGGCCCGGGCCTTGCCCTACGAATTGAATGTTTATGCTGTGGTTAATGCTTCGGCAGGCACGATCGTTCTGACGTTTGTCAACACCGGCGGCGCGGCTGCAGTTTTCCAGGTACGCTCCGGCAACCCTACAGATGTGGTGCGAACCTACACCGTAGAATCGGGTAAGCAGTTGGCGGGTACCTGGAACGTAACTTCGTCCTACTCGCTCTCGGTCTATGGACCCAACGGCTTCGTGCGTTACTTCAACGGCAGCATCGGGTCTGGCGCGGCGGCGCTTGATGTTTCCTCCACATATAACACGGCCGGTAGCGGCTCAATCACGTGGACGCGTCACCAATGTCGCCAGCAGTCAAGTCTTAGCGAATGTACTGGATGCTTACACCGGTGACTTTGTCCAGCAGATCCTTGAACCTGGCGAGAGCTTTGAAAACGAGTTATCGCTCGAGCGGTTCTATGGTTGGTATGACCTGATCGTGACGGTTGCCGAAGACGCGACGTTCAATTACCGGCTTGCGGGTCATGTTGAAACCGGAAAGGACAGCTTCTCGGATCCAGCTCTGGGAGGTCTCGTCACCCTCCAGGGCTGACGTGAAGGCGGTTTACGGGGGGAACTGCGCATGCCACGATGATTCCTTCGCGCATGCGCAGACCTTCCCGACGACGGGCCAGAGCGGAACTTCCGCGTAGTCCCTGGAAGACTGCGTATCCTTCACTGCGTATGGATTGAGCCGGATTCGATCGGCGATTCATGCATGCTAAGGATGTACCAGTGATTTTCAGATTTGCGGCAGAGCATCATGCCGCGTCCCGTCGAGCGGAGGGATGGCGATTCAACCGTGTAGTCATACAAGCTCCAAACTACATCGCCAATCGCGTGTTGATCATTCATGCTCATGGAAAGCTGGGCGTGCGGAGTCTGGTCAAAATACTGTTTCCGGAAATGGTTGATGGCCTGGTCTCGTCCACGTAGTTCGCCGCTCGGAGAGCTCAGCACGAAATCCGGATCGAAACAAAAGGCCAGCCTGTCGGTGTCTGCGTTGTTGAAGGCTTCCGAGCAAGAATGCATGGCTCGCTGCATATCCGCGATAAGAGACGCCTCGGAAGCACTGGGCGGCGCGACGCCAAGGTGCGCGACGCTACGCTTCAGGTCGATGGTTACACCCAACTGCTCCAGGAGGTCCACGCCGAGGATTCCGTCGAGCGGGCCGCCGCATGCTTTAGCGATTGACGTTAAGTCGATCGCCGGCAGGCTTATGCCTCGCAGACTGTGGCTGCCCAACATGATCTCGCCGGTCGAAACTTCGCGAGCGTTCAGGGTGGTTGTTTCATTCCAGGACTGGACGTGAACCTCTTTCGTAGGCCCGCTAGTGAATGACTTCTCGTTGAGCATCGATGTGGCGGCCGTGTCAATCAGGAAGCGCTTTTCGGCCTTATCTACCCGGAGAATTACGACAGGTAGGCGATCGCAGTGCTGCAGGGGGATCTCGGTTCCGTTGACGAGGGTCTGGGCTCCGGCGCTCCAGCCACCCAGCGAGAGGGTCAAACTCGCGAAGAAGCAAACGAGCAACGCCCGAGGAATTCGCATCATTTCCTCAATTGCACCGGTTCTGTGGCTTGGTCGATTCGTTGCCAAATTGCCGTGCTGGCCGAACGGAAAGCGCCTGGATCTCGGAACAAGCGCGAGCTCCAATTGGCTCCCATGGCGAGCGCCTGAATTTCGAACGCCAGCTGGCGTACATCCACTTCCTTTCGGATTTCTCCAGCAGACTGCGCATCGCGCGCCGCCTGTTCCAGATTTCCCAGCCACCTCTTCATTAGTTCCACGATCTGATCGCGAACGCGTCCGGGCCGGTCGTCGAATTCCAGCGAAGCGGCGGAAAAGAAGCAGCCTCCGGGGAAGACCCTCTCCTTGCCATACGAGAGCCAATTCTCGCAAAGCGCCCGCAGACGATTGAGTCCCCGGAACTGAAATGCGGGGCGGACCACTTTTTCGACGAAGACATCACGAGCTGCGTCAACCACGGCGCATTGCAGATCTTCCTTCGAACCGAAGTGGGCGAACAGGCCGCTCTTGCTGATCCGCAGTGTAGAAGCTAGCCTGCCAATCGTGAGCCCTTCGAGGCCTTCGAGCGAGGCTAGGTCGACGGCCTTGCGCAGGATTGCACGGCGCGTTTTCAGTCCTCGCGGCCGTCGAAGAGGACCTTTCAGCGCGCTGCTAGCGCGAAGCGGGAAAGCCCCGGTAGGTTGATGTCGCATCCTCGTTTTCACCAGGTCAAAATAGCACGATCGTTCGTTCTATTGCAAATGGTTTCTGAAAGGGCTGATCCCTGAAAGGGCTGATCAATGATTCAACGCCGACCGGGATGCAGTCCGTGAGCGAGAACGATTTCGGGTTTTGGGCGAGCACCCGGATCAATGGGACCAGCGCAATGCTTGCAAATTGACGTGGTCAGGTTCAGAGCGGGTCGAGAGTTGTTGAGAATTCCGAGGAGATCAGAGCCGGGTGATCCGAGAGGAAGGAACTGCGACTCACGGAATATTCACCAATCCTTTGCGGATCGCGTATGCCACGAGTTCGGCCGTCTTATGAATACCGAGTTCACGCATGATATTGGCGCGATGCGCGCCTACCGTATTGCCGCTAAGGTTGAGCTGGGCCGCAATCTCCTTGTTCGATTTGCCGTCTACGATCCATTGCAGGATCTCGAGCTCCCGTTCGGTCAGTTCGCAGTCTTGCCTCTTTGCTGACGTAGCCTGCTTGGATAATTGCGTACAAAGCACGAGTTCACCGACGGCTACTCGCGTGATCGCCGAACCCAGATCCAAGTCCATCGCGTTCTTGAGAATGTATCCGCGAGCGCCAGCCTCGACCGCCTTGCGCACTAAAGTATCTTCCGAATGCATACTCAACATAAGGACTCTGGTCTCGGGGCAAGTTTCAACAATCTGCCGTGTAGCGAGCATACCGTCCATGCGCGGCATCGCGCAGTCCATAAGGATGACCATCGGCTTGAGCATGCGGGCCATTTGAACGGCTTCAATGCCGTCGCTTGCCTCTCCGACAACCGTGATTTCGTCCCGATCCTCGAGAATCCGCCGAAATCCAAGCCGTACCACAGCATGATCGTCCACTAATAAAACAGTGACCTGTTCGCGCATTTGGACTTGATTAGACACCCCAAAATGATTTGCGCCCGCGGTGTGAATGAACTGACACCTTACAACCGGCCGACGCGGCCGGCCATAGTTGAAAGAAGGTAGTGCAGCCGTGCGGCCGATATTTGCTGCGGAGTTTTCTTGGGAGACGGACAAGTGCGGAGCGGGGAGCCAATACTAAGTAAGCGTTAGCGCTTTCCAGTTAGCGCATTTGCAATATGGTGCTACGAAGGTTGGCAAACATAAAATCTCACCACTTTGTTATCTAGATCGAGCCAAAGATGTCTGATGGCGGGGTGGGTATCGTTGTCCAAACCAGATGCAGCCTCATCGGTCGTAGCCGTCCTGAGCCGAGCAAAGATCAGGACAATGCGTTTTCTCAGGGGCGAAAAACGAATCTTTAGATTGGTGGTCAATCTAACTTTGATAGCCTCCTGTGCCTTCGCGGCAGATCAATCCGCGTCGAATCCGTCTTCGGACGAGATTACCTTGCAGATCATCGTCGTTGGTTCCGTGGAACAGGCTCAGCGCATCCTCGATCGGCTGAAGAAGGGCGAGAGTTTTCTCGCGCTCGCGAAAGAAAACTCCATTGACTCGACGGCGGAGGATGGAGGCCGCATGGGAAACGTATCTCTCTCGATGTTACGCCCGGAATTGAGAGATGCCTTACAGGGCCTCGGTGCGGGCCAGATTAGCCCAGTGCTTCGTACTACCCTCGGATATGCGATTTTGAAGATAGTGCAGAGGGGCGGGAGTGGCGGCAATACGAGCTCGGGGGGAAACTCCGCTACGGCGGCGACCGGAAGCGTTAAGTACACATTCAATGTTGGCGGTTTGGGAGAGGCTGAACTGGGTCTGATCAAGTCGCCCAAGACAGTTGACTGGAGCCAGGACCTGCGCCAGATCTGCGAGACGCGGAAGAAGTCGCTCGCGGCGGAGAAGGAGTCACTGAAAGATTTTCTGTCGCCCGGGAATCAGAAAGCTCGTGCATCCTATGCCCCGCTGGATTTGCTGAATGCGCACTTCTCCCTGGGCGAGATCCATTCCTACGAAGGCAACATGGATGAGGCCGTCGAGCAGTACCAGGAGGCCTACCAGATCGCGGTGTCAGATGAACCAAGAGCCGTGCTCCAGATGAGCGAAGCTCTCGGAATTGCTTACCTGCACAAATCCGAGATGGAGAATGACGTGTATCGCCATCCTGGAGATCGATGTCTACTGCCGATGCGTCCCGGCAGCGCCTATACCAAGACCGGCGACTCCGAGAAAGCGATCGAGTATTTCCTGAAGTATCTCGAGCAGAAACCTGAGGAACTCGAAGTGAAGTGGCTGCTTAACTTGGCCTACATGACGGTCGGAGCTTATCCGGATAAGGTTCCGCCGCAGTATCTGATTCCACCATCAGTCTTCGAAGCGACAGAGAACGTGGGCCGTTTTGTCGATGTTGCTCCGCAAGCGGGGCTGAATTCGTTCTCCACGGCGGGAGGAGTGATCGTGGATGACTTCGAAAGCAACGGACGCCTCGATGTCGTGACGTCGAGCAACAAGGGGAACTTCGATGTAGTCACGTCGAGCTTCGATAGTTGTGGGCCGATGCACTTCTTCCACAACAACGGAGACGGGACCTTTACAGACCAAGCCGCCAAGGCCGGACTGGCGGACCAATTGGGGGGACTGAACATCCTACAAGCCGACTATAACAACGATGGCTGCATGGACATTCTGGTTTTGCGGGGCGCCTGGGAGGTTCCGCAGCGCAAATCCCTGCTGCGCAACAATTGCGACGGCACTTTCACCGATGTCACGGCCGCCAGTGGCCTGGCAGTGCCAGCGACGAGTACGCAGGCAGCGGTCTGGGTCGACATAAACAACGATGGCTTGCTTGACCTATTTGTGGCGAACGAGGATGCGCCCGCTCAACTGTTCCTGAACAAGGGAGATGGCACGTTCGAAGATATCGCTTCGTCGTCTCACCTGGATCGGATTATGTTCAGCAAAGGCGTAGCGGCTGCCGACTACGACAACGATGGCTGGCCCGACCTGTTCGTTTCCAACCTGAACGGCCCCAACTTTCTCTATCACAATAATCACGACAACACATTCACGGAAGTCGCATTGCAGGCGGGCGTACAGGCACCCACACACGGTTTCGCGACCTGGTTTTTCGACTATGACAACGACGGCTGGCCCGATCTGTTCGTGACCAGCTATTTCACCTCGGTCGATGAATCCGCGCGTACCTATCTCGGGCTTCCCCACAACGCTACGACATTAAAGTTGTACAAGAACATGAAAGACGGAACCTTCCGGGACGTCACGGCGGAAGTTGGGCTGGACAAGGTGTTCATGCCAATGGGCGCCAACTTCGGCGACATCGATAACGACGGATTCCTCGACATCTATCTTGGGACCGGAAATCCTTCCTACGGTTCGCTGGTTCCGAATGTCCTTCTTCGCAATCATGACGGGAAGTATTTCGTGGATGTCACTGCCTCATCCGGAACGGGCGAGTTGCACAAAGGACACGGCATCGCATTCGCCGACCTACAGAATAACGGTCACGAAGATATCGTCGCCGAGGTTGGCGGCGCCACGCCTGGCGACAGCCACGCCCTCCGCGTGTTCGAGAATCCCGGCAATGACAACGACTGGATCAGCGTGAAACTGGTGGGCGTGAAAACGAATCGGGCTGCGATTGGGGCCCGGATCAAAGTGACGGTCGAGAACAAGGGGCAGGGAACACACTCGGTCTATCGCACGGTGGGCAGTGGAGGATCGTTTGGTGCATCTCCGCTGCAGCAGCATATTGGGCTAGGCAAGGATGCCCGGATCGTCGATCTAGAAATCTGGTGGCCCACCAGCAACACGCGACAACACTTCACAAATGTAGATAAGGACCAGTTTCTGGAAATCAAAGAGTTGGCTCCGGACTATGTCAAGTTGGACCGGCAGCCATACCGACTGGGAGGCTCACAGCGAGATGCCCCCGCGGTTGCCAAACAATCCGTGCCGAGTCCAGCAACGAGTAGATAAAACGCCTCACTTCGTTCACTGATTCACGTTCACTTGTTAACAACGGAGGAACTTAGCCTATGAAGGTCTTCGTTAGGTTCGTGGCATGGCTACTGCTTAGCACCGGTTCAGCCTGGGCGGCGCAGCAGTTCTCTGTGACCGGCATGGTATTGAAGGTGGATCAGCCTCATAAGATCTTTGTCGTTTCTTGCCAAAGCATTCCCGGATACATGGACGCGATGGTCATGCCGTTCGAAGTTCGACAGGTTAAAGACCTGGACGGTTTGGCGCCGGGCATGACAGTGGATTTCAGCCTGGTCATCGACAAAGAGTCGAACTATGCCGAACGAATCCAAATCCGCCACTACGAAAGTGTCGAACAAGACCCGCTAACGGCGCGCCGATTGAAACTTCTCACCCAAATTTCGCATCCGGCGACGGCCAAAGCACTGGCCATCGGACAGGCGGTACCGGATTTTACCCTAATTGATCAGAGTCAACATCGCGTGACCTTTTCGAAATTCGCCGGCAAGGTGGTGGCGATCAACTTTATATATACAAGTTGCGCCTTGCCCAACTTCTGCTTCCGCAACTCCAACACCTTTGGAGTGTTGCAGAAGCGCTTCAAGGAAAAGATGGGAAGGGAGCTAGTGCTGCTTACCGTTACGTTCGATCCGCAACGAGACGGCCCGGATGTCCTCGCCAAGTACGCGAGGACCTGGAAGGCCGACCCGGCAACGTGGCATTTTCTTACCGGCTCCGTACTGGACGTTCAGCACGTGAGCAACATCTTTGGCATGGACTATTTCCCCGATGAAGGGCTCATGAACCATTCTCTGCGTACCGCAATCATCGATCGCCGCGGAAGATTGGTGGCCAACATTGAAGGCAACCAGTTCACCGCAGACCAACTCGGGGATCTGGTGCAGACGGTCCTGAGTCGACGAAATATCGACGATCCGAGGGGTCAAACTCGGCTAGCCCGTAACCAAGACTCGGCGCCGTCGATCCGAAGATAGCCGATTCGAGGGCTCGGCATACTGCGCTCGCTGGAGACGCCGAATGCTGCGCTCAACGTCCATAGTGGGCGATAAAGACCGCCTTGCCCAGTAGATGATCGCTCGCGGTCGACACCACCATCGCGCCGCTCGAATCCGGCGGCACGTCCAGTTTCTCGACACTCAAGGCATAGACGGTGAAGGTGTAGCGATGTGGAGGTTCTCCCTTGTCCGGGCACGGTCCGTGATAAGCGTCATTGCCGAGATCGGTGCGGCCTTGCATGGTTCCAGGCGGAAGAATGGAGCTACGCTCGGCGCCGGCTCCCTTGGGTAGCTTGTCGACAGTCGCCGGCAGGTCATAAACCACCCAGTGCCACCATCCCGACGGTGTGGTGTGTTCGTCAGGGTCGAACAAGGTTACGACAAAACTCTTGGTTCCGGCCGGAGCGCCAGTCCACTGCAATGGCGGCGACATATTACCCCCTGTGCATCCGAACACATTCGCCGTATAGACTTCGGGGACTTTCGCCGCGAGTTGAGGGTCCGAACTGGAAAGCGCAAATTTAGGCTTCGCCGTCGATTTCACTTGTGCTGCGGCGACCCGGACAGAAGCCGATAGAGCGATCAGCAGCAGCAGAAAGCGCAAGGCGCCGATCATCTTCGATGGGAACATTTCCGCCTCTCATTATCGAGATTCAATTTCTATCCTACTTTTGCTGATGACTAAGGCCCCAGACATATGCGGCCAACGCGGATGCCTGGTCTGCGGTGAGTTGTGCCCCACCCATGGGCGGCATCGGGCTGCGATATTTCTTGGGTTCCGGTACGCCGTTGGTGATCACCTTCAAGATTCCAGCGAAACTGCCGTCACTCCACAACCTTTGTTGACTTGTCAGAGATGGACCGAGCGATGATCCGGTGCCATTCGCGCCGTGGCAACCTGTGCAGCTCGCTCCGCCCACTTGGCCGTGAAAAATGCGATCGCCCAGAGCCACCATCTCGGGGGTTGCTCCATCGGGAACAGGGATTTTTGTGTTTGCGACCGCACCTGCGTCCGCATTCGTGCCTTCGGGTGGCTTGGCAGGAGCAGCGACGACATCACCGGCCGGCGCCGAAAGACTCGGGCACGGAGTTGCTTTGGGAGCAGGACCTGCGGGATCGCCATTATAGACAATGCGATAAATACGTCCGCGAATGTCGTCGGACACGTAGAGCGCCCCGTCAGGTCCAACGGCAAGCCCGGAGGGGCGGTGTGCCGCGCCCTCCGGCGTCTTTACACGCCCCGCAAAACCGTCGGCGAAGATCTCGCAATTGCCGGACGCGCGAACGCCGTCAAGCGGCTGAAACACGATGTTGTAGCCGCCTTGCGCATATGGCGCTCGATTCCATGAACCGTGGAAGGCGATGAAGACCCCGCTGCGATAGCGCGCTGGAAATTGTTTCTGATCGTAGCGCACCATTGCGTTTGGCGCCCAATGCGCCGGAAATGCAGCGACCGGAGCCATCTTGTTCGCGCATACGCCTGTGCTCGTTCCTCCGTCACCACCGTATTCGGGCGCAAGGACCAGCTTTTTCTGCGCGCCATCGTAATAGCATTCCGGCCAGCCGTAGTCGCCGCTCTGCTGCAAGAGCAGCAATTCTTCGGCGGGCTGCGTGGCTTCCGCCGTAGGTTTGTACAGGTCCGGCCAATTGGAGTGCAGCTGGTCTCGCCCGTGTTGGGTAACAAACAAGCGACCCGTGGAGTCGAAGGCAAAGCCTTCCGCGTTGCGTATGCCCGTCGCGTAGCGCTCTGCGGGTGAAAATATCTGGTCCGTTTTGTTCGCGTCGTAGCGCCAGATGCCGCCGCGGGTCTTCAACTCAGTGCAAGGATTTTCGCCGGGGACCTTCGGTTGCCGATTTTTCGCTTGGCAGGAATTGGTCGCGGAGGCGACGTCCACATAGATCGATCCTTCTTCACTGATGATGAATGGATGCATAGGATGATCGCCGCCGAGGGGCAATTTGGAGACGATCGTCGCCGGAGCGTCTTTGGGCACGATGGAATCTGTGGGAAGTACATATCGCACGATGCGATCGTTGATCTCCGCGTAAATCGCTCCCTTGTACATGCCGATGCCCGTGCCACCGGCACCGCCGGTCTGGACGGTTTCGCCGAAGCGCTCAATCACGTCTGCTTTTCCTGCGCCCGCCTTGTCTTCGAGAGCCACCAGAAATCCGCCTTCGTGCGGCTTATCGAAGTCGTAGTAGTCTCCGGACCAGGTGTTGACATAAACCACTCCGCTCGGACTCACCACCACGTGACGAGCGTGACCGATGGTGTCGGCAAATACGGTCGCGCAAAAGCCTGCCGGCAGCGTCAGTCCGCTATCGTCGTGCGCGCACGATGTGCTCTTGTTCTTCTTGCCAGAACTCGGACGGTTTTGAGCTGAAACCATCAAACTGACCAGACACAATGCCGCGAGCACGACGAGGGCAGATAACCGAGGTCTATCGGATCGAAGCAATCGCATGGCAGCCTCCGGAAATCGACAAAATCAGTGCCGCGAGTGATTTTAATACAACCATCAAGTCATCATGATGCCGCGAGCAATTCTGTTGTTCCTCGCGGATGTACTTCAGCGAAGCTGACTGGAAGGCACTCGCCCATTTGGCGTGCGGTGGCATTTTGGCACGAAGTAACCGTCCGTTCCTCTGCAGCCCACCTTCTCGATCAGCCAGTCGTGTCTGTCGTATTTTTTGATGGTTCAATGGCGCAGCGAAGCAGCGTCAGCTGGCAAACAGGGCCTATCGAATTGGTCGCGAACCCGTGATGAGAATGTCCACGAGTCTCCTGGCACTTTGCTGCCAGTCGGGGCCGGAGGCCACATGGGAGACGCCGATCAGTGCCCGGAGCAGATCGAACGGCTCCAGATCTCTACGAATGTCGCGGCTCTTGATGGCGCGCTTCACCAGCGCATCAATCGCTCCCTGAATCTGACCACGTGAACCTTCATACAGCTTCGAAGGTCCTCCGACGAGCGAATTTAGAACGGGGCCGATGATCTGCTTGGTCGCGATGTAGTCGACGAATAGTAGCATCCACGCTCGCAAGGCTTCGAGGGGAGGAAGGCTTGCGCAAAACTTTTTCTCGGCTGCGGCCAGTTTCTCCACTTCAGTCCGATAGACCGCTTCGATCAGCGCATCGCGGGTAGGGAAGTGGCGGTACAGAGTTCCCGCTCCGACGCTGGCCTCTTTGGCGATGTCGTCGAGGCTGGCGTTCGCACCCGACCGAGTAAATGCCTGCTTTGCCACCTCCAGAATGCGCTCGCGGTTCCGCTGCGCGTCGGTGCGCAGTTTTCGGGGGACGATTTTTTGGTTTTTCGTGGTCATAGCAAAAAAAGTTGCAACCGGAGACAGTCTCCGGTTATCTTATCTACTGATTCGGAGACAGTCTCCGTTTTAGCCGGAACCGGGCGGTCTGTCAATAGCGGTTCTAAGGTTCCAAGGTTCTTCTGCTTTGGGAGGTGAGGAATATGAACCCACTCGCTCGCTACAAACTGTCAAGAAATTCCAACCCTCGTTGCGCCGACCGCATGCCCACGGCGGAGCGGGAACTCTCAGCATTCTTCAACGCTGTCATCGAGTTATTTGGGTTAGAACAAGCGGAGCTTTCAGCAGAAGACTGGTTGCAGGCGTTGATCGAGATCGATGGTCTGCCCGCTTCCGCCCGCGAATGGCGATTGCTTACTGCGAAGGTTTCGACTCGGCTGGCAAGTCGAGTGAATGCTTCGTCGCTATCGAATGAACCACAAATTGCTTAGGAGGAAAAGAATATGCGTGTTTTTGTTACTGGCGCTACAGGCTTCATTGGTACGGCAGTCGTCCGAGAACTGATTGACGCTGGCCATCAGGTGCTCGGTCTTACGCGCTCAGATGCGGGCGCCAAATCGCTCGTCGCCGCTGGTGCCCAGGTGCACCGAGGCGATCTCGAAGACCTGAAGAGCCTGCGCAGTGGAGCAGTCGCCTCGGAGGGCGTCATTCACACTGCGTTTATCCACGACTTCTCGAAGTTCGAGGCTAATTGTGAGATCGACAGGCGCGCCATCGAGGCGCTCGGCAGCGCGCTGGCCGGCACTGACCGCCCCTTGATCGTTACCTCGGGGACCGGGGTAGCCTTCACGCCGGGCCGCCTCACGACCGAGGAAGATGCGCCCAATTCTGCGATTCCCCGCGTAGCCTCGGAACAGGCAGCGGCTTCAGCGGCGGCGAAGGGCGGGCGCGTTTTGGTGATGCGTCTTCCGCAGGTCCACGACCCAGTCAAGCAAGGCCTGATCACCTACCTCATCGCAGTGGCCCGCGAAAAAGGTGTCTCCGCGTATGTCGGCGAGGGGCTCAACCGCTGGCCCGCGGTACATCGACTCGATGCTGCCCGTCTCTACAGACTGGCGCTCGAGAAGGGTTCAGCGGGAGCCCGTTATAACGCGGTCGCAGAACAGGGCGTGCCGCTTCGAGAGATTGCTGAGGTCATCGGCCGAGGCCTTGAGGTGCCGGTCGTCTCCAAGTCTCCTGAGGAGGCAGGCGAGCACTTTGGTTGGCTCGCGCACTTCGCGGGTGCCGACCTGCCGGCCTCGAGCGCGCTGACGCAGCAACGGCTGGGATGGCGGCCCAAAGGTCCTGGGCTCATCGCCGATCTGAAGGCGATGAAATATTTCGAACACGCCGCGGTCTCGCGCGGCTAACGTGAGCGATTCGTAAACCGTTACTTGGAGGTATTAGAACCAGGAGGAGAAAATAACGAATCTCCAGGAGTTCGGGAATTATCTTAGCTTTTCTCGTTGCGACTAAGGATTCCTCAATGCCGAAGCCCCTACTGTCCGCCATTACTCCTCTAGTATTGGAATAATTTCTCGTTCCGATTTGAAATGGAGGTATGTCGTGGTGGATCGCCGCAATTTCATCAAGAGCTCTCTTCTCACCGGCAGCAGCGCCCTGTTCGCAGGCCCCGGGTTCGCCGCTCGAACCGTTGCGTCTCAGGAACAGGTTCCTGGAGCCGTCGCGCTCACTGAGGTCGAAGGCGCTCGCTTCCCCAGTGACTTCCTCTGGGGCATGGCTTCCGCAGCCTACCAGGTCGAAGGTGCGTGGAACCTCGACGGCAAGGGCGAATCCAACTGGGATCGTTTCTCTCATACCGTGGGCAAAGTCAAAGGCGGCGCGACGGGCGATGTGGCTTGCGATCAGTACCACCACTACAAAGAAGACATCGCAATCCTCAGGCAGTTGAATCAGAAAAGTTACCGCTTCTCAACTTCGTGGGCGCGAGTACAACCTGCCGGCACCGGACCCGTCAACCAAAAGGGCATCGATTATTACAGCCGCCTGACCGACGCCTTGCTCGAAGCAGGCATCCGCCCGTTCTGCACGATCTATCACTGGGACCTTCCCCAGGCCCTCGAAGACCGAGGTGGTTGGCCGAACCGCGACCTCGCCTCCTACTATGCCGATTTTGCAGGACTGTTGGCGAAAAACCTAGGCGATCGAATCACCACCTGGGCTCCGTTTAACATGCCCTGGACCTTCACTTATTTTGGATATGGCGTTGGTGTCTTCCCGCCGGGGAAAGCCGATTTCAAACTGTTTCTCAAAGCCGCCCATACTGTGAACCTCGCGCAGGGCGAGGCTTTCCGAGCGATCAAGGCAGCATCCTCGAAAGCCACCGTGGGAAGCGCATACGGCATGGCCCCCGCGTATCCGAAGACGAATAGCGAAGCGGATCGCGCCGCCACCGCGCGCTACCACGCCATGAACAATCTTTACTTCCTTAACACTGCGGTGCACGGGCAGTATCCCAAAGCATTTGTCGGCGAAACACCGTACGAGGCAATGGGGTTCAAAGCTGGTGACGAGAAGATCATGAAAGTTCCTTTGGATTGGCTCGGATTCCACTACTACACACGTCGTGTCATCTCCAATGCCAGCAGTACGGCCCAGTCAAGCGGAGGCCATTTCGGTACCGAGACCGAGGGGGAAGGTGGTTCGTCGGCCCGCGATCCCCTGACGCAAATCCACGTGGAGATGCCGACCGAAGGCCCGCTCACTGAAGCCGGCCTGGAGATATGGCCGCGCGGAATCTATGATCTGGTGACGCAGATCTCGCGCGAATATAACCACCCGATCATTGAGATCAGCGAAAACGGTTGTTGCTATCTCGATAGCCCCGACGAAACTGGCCAGGTTCCCGATACGCGTCGTATCGCGTTTCACCGCCAGATACTTGGCGAGTTGGCGCATGCCATCGCCGACGGAGCCAGAGTGCGCGCCTACCACGCGTGGAGCCTGGTGGATAACTTCGAGTGGTCCGATGGCTACACCCAGCGCTATGGTCTTACTTATGTGGATTTCCGTAGCCAGAAACGGACCGTGAAAGATTCTGGCCTCTGGTATGGCCGCGTAGCCGCTGCGAACCGTTTAACTGTGTGAGGATTCGCGACACCCTACTGCCGATCGTTTGGAAAGCGACCAGGAACAAGACCGTGATCAGAAGAGTCCCGACCAGCAAAATTGGTTTCCGTAACTGGAACAGGAATCCTCGCGGTTGACCGCATCTTCCAATTCTCCGACGAGGCGCGCTTTTGAATTTTGTTTCTCATCTCCACGTTCTGGTCTCAGCCGACGGCTTGCTGGACTCCAAGGTCGCTCGATCGATGGTCGCTCGGTCGATCGGCTGAAATATGACGAACGCGAGTGGACAGTGCGGCATGGACCTTGGCACGTGGCCAACGTCGTCTGCTTGATAGTCGAAGGTCTGGGGTTGCACCAGCCGAAGACCGGGACCTTTGAAACAAAGAATGGAGGGGAGACGGCCGGCAAATCTCGGTCCTTCTAAGTGCACGGAGAGCAAGAAACCTGGCTTCTGGAGTCAGCGTTAGCCTTCAGCTATTTCGAGCGCCGACTTAAGCTTTTCTTCTTGAGTAGGGTTGGCATCGCTTTCCAGGTGGGCTCATCTAATTTGGTATGGGGAACGGATTGGCGGTTTCAGTACTGGATCTTGTGGGCATGCGGACCGGGGAACCTGCGGGTAGCGCAATTGCTCGATCGGTGGACCTGGCGCAGCACGTGGAGCGATGGGGATACAAGCGCTATTGGCTGGCGGAACATCACTCCATTCCTGGCCTGGCTTGCTCAGCCACGCCGGTGCTGATTGGGCATGTGGCGGCAGCGACAAAGACGATTCGAGTCGGCAGTGGTGGAGTCATGCTGCCAAACCACGCACCGCTGGTGGTAGCGGAACAGTTCGGGACGCTCGACGCTCTGTATCCGGGACGAATCGATCTAGGGCTGGGACGCGCCCCGGGCGGCGATTTCCAGACGATGCGGGCGCTGCGACGGGATTTGCAGCAGAGTGGTGAGGATTTCCCGGCGCTGCTCAATGAATTACAGACCTACCTCGGGCCGGAGCAGCCGGGGCAGGTGGTAAAAGCGATACCCGGACAGGGGAGCAACGTCCCGATTACATTGCTCGGTTCGAGCGGCTTCAGCGCCCAACTGGCAGGAATGCTGGGTTTGCCTTTTGCATTCGCGGCCCACTTTGCTCCCGAATATTTGTATGCCGCCGCGAAACTGTACCGCGAGCACTTCCAAGCGAGCGAAGCACTGCGGAAGCCGTACCTGATGGTGGCGGTGCAGGTGATCGCGGCAGAGACCGACGCGGCAGGCCGGAGGTTGTTCACGACGGCACAGCAGCGCTTTCTGCGACTCATTCGAAATCAGCCGGTAGAGTTGTTGCCTCCAGTTGACTCCATGGAGCCGCTATGGCAGGACTGGGAGCGAGCGGCCGTACAAAGCAAACTTGGCGCGGCTATCGTCGGATCGAGCACAACCGTCAAAGCGGGGCTCGAGAAGCTGGTGGTTGATACTGGGGTCAATGAAGTGATTGTCGTAACTGACACCTTTGAGCACGCAGACCGTTTGCAATCGTATGAGCGGGTAGCCGGCATTGCCGCAGCGGTCGAGACCAGAGCCGTTATGGTGGATGCCTGAAGGTCGTCGAATTCAGTCACCCCCGACAGAACATCTCCATCGCGAGATTTGCCGTGTCAGTGACGCGCACCGTGAAAGCCTTGTCCTTAGCGCCTCTGGCTGAGGTGCCTCTGGATGACCGTCACACCTGTTGATCGGATCGAATAAGCGCCGTTTCACGCCTCCATGCTCATCCCTCGATGAACCCCGAAGGATGCACGGGAGTTTCATAATATTTGCCTACGATCCCCAGCAAACATGGCTCGCCAAAAGCCATTGAAACATTCGGTATCAATATCGGTGCTGGACAAACGAAACAAAACGATATAAATAGTAATGTTCCGATAATTGCCGCAGTTTGGAATTCCACGCTGGAATTTGGACTTCCAGGCTGCCTGGCCGAATGGAACCGAACCATGAGTAGCGAATCATGAGTGAAGAGATCACTCCGAATGCGGCGTAGAGACTTTCTCAAGAGCACCGTCGCTGTTGCCGTAGCCTCCGAACTCGCAATGAGTAAAGCGCAGGCCGAGGTTCCCGCGCACAACTGGGGAAATTACGATTTCGGTTCCGGTCCTCAGGTGACCGATCGGCTCAATCAGGGCCCGTTCCCTCAATATCCGCCGGATGCGGTGATCCCCACTGACGATGTCGTGATGACGACTACTCCTTCCGAAGACGCCGTGCCGAACTACGGCAAGGGACTGGTCACCTATATCACGGCGGACAGTGGCACCGAGGAAATCAAATCACACAATATTCCGCAGGCGATCGAGGACTTGGTCCGCTTTCCATTAGGCCAGCAGCTTTACGTGCGTCCGACCTGGAGAGAGGTGCAGCCGCGGCCTGGACGTCTGGAGTTGCCCGATTACCTGAAGCTGGTTTTTGAATTGGCGAAGAAAAACAATAAGCGGGTCGGACTGCGAGTTCAGATGTGCGCTCCTGACTATACCCACGAAGCAGCGCTGCCAGATTTTGTCCTCGAGAAAGTGCCGAAAGTGGATCTCGTTCTTAGCGACCAAGAAAGCAGCGCCTCAGCAAGAAGGTATTTGGGAAATCCGCACTCGCGTTATCAGCCCCGGTACGACCATCCTTTTTTTCAGCAGGCATTCAAAGAGCTGGTGGGCCAATTGGCAGCGGAATTCGATGGCAACCCGCTCATCGAGTTTATCGACACCTTCATGTACGGCTTCTGGGGTGAGGGTCACACTTGGCCATTCGGCAACAATCCTTTCCCTGATCGCCAGACAGCAGAGCGCACCTGGATGAATATGCTCGAAGTACAGCTCGAACACTTTTCTAAGACTCCTCTCCTCACCAATACGCAACCGGACTATAGCCGGGTCGGTAATTCGGAGCTGGTAGACCGCACGGTCCGCAGCAACAATTGGATTCGCAGCGACACTATCTTTATCGAGAACGAGCAGATCGAAGCGCTCAGCAACCGCCCACCTTGGATTGCCGCACTGCTCGAGCAAGGCCTTCCTGGAAAACCTCCCGATCCGAGCGCAGCACAGGAAGGGATATCTCCGGCAGAGAACATGATCGACCATGTGATCGATGTCGGGGCGAATTACTTTTCGCTTTGGAACTTTCACCAGATCAGCGCCCAGAATCTGATGAGCTACTACCAGGCTTATCCGGCAGCGTTTGACCGGATCAGTCGCCGAATTGGCTATCGGGTGAGGCCGTCTTTCATCTGGAGTTATAAGGACGCCGGTTATCAAGGGCTGATTGTCGGCTTTGCGAATGACGGCATCGCGGGAGTGCCAGGCGTATTGAGGGTGACCGTCGAGAGCCAGGACGGCAAGGTTCTCAAGAGCGGTTGTCTGGACGCCGGTTATCCGTTGCCAGGCAAGATTCGGCAGGCACAGTTCGTGCTTCCGAATGTCACAGATTGGAAAGGATTGAAACTTAGAGCTGAGATTGAGGTAAAGGGAATCCGCTATCCCGTGCGGTGGGCTTGTCACCAGCAGCTGAACGATGACGGCTCGCTCACCCTGCGCTCCAACCTTCGTCAGGAGGTCTAGGCTGCGGTTGTTCTGATCCAAAAGGCAACGCGAATTCCATTCCGACTTGGCCAGGGCAACCGGACGTCGAGGCTGTAGATTTCCTGCGTGCTGCGGTCGCGTATCAGCAGTACCGATTCGTCGGGCGCAATCCGCTAGTTGCTCACCGGCAGTCCAACGTGAATCGTGTCGAGCCGCCGGGAAGGATTGCCAGATTTCAGATTTTACTCACCCGCGGTTTTGCTCGTTGCTATCAAACGCGCCACGACCACCAGCCTCTTCGGAGCTGGCCCGACATAGTGGGTGGGATAGCAGGTGATCAAGGTAAGCTGCGCCGATGAGGATTGCCGTAAGGCTGAAAGATCCGTAGGTTCAGCAATACGACGTCCTGTGACCACGAAGCGGTAAACTTCGCCCTGTCGCCGGAGATCAATTTCGTCTCCGTCCTGCAATTCGTCGAGATGCCGGAAGAAAGTGTCCCGGTGAGCGACGATCACCGAGTTTCCTGAATTTCCGGGAAGAGGCGAATCCTCCATGTGGCCCGGACCAAGCTTGAGCGACTTGCGCGAACTGCCTTCCACGATCACGGCATCCAGTCTAATTTTGTCGATTGTGAGCCGCGTAAGGCCGTTACTGGAAGGATCAATTTCGTTGCTCGAGATGTTTGCTGGCAGTGCACTCTGCTGTTGCCATTCTAGAGCCAGCTTTCTCTGCGCCGCATACATCTGCCAGTACTGGAACGACACGTAAAGCAGCAACAACAGCCCAACCCCAGCTAAGAAAAGAGCAAGCCGTTGCTGGACGCGACCTCGACGTTTCAATAAAGTCGCAAGCACAACGTCCGAATCATTCAGCTCGCCCGTTTCAGGGACTGCCCTTTCCATCTCGTGCACCCTAGATTCAATCCTTGACTATTAGTTGATCCCTGTCCCTCTGGTCAGTTTCTTAGACATCAGAAGACCCAGACCCAGCAGGCCGAGACCCAGCAACCCAAGCAGCGGCAGCGAGGTGGCTGTGTTGGGCAGTTGCTCAGTATTCTCAGGCGCATTGGTGGCGGTCTCGGTCGCAGACGCACTGGCGGGCTGGGCAGGGTCGCTGGCAGTCGCGGCGGGCATTGGATCTGCGGCCGCAGGGGTACTGGCCGTTGCGGCCGGTGTAGTGTCCGACGCAGGAGGAGTGCTGGCGGTTGCGACGGGCGTTGGATCTGCCTCTATGGAAGTGTTGGTCGACACAGCCGGTATGGTGTCGACAACCGCGGGAACGCTAGCGGTAGCTGTGGCGCAGTGTTCGGAGATCATGCTCACCCCACTCACGACAACGCTGCTGTTGGAGGCGCCCGAACTCGTAGCTGTCGTTTTTTGTCCCGTGACTGCGATGTCATGGCCGACGTGTGGGCTTAGGTCCACCGCGCTGCTGGTGACTTTGTAAGTTTGAGATGTTCCGTCCTCGGTTACGGTGTAATTGCCATCGGAGCCGCTAAGGCATCCACTGATGCTGGCCTGGTCGGTTGTCGCGGGAGTCTGTCCAAACCCCAACGTGAGCAGTAGGACCGGTGCAACGATCAGCAGAAATACGTTTTTCATTGAATCCTCCTAAAGATCCTCGACGTGTGGCAGTTTGGAATGCCACTTAGGATTTGATTTTGCTTTCGATCCTTACGCAGAACTCTCGCGCGTTGTGCACCGGTCGAGCTTCCGGCCTGGGAACCTGGAGCATCCAGAGTGGAATAGAAGCCACTGTAAGGGTCGTGAACTCTGCTGTCTGTGCAAAACCGCTCACATTCAATCTGTTAACGTTTTTTCCCGCTCTTCGAAAACTATTTACCTATCTCGGTCATAGTTTTCTCGGTGCAGCGACCGCCTAGCAATCGCTCCGCCCGCACTGGAAGTGCATGCGGAAACGCCGAATGCCCCTGCTGGCTGACAGCAGGCCAGCAGTTGCTGCTCTCCGGCCCGCGAGAGTCATCCCGATTGTGGTCATTAGTGACCAGTATAAGTTCAATGTTTCCCGCATAGTTGAGCCTGGTGGTGAAGTCTCCACCAGTCAGGACGGGCTCCAGTGGCGAAGCCAATCAAAACCGCGGAGAAAAGACTCGACTCCAATCCCCACACCTTTTTTTCCACCGCGGGCCGGGGAAGGGACATAGTGTCTCTGCCGAGGAAGAGCTCGATCTTTTCTCAAGGCGATTCTACGGACGGATTGTTCTTTATCCAGAAGGGGAAGATACGGCTCAGCGTGGTATCGGAAAGTGGGAAGGAGGCGACTCTTGGCATTTTGGGCGAGGGCGATTTCTTTGGCGAAGGTGGCCTTGCCGGTCAGCCCTTGCGGATGTCGTCGGCAGTCGCAATGACCGATTCCGTCCTTCTGCACATAGAGAAGAAAGCAATGACGCGTGCCATGAGCCTGCGACCAAAATTGTCGGCTCTGTTCCTCAAATACTTGCTGAAGCGAAACATCCGCTATCAGGATGATCTGGTCGATCAACTTTTCAATTCCAGCGAGAAGCGTCTGGCGCGAGTTCTTCTGTTGATGGCGCAGTTCGGCAAAGAGGGGGTGTCCGAAATGTCAATTCCCAGACTCAGTCAGGAGACACTGGCGGAGATGGTGGGGACGACGCGTTCGCGGGTCAGCTTCTTCATGAATCGATTCCGGAAACTCGGATTTATCAACTACGACATCGGAAACAATCTATGTGTCCACAGTTCGCTCCTTAATATTGTTCTGCAGGATGATAATGGAACAAATACCAAGTCCGGCAAGGGCCTTGAACCTCCCGCGGAGCCCGGCGGGCTCCGTGACAAGGATCGTGCCCGTAGACCACCACTCGCCAGTCCCAACTGAATAGCGCCGGAACTGAGCGCGTCGCGCTCCCGATTTCCCGTTGCGCTCGTTTGCCGTCGGGTGGGTCACTCTCTGGGAGTGCATGACAAATAAGATCCCATCAACAATCCTTAATCCTTCTGCGAAAACTCAGTGGCTGATTCATCCGCCGGCAATCATCGACACTCCGCGGATTCCGTGCCGTCTTTCTCCCAGGTTGCGATCTCGGACAGCGGCGCTGGCGCCGTGCGCTGGGAAGCAGGAAGGCTGGTCTTTGTCATGAAGCGAGTGCCCGTCAGTCTTTTTGCCAGGATCGCTGGTGCAGAAAAAACGGGGCTGCTTGCGCGGCCCCGCTAGTAAAACAATTCCAGCTTGCTTCTCGTTTACTTTCCCGTACCCGTCAGAGTGGCGGTCTGCGGGCTGTTGCTGGCCGCATCCGACACCTGCAACGTTCCCGTCGTCGTCCCCGCTGCGGTTGGAGTGAAGACCACGTCGATGGTGCACGTGGCATCGGAGGTTAACTGCGTCCCGCATGTCGTCGAGGAGACGCTGAAGTCGCCGGTCGTCGAGATTACGATCTTCTCCAGAACTATGCTCTGGCGGTTGTCCAACTTAAACGCCTTCGCTGCGCTCTTTGCCCCGATCGCTGTTTTCGCGAAGGTCGCAGTTGCTGGCGTTAACACCACCGGGGCATCGCCGGTCCCGCTCAACGCCACCGTCTGTGGACTGTTCGATCCGTTGTCGTAGATCGTAAGCGTTCCCGTGCTTGCTCCAACCTGGGTCGGAGCAAAAGAAACCTTGATCTGGCAACTTTTTCCCGCAGCCAATGTGCTGCCGCAGGGCGTGTTGCCGGCGGCGTAGCTGAAAGTGCCGGTGGTTGCGATACTTGAGATGTCCAGCGTTATGCTCCCGCCGTTGGTAAGGGTGACTACTTTCGCAGCGCTGGTTGCCCCGACTAAGGTGGCGGCGAATGTGAGAGAGGCCGGCGACACACTGATATCAGTAGCCAGCGGATTCACGGTGAGGCTGACCGACGTCGTATTTGTCAAGCTGCCCGACACGCCGGTGATGGTCAAAGTGGATGTTCCCAACGGGGCGGAGCCGCTGGCCGTCAGGGTCAGCGTGCTGGTGGTAGTGGTAGAACTCGGATTGAAGACCGCTGTTACCCCGGTCGGCAGGCCGGAAGCGCTCAAGTTGACGCTGCCCGAGAAGCCGCTACCCGGATCCACCGTAATGGTGCTGGTGACCGTCCCACCCGGCGCCAAATTTACGATGCTCGGACTGGCAGTCAAACCGAAGCCCCCCACAACGTCCACGACAATCGCGTTCGACTGGATGCCATTGGCAATGGCGTACACGTTGTAGCTGCCGGCGGGAAGGCCGGCTGGCACGTCGAACTCGGTGGAGTTGGAGGTGGCAGGAGCGATTGAGTGTGTGCTCTCGTTGTGAGTGGTGGCGAAATAAACAGTGTTGGGGGCAGCGACTTGCTGGAATTGAAGCAGTGGATAGTCGGTCGATCCCTGGTAGTCGTCACCGTAGGCGTTGTTCTCCGACAGACCATTCAGTTGTGTGCCCGACAGAACGTTGTTTATCGACGGACTGCCGACCTGTCCACTCACGGGATCGATCGTCGGCGCCACGCCCGCAACTACACCTGGGGCCGGCGTATAAACCTCCACCAGACCGCTGAAGTCTGTGAACATGATCTGACCGGTCGGGAGGATCATCAAATGTCCGACGTAGGATGAGTCACCCGGACAGTCCGTCGGATTTACAGTGTTCGCCAAGGTATTGCTCGTTGGATCGTACTCCACAAACTGGCAACCACTTTGGAAGAGGCCAGGGCTCAACATGGCAAGCACTTTACCGTTCGGCTCAAGCGCCGACGGTCCATCGGCCTGATCCAGGCCGCCCGCAGGAGTCGGACCAACCGACCAGGTGTTGCTCGCGACGTCGTACACCGCCGTCGCCACCACATTCCCTCCAAACTGCAACACTTGGTTGTTGTACATCATGACCGCAGCGCCCATTTCCTCGTCGGACGAGTTATAGAGCTGGACGGGAAGATCTGGACCGCACGACCATACTCCCGTGCTCTGACTGTAGAGTTCGGAGCCCACGTAGGTGTTACAGTTGGAATCCTGTTTCGTATCTACGGTCAGCACGAGACCGTTGGTCAGCAGCGTAAACCCCGATTCGTCATTACTTGACTGCTTCACCGAACCGGTTGGTGTCCAGGAATTCGCGCCGTCAAACAGCGCATTCTGGGCCGTACAGCAATTCGCCTGCATGTAAGTTCCATCGGGCAGAATCACGCTCTCCGCGTCGCCGATCGAAGTCCAGCCCGATGGCGGGGAGTTGGACGTCCAGGTCAAACTGCTTCCGGAGATGGTTCCAATCGCTCCCAGGTTGGTCCAGGCCGACTGACCGTTGTTGTACTCTCCGCCTTCGATGACAACCGTTTTCCCGTCCAGCAGCACTTGGGAACCGAAGAACCAGGGCGAGTAGCCGGAAGGCAGCAACCCGCCAGAACTCCATGTGCCGTTGATGTAACTGCCGGTAGAGTCAGGCGTGAGAATATGCCAGGCTCTGGAATTTCCCGATTGCTCCTCATGAACCAGGATCCTGCCGTCTCTGAGTTGCAACATGGCGCCGAGGTCAACTCCGGGCTGATTGTTAAGCGGTGTCCAGGTTTGGGCACCGGCGGCTCCGAGCAATGCGAACAGAGTGGCACACGTAATGGCGAGTCTTAAAAGTGATTTCAACCGGAATCTCCCTTTTGATTTTTTAAAGACGGGGAAACAACATTACACGTATTTCTTCTGCTTGGGTAGAGTGAAAAGATTGTCACCTGAAGCGCATGGATTTGGTCTGTGCGCCACGCCGGACAGCCGAATGACGCAGTTACGATCTTCACTGATTGCACTTCTTGCCCATGGTGCCGCCTCGATCCGATCGACGCAAACATTGAATCGATCGTCCGGAATTTTTCAGAATATTGAGAAATCCTACTGTGGTAAACTGCAGCGGCGGCGAAGTTAGTGGCCTTTTTCCGCCGGGTTTCACGCTTCCATCGACGTTCCACTCCCCTGCAAGTTTGAGGTTAGACGATGCTGAGGAATTCTCTGGACTCACCATTTTCGCGCGGTCGTTTTTCGTGCGCTCGCTTTTCGTGCGCTCGCTTTTTGTGCGGTCGCTCGATTCTTTCCCCCGGATTCTTCAGCGTGACCGCAGCTACGCTCGTCTTCCTTTTTCCTTTCCTTGTCGCCTCGTCCCTTGCCCACGCGCAAAGCGGGACGGAATACATTGTGACGAACGACGATCTGGCGCCGGAACTGCTTAGTACCCTCACTGTGTTCACAGTGAGTCCACGGGGCAAGATCACCGAGCAGGGCAAAATAGGAATAGGGCTCGGCATTCTGGGTGGATATTTTGCCGCTCCCCGTATCCTGGCGACCAACGTCGGCGGCACCGATTGTGTCTTCGCGTCGGCGGCATATTTTGGCGAAATTACCGGTGTTGCCATCGACACACAACAGGTGGTCGGAAACTTTACGGGTTCGGCTGCAGATTCGGGCTTCGCGAACGGGATCGGGCTGGCCATGAACCAATCCTATCTGTACGCGGGCTATAGCACGTCGGGCACGATTGGGACCTTCAGCGTGGCGCCGGATTGTAGTCTCAGTTTTATTGGGGATGTGACGGCGACGGGAGTCAACGGAGGCACGCCGGATGGAATCGCCTTACGTGGCAATCTTCTCGTAGTCACTTACGAAGACGGTTCGATGGAATCGTTCAATGTGGCAGCGGGACTGCCGCTTTCAAACGATGACTTACAGCTCTCGACGGGTTATGCAACCAACAATCTGCCCGACAGCGTGCAAATCACCGTGGATGGTCATTACGTCATTTTCGGAGACGATTCGACTACGACCACAGTCGAGGTGTCCGATATTTCGTCGGGGAGTCTTACACCCACGGTTGTCTATAACCTGGGAACGGCCTTCAATTCCAACAATATTCTGTTAAGTCCCGACGAAAGTCTACTTTATGTCACGAACAATACTTCCGGGCAAGTTACTGCAGCATTCTTTGATGCGGCGACGGGCGTAGTTCATCCGGGTTGCAGTTCTCCGACCCTGAAGCAGTTCGATAATACTTGGATTTACGCGGCGGGACTGGGAAACGCGTCAAATACAGGAACGGGCCAGCAGGTCTATGTCGCAGAATATGGCGGTCCGTCGTCGATCGGCGTTGTCAACGTGACGTCCAACGGCGGGCAGTGCACATTAAAGGAAGATGCGCATTCCCCGGTCACGGTCGAAGGCGCCTCGGCACTGATGTCGTTCGCCGTTTACACGTCGCAGTAAGTCGTAGTGCAAGTGAAGAGTGCAAGTGAAGAGTGCAAGTGAAGAGTGCAAGTCATTAAGGAAGAAAGACTCAGAGTGTCAGCTTACGGGCGAGAGAATGCCGAGTATTACGGAAGGTATGAATAAGATGCGTGCATGCCTGAAGCTTCTGGCGGGAGCTTACTTGTTCTGCTTCGGAATAAGCGCCGTAATGGCTCAGTCAAACTGTCCGCCGCGTCCGGCAGAGGGGAGCGTGGTGGCGAACCCCTTTAGCCTACGATCCGCAAACGGTGCGTTGACCGTAAGCCTGACGCTGCAGAACTCGATTGACAGTAATGGCTACCTGCACGATTGTCTGAATTATCAGGCGCCGGACGGGATGGTGGAAGCGCCGACCTGGCATCTGAATCCGGGCGACGAACTAATCCTCCATCTCAGCGACGAACTGGTCGCGAATCGCTTGCAGTCTGCAGAGGGCCAACGGATGCGTGGCATGGCCCCCATGACCATGAAGGAGGGAGCCTGCCAAGGCGGCACCGTAACCGGACTTACGACCAACATGCACTTTCACGGTCTGAACATTCCGCCCACCTGCCATCAAGATGACGTGCTGACCACGCTGATCCAGCCGTTCACGCCCGCCTTCACCTACAAAACACAGATTCCGAAGAACGAACCGCCGGGCCTCTATTGGTACCATCCGCATCCGCACGGATTCACCACGATACAGGTGAACGGGGGGGCCGCTGGAGCGCTGATCGTGGATGGCATTGAGAAGGTAAAGCCGCAAGTGGCGGGGTTGCCATCACGAGTTCTCGTCATCCGGCAGCAGTTCCTCAATCCCAATTCGTGGCTCCCGGGGACGAATCTATTAACCCTCAATTTCGTGCCCATCGAGCCGCCCTCCACCGCCGTTCCTGTGATCCAGATGAAGCCCGGCGCGAAGGAATTCTGGCGCGTGGCCAACGCCTCCACGCAAGCGTTTTTGACGCTCCAGATTCTGAACGGCGGGACGCCCCAAAACCTGGAAATGATTGCTTACGACGGAGTGCCGGTACAGACCGATACGGAAGTGACTTCGATTCTGCTGGCTCCGGCGGCGCGCGCGGAATTTATCATGCAGGGTCCGGCCGCGGGCGGCACGGAAGTCTTCCAGACGGCGGGCTACGACACCGGACCTGTCGGAAATCCCAATCCGCAGATCACTCTTGCCAACATTTTGCCCGTGGCGAATGCGGTGGAACCACAAGCCATTCCGCAGGCTACGGCCGTTGCGCAAGCCATGCCTGCGCAGCGCTTTGGCGGGCTGCTAACGCAGGCCGCATCCGCCCAAAGAAAGCTTTACTTCGCGGAAGCCACGCAGGGATCGAATGGTCCGACCGAGTACTTTATTACCGTGGAGGGGCAGCAGCCGAAAGTATTCAATATCAACGATCCGCCGGCGATCGAGACTCAGGTCGGTGCGGTCGAAGATTGGACCATCGAGAATCGTTCCGGCGAGACCCACGCCTTTCACATCCATCAGCTTCATTTCCTGGTTATGGAAGCCGACGGCAAGCCGGTCAGCGACCCCGAACTGTACGACACGATCCCCGTGCCTTATTGGCGGGGGAAAGGGCCTTTTCCGAGCGTAAGAATTCGTGTGGATTTCCGCGACCCGGAGATCGCCGGCACTTTCGTATATCACTGCCACATTCTGGACCACGAAGACGGTGGCATGATGGCAAAAATCAGAGTGGCCCCGGCCAAGTAGTTCGACAAATCTCATTTGGGTGGCGCAGCGGTTTGCCCGCTGCGAATTTGAACTCAAATTCGAATGGCTGATGAGCGCGCTGATCTCAGGCATCTTCCCCCTGATACCCACCGACCCGCAGGCTATCCCTTCGTATTTTTCTCGGCCATCACGGCGCTGCAATTTGTCGTACTGCTTCTGACCGATCCGGAGCGCTTTGAGCGGATGACTCGCAGAAGTCGCTTTTATTCCATCGAAATTCAGAGATGGCCAGAATCACCCAAAATTCTCTGAGTCCGGCGTATCATTCGAGAGTTCGAGAGCATGGCTCGCGTGAGTGCGGGCCGCGGTATAGGAACAATTCTGGGTGAGAGGCCGGAAAGATGCATTCTTTAACACGTCGCAATTTTATGCGGATGGGCGCAGGCTCCGTGGCTGCTGGAGCTGCGGCCAAGATTATCCTGGCGGAACCAGCTGCAGTGTGGGGCGCAGGCGATACGGTGGCGCCAAGTGATCGGGTCCGATTTGCCGGGATTGGTACGGGCACGCGCGGATGCCAGTTGCTCGAAGCGTCGCTTCTGGTGCCTGGCGTCGAGTGTGTCGCTGTGTGCGATCTCTATGACAGCCGACACGAGGCGGCGCAGGAAGTCCTGCAGAAGCAGGTTCCGGCGACGCGTAGCTATCGGGAGATCCTAGACCGCAAGGATGTGGACGCCGTGATTGTCGCCGTGGCCGATCACCAGCATCGCAGGATCGTGGTGGATGCTTGCGCAGCCGGCAAGGACGTGTACTGCGAGAAGCCGATGTCGCATACGGTGGAAGATGGATTCGCCATGGTGGATGCGGTGCGGAAGGGAGCTCGCATCATGCAGGTAGGCAGCCAACGCGTGAGTTCCATCGTCTACGAGAAAGCACGCGAGATCTATGCTTCGGGAGCGCTCGGCGAGGTGTTTTTCATCGAAGGCTCGTCGGACCGCAACTCGCCGAGCGGCGCGTGGGTGTACCCGATTCCACCGGATGCGAGCGAGCAGACCATCGATTGGAACGCGTTTCTCGAGGGCGCGCCGAAGCGGCCGTTTGACGCGGCACGCTTCTTCCGCTGGCGCTGTTTCTCCGATTACGGGGAGGGGCTTGCGGGCGACCTGTTTGTGCATTTGCTCTCGGGGATTCACTTCATCTCCGGCACCAATGAAGCGGCGATGCGGGCGCAGTCGAGCGGTGGACTGTTTCGCTGGAAAGACGGGCGCGACTTTCCGGATCTGATCGAGACGCTTTACGACTACCCGAAATTCCGCGTGGCACTGCGCTGCAATCTGAACAATGCCGGCGGTGAACCGATCAAATTTCATGGCACCAAGGGCACAATGGAAATCGTTGGGCAAACCTTAACCTTCACACCGCAGGATGTAACCCCCAAGCCGGAAACATATTCGACCATTGGCTGGCCAGCCCGGCTACGCAAGGAGTATCTGGCGCAATGGAAGGCGGAGCATCCCGCGCCCGAGCCGCTTGACTATCAGACTACCGAAGCCATGATTTTCACGGCGCCTGATGGCTACAGCGATGTGGCTGCGCACGAGGCGCGTTTTTTTAATGCGGTTCGAACTCGGAAGCCGACCGTGGAGAACGAGAATTTTGGTAACCATGCGGCAATCGGATGTCACCTGGCCAACTACGCCTACTTTAAGAACAAGATTGCAACTTGGGACGCGGACGCGAAGACGATTCGGGGATAAACGCTCGCACGCGATAATTGTGAAGACGATTCAGAATTGAGGACACCATGCATCGATTATCCAGGCGATCGTTTTTAAAAACCGCCTCCGCCTCGGCCGCGTGCGCCGCGCTATGGAGCCGAGCCCCGCGGCTGCTGGCGAATCCTCTGGGGCTGCCGATCGGGTTGCAACTTTACTCGGTGCGAGATCTGCTGCCCAAGGACTATGCTGGGACGCTGCGACAACTGGGTGCCTTGGGCTATCGCGAGGTGGAGGCCGCAGGTTTCTTCGGCCACAGCCCGAGCGAGGTCAAGCAGGCGATGGATCACGCGGGATTGAACTGTGTCAGCGCGCACTATCCTCTGAGAGATCTAGTGCCGAAGGTGGAGGAGACGATTCAGTTCGGCAAGGATCTGGGGCTCAGCTACATTGTTTGCGCAGCGCCGTGGCTGAAGGATCCGTCGAGCGTAAACGACCCTGGGTCGCGCGCCGCCAGAGACAAGATGACGCTCGACGACTGGCGCTGGAATGCGGAACAGTTCAATCGTATCGGAGAGCGCGTGAATACGGCGGGAATGCTGTTTGCTTACCACAACCACACGGCCGAGTTCCGCTCCGAAAACGGCGTGGTGTTCTACGACGAATTAATCCGCACGACCGATCCGGCGAAGGTAAGGTTCGAGATGGATTGCGGCTGGGTCGTGGTCGGTGGCAAGAACCCGGCGGACTACCTTGCGCGTTATCCTACACGCATCTCCATGCTGCATGTGAAGGAGTTCAAAATGAGCGGCTGGACGGCAGGCTCTGAGCCTCCACCTTCAACCGAGATGGGGCGTGGTTCGATTGATTATCGCCCAATTTTTGAGGCGGCGAAGAAAGCCCGCATCGAGCATGCGTTTGTGGAGCAGGAGGAGTTCGATATGCCTCCGATGGATGCGCTCAAGATCGATGCGGATTACATGCGGGCGTTGACGGTGTAGCCTCCGTTCAGCAAATGGTGCCTCGCCGGCTACAGCCGGCACGATCCCGGGCAGCTGTCGCAGCGCTGAAGCGCGGCGCCACCCAAAATCAGGGCCGGTTATCGCGCGCTGCGACCATCAAACGATCGAGCGTTCGATCGAGTTTTTCCTGCGGCCTGTTAGCGCAGCGCGCCTCGGATTGCCAGGTCCAGTCCTACCATGAAGAGGGCCGAGGCGGGGATCACGAGCAATGCTTTCTTCAGGCGCGTCGGGTCTCCGCCGGCGATTGCGCCTATGATGCGGGAACTGACGGCTAGGCCGGTCCATCCGCAGGTAATGACGAAGCCGATGGCGGTGCTGGTCATGCGCGGAAAGGCATCGCCCACGATGGCCAGCGTGGTGGGGAAGACCGGTGCCATGGAAAGGCCGGCTAGAAAAACCAGAGCGGCGGCGACCATAGGTCGGTTGGTCCGCAGCATCAGGAAAGTCGTTACCGCCATCGCGACTGATCCGACCAGCGTTACGGTAATGGCGGGCGCGTGAATGAGAATCGGCAAAATGGCGGCGCGGCCGATCAGCAGGCCAAGCGCGAATCCCAGTGAGAGAATGTTGAGCGCGGTCGATTCGGGAATACCTTGCGCGATGAGGTGACGGGGCAGCCAGTTCCAGATGCCGACTTCGCAAGTTATGTAGAGAAACAGGAACAGACCGATCAGAAACAGGAGGGGGCGGCCGAGCACGGGAGCTGCGTCGGTGAGAATGAAGCGACCGGCGCCGGTTGGAGCGGGCATTTTGATGAGGGCATCCCATATCAGCGTAACGACCGTGAGCGATGCTAGGGTGTAGCAAAGCCGGACCCAATTGCGCCGAAAGAGATTGGCAGCGACGAACGGTGTGGCGAGGGCGCCGACTCCGAAGAAAAGGTTGGTCATGTTCAGCGCAGCGGCACGATGCGTCTCACTCACATCGCTGACTAAGGAATTGGCGGCGGTGACGATGGTGCCGCCACCGAGTCCGAGCAAAAACAGCAAAAGCATGATGCTGCGGAAGCCAGGTGAGCGCGGCAGGGCGAAGAGTGCGACCGAGATCAAGGCGAGGCCGAGGATGAGGCCGAACTTTTTGCCTTCGTTGTCGAGTAAAGGACCTACACCGAGCGAGGCGATGATGAGTCCCAGAGCTTGCGCAAAGGCGATGGTTCCGTTCTGGCTGGGCGACAGGTGGAAACGATCGGACAGGTCGGGCAGGATGCTGCCCAACATGGCGGCGATCGTTCCATAGATGAAGAAGGCGAGAATGGCGGCGAAGATTAACACGCGTTCCTTTCCGCTGCATGGCACGGCTGGACGGGGGAGGCGTCGGTCTCTCCACTATCGGGAACATCATAGGGAAACACTGATCCAACCTCGCGTCCGATGGCTCTGCTGGATGGCATTGAGGATTTTCAGTTGCCGCAGTCCGTCGACGAACTGCGGATACTCGGGCGCTGCGCCTGCCGCGCCGATTGAGGCATAGAACCGGCGGAAGATTTGCTTAAAGGTGTCGTCATAGCCTTCGCTGTGTCCGCCGGGCAGATCGGCATAGCTTCGTGCTGCGGGCTTGAGCAGAGATGGATCCTTTACGAGGATGTGATTGGCGGCGTCGCGGTGACCGGCCCAAAGTTCGTCGGGGCGCTCCTGATCCCATGCTACCGAAGACTTTGTGCCGTAGATCTCAAGGCTGAGCCGGTTCTTGCGTCCGGCGGAAACCTGGCTGGCAACGAGGCTGCCGCGGGCCCGTCCTCCCACCTGGCCACTCATGTGAAAAATCACTGCGCCGAAGTCCTCCGTGTCCACGGCGGTTTCAATGTAGTCCGCCGGGCCGAGAATTTTGTTGGCAAAAGTTTCGACGGCATGTTTTGGCTGCTTGCGTGTGGGATGGAAGGTTTGCAGATCGGCGCAGAGAGAAGTCACATGCAGTCCAGTGACATGTTCGGCCATGTCAAACCAGTGCGAGCCGATGTCGGCCATGCACCGCGAAGAGCCTCCGGCTTTGGCGTCGACGCGCCAATTCCAATCGGTGTCGTAGAGCAGCCAGTCCTGGGAGTATGTGCCCTGCACGATGAGGATTTCGCCCAGGTCTCCGTCTTCGCATAGACGGCGCATCTGTTGCACCATGGGGTAGAAGCGTAGATTGTGACAGACGCAGTTGCGCAATCCCTGGCTCGCGGAAAGTGCCGCGAGTTCTTCGCCTTGCGCAACGGTCGTAGCCAGTGGCTTTTCGCAGAGCACGTGCTTGCCGGCCTGGAGCGCGTCTTTGGCCATGGGAAAGTGCTGCGCGTTGGGCGTGCAAATGTGGACGGCATGGATGGCCGGATCGCGCAGGACATCATGATAGTCAGTCGCAATCGTGGGGATGGAAAAGCCGCCCCCCAGGTGCTGTGCTGCGTCTGTGTTTCTCCCGACGATGGCGGTTGCTTCGACGAATTCCACGCGCCGCAAGGCTTCTAAATGTACGCGGCCCATAAACCCGGTACCGAAGACTGCCGTTCTTATTGGTTTCATCGTATTTTTCATTTACCTATGCTCGACTTTGCGGTCAGACCCACCAAGCGGCGCCGGGCGGCTGACGAAGGACGATCCGGTTGAGGAAGTTCGCGGCTTTGGTCAGACCCTCTTCGGGCGAGAGCAGGCTGTCTTCGTGCTCGATGGAGAGCACGGAATCGTAGCCGAACATACGCAAAGTAGAGATAAATTCGGTCCACCACTCAGCGCCGTGGCCGTAGCCGCAGGTGCGGAAGATCCAGGCGCGGTCGCGCTCCTGCGTGTAGGGCTTGGTGTCGAGCACGCCCGTACGCGGGAGGTTGACGGGGTAAAGCTGTGTGTCTTTGGCGTGGACGTGGAAGATGATGCCCTCGAGTACGCGGAGGGCGGCGATGGGATCGATGTTCTGCCAGAAAAGATGGCTGGGATCGAAGTTGCAACCCACGCTCGGTCCGGCGATGGAGCGCAGGCGAAGCATCGTCTCCGGGCTATAGACTACAAAGCCGGGATGCATTTCGATGGCGATCTTCACGTTGTGACCGGCGGCGAACTTCCCGTGTTCGATCCAATAGGGAGCGACGATCTCGCTCCACTGCCAGTCCAGGACCTTGAGGTAATCGGGAGGCCAGGGGCAGGTGACCCAGTTGGGAGCGGTGGCATGCGGGGAATCGCCGGGGCATCCGGAGAAGTCGACCACCACGGGGACGCCTAGCTTCTCGGCGAGCAGGATAGTCTTGCGGCTCACCTCCCGGTCGTGCTGCGCCCGGGCTTTATCGGGATGCAGGGCGTTGCCGTGACAACTTAAGGCGCTGACGGTGGCGCCATGATCGGCCAGAATCTTCTGCAACTCGGATAGCGCCGATGAATCTTCGAGCATTGCAAGCTTGCAGTGGGCATCGCCGGGATAGTTTCCGGTGCCGAGTTCGACGGTGTCGATGTGGAGCGCCGCGAGTTTCTTGAGAACCGCCGGCAGCGGCAGCTGCGACAGCAGTGCGGTGAAGACTCCGACGCGCATTGATTTCTATCTCCTGGTTCTATCGACGGGGAATCGATGATCACAGCCAATGATCGAGACAGACTGCAGCGCTTATTTTATTGCAGCTTACTGTTATTTCACCTCTTCATTTATTTGGATCTTTATTTATTCGAGTTTTTCGTTGCTGGTGTTCGGTGGCAGCCATTGGTATCACTGCTCGGGACCGCCGCCGATTGAGTCAAGATTGGCGATCATTTCGGAAGTAAGTTGTAGCGTTGCCGCCTCGAGGTTCTCACGCAAATGTTTGACCGAAGATGTGCCGGGAATCAGCAGGATGTTAGGCGAGCGATGAAGAAGCCACGCCAGCGCCACCTGCATCGGCGTGGACTGTAGCGACGCGGCTGCTGCGTCGAGCTTCGACGACTGTAGCGGAGTGAATCCTCCCAGCGGGAAGAACGGCACGTAGGCGATGCCTTGCTTCGCGAGGTCGTGTATGAAGTCGTCATCGTTTCGTTGGGCCACGTTGTATAGATTCTGCACGCAGACGATCTCGGTAATCTTTTGAGCTTCCGCCAATTGCGCAGGACTGATGTTACTCAAACCAATATGGCGAACCAGTCCCTGACGCTTGAGTTCGGCCAGCGCGGTCAGCGGTTCTTCGATGGATCCCTCCGATGGTCCCATGACTGCTCCAACCCGAAGATTGACGACAGGCAGGGTGTCGAATCCCAGATTTCGGAGGTTGTCGTGAACGCCATCGATCAATTGCTGACCCGACAAAGCGTGAACCCAGGACTTGTCCTCAAGCCGGCGAGCGCCAACCTTGGTGACGATCACCAGGGTGTCGGGATAAGGGTGCAGCGCCCGCTTGATGATCTGGTTGGTTACATGCGGACCGTAATAGTCGCTGGTATCGATGTGGTTCACGCCAGCGTCAACTGCCTCTCGCAGCACGGCAATCGCACCGTCCAGGTCGCGCGGTGGTCCCCACACCTGCGGGCCGGCGAGTTGCATTGCGCCATACCCCATGCGATTCACAGTCATTGCGGTGCCGGGGAGTGTGAATCTGCCGCCTAGATCAAGACTCATCTGTTTCGTCATTCTGTTTCCTCTCTTGTCTGCTTCTCACTTGCAGCAAATCGCGGGTAGTCAATCACGCTCACCTGTGATTAGATGAAGAAAGCTTCAGGTTAGGAGTTCGCATTTGCCCCGGCGTTCACAAGTCGTTCTAGAACCCCGTAAATCGCCTGTGCAAGCCCGTTCGGCTGCCAGCGTAGCGGCGATTCTCGAAGCCACTATTCAGGTTCTGCTCAAGGTCGGAAAGGGGCGGCTTACCACGACGAGGGTGGCGTTACGAGCCGGTGTGTCGGTTGGAACCATATACCAGTACTTCCCGAACAAGAGCGCGCTGTTACAGGCAGCCTTGAAACGTCACATGGTCGAGATCACGGAAGCTGTCGAACTGGTCTGCAAGGAACAGCAAGGTGAAACGCCCCGGCAGATGGTCACAGCTGTCATTACCGCTTTTCTTCAGGCCAAGATGAGGGACGCGAAGAGCAGTGTCGCTCTCTACTCGGTGAGCTCGGACGTGGATGGAGCGAAGATCGTTCAGCAGATGGAAGCTCGGTTCGATAAGGCGATCGTCCGAATGTTGGCGACGGCCTCCGAGCCGCTGACGACCGATCCACAAATTGTTGCTGCCGTGCTCCAAGGAGCGATGGCAGGGGTCGGCCGGAAGATGCTGGAATCGAGTTCTCCCGAGAAAAAACTCGAGACCCTGCGGCGGGAACTGATCTTGATGGCGTGTTCATACCTGGATGCTTGTTCGGCGCGCGGCACAGGTGATATCAGCCCTGCTGACAACACCGCGTTGCTCGCTCTTACATAAGCTAAGAAGAACCCTACGTACTCTTCACACAATTGAACGCACGACTCCACCATCGACACGCAGCGCCGCGCCGTTCGTCGCTGAGGAGAGCGGGCTGCACACGAAGGTCACGAGCGCGGCAACTTCCGCCGGAGTGGCGAAACGTTTCAACAGCGACGTGGAGCGCATGGTGCGAAAGAACTCGCGTTCGACCGCGGCCGCGTCCGTCTTCTGCTCGGCCGCAAGCTGCTGAACAAACCTGTCCACTCCTTCCGACGCGGTGGGACCGGGTAACACCGCGTTGACCGTTATGTTCGTGCCTGCAGTTGTCTCTGCCAGGCCGCGAGCGACTGCGAGTTGGGCGGTTTTTGTCATTCCGTAGTGAATCATCTCAGCCGGAATCTGCAAGGCGCTCTCGCTCGAAATAAACACCACCCGCCCGAAGTCTCGTTTTTTCATTCCCGGCAAGTAATGACGACTCAGTCGCACCCCGCTCAGGACGTTGACTTCGAAGAAATGTTTCCAGTCATCGTCGTCGATCTGCTCAAATGCTTTTACCTCGAAGATCCCCGCGTTGTTTACGAGGATATCGGCGTCCGGAAAGCGACGGGTGAGCTTCTCCGTCCCCTCAGCGGTTCCCACGTCCGCGGCTATGCCATCCACCTTGCCTCGAACGCCCGATGCACGAAGCTTGGTGATCGCCTCGTGAACACGTTGTTCTGTCCTACCATTTACGACAACGGATGCGCCTTCTTTGCCGAGCGCTTCGGCGATCGCGAAACCGATCCCCGCGGTACTTCCCGTGACCACTGCCCGCTTATCGACGAGTTGAAGATCCATACACCTTCGATGCCCGGCACGAATGAGGGATCATTTCTTTTTGGTCTCATGGATCATGCCAGATCGGAGCAGGGATGGAATGGCTCGTGAACGCCGTTCCCGCGCCGCCGCGTAATTAGTTCAAGACAAATCGACTCTGACCTGTGGTGTCGCGCTGCGCCGAGTCAGGCCGCTTGTTTCAATTCAACTCTTCGGGGCGAGCTGCGAATCGCAATGGCAAACATTACGTAAGACCAGCCGCGCAAAAGTAACGAGATTCCCACGGCGAAACCCAGAAACCAAATTCCTGATCCTGGCCAATCGATCCACAGCAGCAAGCCCAACAGCAGCGTAACCGCTCCGTCGAATACCGCCCAACCCCAATTTGGAAACTTCAGCCTGATTGCTGCGATCAGCCTGAACAATCCGATGACTGTGAAGAAGGACGCGAACAGCAGGGTCCACGCCAGCGCGCCGGCGACGGGATGGGTTACGACCAGCAATCCTACCAGCACCCCCAAGATTCCGCCGATCAGGTGCAGGAAAATGCCGCTCCATCGGCGCACACTGAAGGAGTGGATTGCCTCCACAATGCCGCTCACTACGAGGAGCCAGCCTAATACCAGGACCGTGCCTAACGTAGCCGCGGGCGTGATGAAGAGCGCGATGGTTCCGAGGATGACCATGCTGATCCCGAGCACCAGCAACCATCCCCATCGATGGCGGATATTGTCGACTTCCAATACCAATGCATTCGTAGTCATATGCTGTCCTCCGAGAGATTGACGACCATGGTTGCTTATTCTGATAGTCGGTGACTTTGCTCGTTCCGGATGCTAGCGGCGGTTAGGTTCGCTTGTCAGTCCGCCCTGAGCAGCAGCGCGAAACGCCAGACAATACTTATAGTCCGATGCGTCTCTGGTCGCAACTGCTCCTAGGACCTCAGCCGTAGTTACACCGGCTGGCTCAATCGATAGAATCAGTAGGCGGGAGGGTCTGTTCGTTTACTACTTACTGTGAGCAAATCCACTGAGTGAAATTCAAGGAGAGCGAGAATGGCTCTTATTCGAAGCTGCAAAATCTGCGGGCGGAAAAATAGGGTTCCGGCAAAACATTTGGCAGAAACCGGTCGTTGCGGAGCGTGTAAGTCTCCGTTGCCTCCGGTCAACGAACCTCTCGACGTCGACGACGAGCAGTTTGATGAGATCACGCAAAATGCGCGCGTTCCAGTGCTGGTTGATTTCTGGGCGGCGTGGTGTGGTCCTTGCAAGATGTCCGCGCCGGAAGTTGCGCTCACGGCGGCGGAAATGGCTGGCCGCGCTGTGGTGGTCAAAGTTGATACAGAGCGCTATTCGGAGCTGGCGGCTCGGTTCAATGTTCGCGGCATTCCGAATTTTGTCGTCTTCTATGGGGGGCGTCTGGTGACGCAACAGGCTGGGTTGGTTGACCATACGCAGATGGAAAACTGGTTGCGCGCGGCAGGTCCGGTATCGGCGGCTTGATTTCCTGGTTGACCGCTAGGGCCTGGGGGTCGATCTCCGATTTTCGGGCCAAATTTTCACAAGACCTGAATTCCTCGTTCGGGGCGTTCACTGGTCTTGTCCGCAACTTCGGCGAAAGACCAGCGGGGCTGCAGTGCAATCAGCATGCTGCGCCCTCGTGGCCGTCCCCGCGGAACAGGGACGTAACAACTCAACAATCCGAACGGGGGTCTGAGGAATCCAATATCCATGCGCCAACGAAAACGGGTAATTCGCTTCATTGTAGTTATTCAGTCCGTTTTTTTTCTGACTCACTTTTTCCTTGACAAGACCTGGACATTTTCGCCGGCAGGAGGCCACACTCCTGGCGAGCCGTGGATCCAACTGGGTCTCGGATTTTTATCGGTGAGCTTTGTGGCCGCTTCTCTACTCGCCTTCCGCTACACAAACGCCGCTGTGCGCGGTTTTTACAAGGCGGCTGCGGTTTGGGTGGGGTTGTTGAGTTTCCTCTTTGTGGCGGCGGTTTCCTCGTGGATTATTTTTGGAGTTGCGCGGCTGGCCGGGTTCGAGATGAATTTTCATAGAACGGTTGAATGGTTATACGGTGCGGCATTGTTGACCGGTCTCTATGGAGTTTTCAACGCGGGCTGGACGCGAATTACCCGAGCGACGGTGCGGCTCGCGAACTTGCCACTGGCGTGGCGCGGACGAAAAGTCGCACTGATCAGCGATGTTCACCTCGGACACGTGCGCAATGGGAGTTTTCTGCGGCGCATGGTGGCGAAGATTTTGAGCGAAGATCCGGATGCGATTTTTATTGCGGGTGATCTGTATGACGGCACCGCCATCGATGCGCAGCGAGCCGCCGAGCCGTTGAACAAACTGACAGCTCCACACGGCGTCTATTTTGTCGCTGGAAATCACGAGCAATTTGGGGACGACAGCAAATATCTTGGCGCCATTACCGCAGCCGGCGTGCGCGTGCTGAGCAATGAGAAGGTGGAGGCGGATGGATTGCAAATCGTCGGCGTGCCGTACCGAAACGCGACGCAGGATACGCATCTGGCATCGGTGTTGGAGGGCGTCCGCCTGGATCGCGGTCGCGCGAGCATTCTTTTGACGCATGCACCGGATCGTCCGGCGATCGCGGAGGCCGCCGGTATTTCTCTACAGCTATCGGGGCATACGCACCTGGGCCAATTTGTGCCGTGGAGTTGGATGGCGCGGCGGATCTACGGGCAGTTTGTTTACGGCTTAAGCCAGATCGGGAAGATGCAGGTTTTCACTTCCAGTGGGGCCGGAACCTGGGGACCGCCGTTGCGACTAGGATCGAATCCCGAAATCGTAATGCTGGAGTTGGAATAAGACATTGCACACAGACGATCACTCCAAGGCCACCTAATCCAGCAGACAAAGCGCCACCGGGAACTCTGCCAAGACCTCCGCGACGCTGATTTCGGATCCTGTTTCCAAAAGTTTTCCGGTAAGTACGTCGCGATATCTCTTGCGGCATACACAGGACGCGAGCGCGATTGTGGTGTCCTCCCAGATTTGGGTTCCAGTTGGAGGGAGGTCGAGGTCATTGAGCAAACCTGCCACGAGACGCGGGGCAATTACAAGCAGGGTAGTGGTCGCGGACTTCCTGGCAAATGCGACAACGTGATCGGCTTTCGCGCCCGTAGCCGCGAATGGCTGGTAGTCACCTTCCTGAAAGAGCCTTGGTTGCTGTTGACGCAATTGCAGAGTTTTCCAGGTCAAATACAACTTCATTCGACCGTCCTCTGGAGTTTCGAGTAAACGCGAAAGCGAAGGGGCATTGGGGCTGTCAGCCGATTGCTGGATGGCCTCGAAAATTTGCTGTCGGCGAACGTAGTCGACGGGACGACGGTTGTCTGGATCAACCAGACTGAAATCCCAAAGCTCGTTTCCCTGATAAATGTCAGGAACGCCGGGGCAGGTCAATTTGCAAAGCGTCTGCGACAGGCTATTCCACATGCCAATCCGTGCGACTCGGCGCTGGAAGGGCAGAAAGTCATTGAGAAACTGGTTCTCGGGATCAGGGCTTAACAGTGCCTTCACAAACGACAGAACTCCGACTTCATACTCCGCATTTTGATTAATCCAACTGGTGTTCTGCTTGGCTTCCCGGATGGCCTTCAACATGTAGTTTTCGATCCGCTCGGAGAAAAGTTTCCATTCGTTTTTATCGCTCGTATAAGTTAACGGTTCCGAGGGCCACGCCCCGACCAACGTTTGATAGAGGAAATATTCGTCGTTTGGCGAAGGAGCAGGGCAGTCATTGACCAGATGCTTGTGGGCACGATTGAAGCGCTGCCAGTCCCGCACTCGAAGCCTCCACAATCCTGCTATTTCGGAGAGCACATCGATGCGCGCACGGACGTCTTCCGATCGCTTTGAATCGTGTGTGCTGGTGGCCAGCATGGTATGGGGCCAGTTACGAAGGCGTTCCTGGTTTGCGGAGTGAAACTCTGCCGTGGTGATTCCGAAACGGTGAGGATCGCTGCCGACGTCATTCAATGACACCAGCCGGTTGTAACGGTAAAAAGCGGTGTCTTCGATACCCTTGGCCATTACTGGACTTGTGAACTGCTGAAATTTCATGGCGAAGGTGGTGACTGCATTTTTGTAGGCGCGATCCTGTCCTTCGGCGATGCGAGTTAGAAGCACTTCACTGATGAAATCGAAGATGCTGGTATCGGCTGCGGGACTTCTCCATTTGGCGGAAGCAATGGCGAGGCGAATGTAATGGGCATCCTTCTCCGAGACGCCCGAGGGACTCACATAGGTGCGATAGACGGGAAAATTCGCGCCCACTTCCATCAGTGCATCGCGCAGGCTATTGAGAGTGAAGTCGCAGGTTTGGCGCTTCGAAAGCGCGATGCGGCTAAGGTAGTTGGCCAAGACATTCAGTTCACTGGCCAGAGCAACCCGCATAATAAGTTTGCGGCAGCGGTAGGCGAGATCATCAAAACCGGCAAACTCTCCACTGTGATTGTTTTGCTCATGGATGACATTCCGATAGATGCGGTCCATCCGCCTGACGGCTGCCGGTTCCACAAACAGGCCATTGACGAGATTCGCGAAGTCATAGCCGGTGGTGCCGGACACGGCCCATGCGGTGGGCAACTGCTCTGAGCCGCTAAGGATTTTCTCGATGACAATGTAGGACGGCTCGTTGTATTGCGAACCGTTATCGGAATTGTTGGTGGCGACTGCGACGCTGTGCCGCAGGCGTTCGAAGTACTGCGCTGGATCGTACAGGCCGTCGGGATGGTCAAGACGTAGCCCATTCACCTTGCCGTCGGCCATCAGCTTGAGAACGAAACGATGGGTGGCCTCGAATACGGTCTCATTCTCCATAGAAATACCGGCGAGGTCGTTCGTGTCGAAGAAACGCCGATAATTGATGTCATCCGCGGCAACGCGCCAATTGGCGAGACGGAAGGCCTGCGCTTTGATCAGTTCATGAAGTTCTTCGAAGCTTGCAGGATCGTCAGGATTCCCGCTGATTGCCTTCACGGCGGGAATGATGCACTCGGCAATCTCCGGACAGCGGGCGGATAGTTCAGCCAGCCGGTGCTTAAGGATCTCCTTGTCCCGATTACGCTCGGCGATGCGATCGCTGCCGATTTCGTATCTTCCCGGCAAGTGACTAAACGCGGTGATCAGGCTCTGAAATTCGAGCAAATCCGGATTTTGTTCGCCGAGTCTCTCGGCCAGCGCAGCGGTACAGCGCTGAAGAATGCGCGGATATTCCTTGGGATCGATAGGGAAACAATGGTCGCGATAGCGAATATTGAACGCTCCGCGCGCAGAATCAAAAACCAGCTTTAGCTCGCCACTTTCGAGGACGGCGCCATAATGATTATGGAGCACAGCGATTAGAACTTTTCCGCGGAGCTCGTCCTTCAGGGGCTGCCATTCGATGTCAAAAAAACTGGCATAAATGGAAGCTTCGCCATTCTCCAGCACATCGAGCCACCAGGCATTATCGCCGCCCATGATTCCCATGTGATTGGGGACGATATCGATGATCAATCCCATGTCGTGCTGATGGAGAGCATCGACAAAACGGCCAAATTCTTCCGTGCTGCCGATCTCAGGGTTGAAGGAGTTGTGATCCACGATGTCGTATCCATGCATGCTGCCCGGGCGAGCCTTTAGACATGGAGATATGTAGCAGTGACTAATACCGAGCGCAGAAAGGTAGGGAACGATCGCGGTAGCGTGCGCGAAAGTGAATTCCTGGTTGAGTTGCAAGCGATAGGTCGCGCGCGGGATGTGCGAAGCGGAGGTCATGATTGCAGAAACCACACCACGGACCAGGCTGGTAGTGTTCCTCGTTTCAGCGCCTCCGGGCTGACTTCATCGCTGGCATAGATCATGGGCGCCTCCGGAGGGGTAAAAGGCGACGATGATTCTGGTCCGAGATTCGCCAGAAGAGTGAGCGCTGCATTGTCAGCGAACCTCCAGTGCACCGTGAGCCCGCAATTTCCATGGCTATGGTAATTCGCCTTGAGACGGCAGGCGCTCGAAAGGCGCGGGACAATGTGTTCGCATCGCAATGTTAGCAGTTGCTGATAGAAACCGAGCCACTGTTGATGGCGCGGTTGCGCGATGACGTCCCAGTTGAGGCGTGAAGTTTCAAAGGTTGTGACTGCGTTCGGGTCGGGGATGCGCTCACGATCGGCCGTATTGTTAAAGGCGGAAAAGTGCGCAAACTCACTCCGCCGGCCAGCGGTCACTGCCGCGGCCAGATCTCCTTTGAAATCGCAGAAGAATAGAAACGGCGTTTCCGCTCCGAACTCTTCACCCATGAACAGCATCGGTGGAGAGGGCGCGAGCAGAAGGATCGCGGTTGCGGCTCGAAGGGCAGATGGAGTGGTAAGTTTGGTAAGCCGCTCTCCGAAAGCGCGATTTCCAGTCTGATCGTGATTTTGCAGAAATGAGATAAACGCCGTCAGTGGCAGACCTTCGGTAGACTCGCCGCGAGGGTCGCCGTTCCTATGACGGGAAGTTTCACCTTGATAGGCGAAACCTTGGCTCAGGCAACGGCCTAGTTGATCGAGAGGCTGTTCGGAGTAGTCACAGTAATACCCGTTCCGCTCGGCGGTGAGCAGCACATGGAACGAGTGGTGAATGTCATCATTCCACTGCGCGGTGTATGCCCGAGGCTGACAGTGTTGAGCGCGTCGAAGATAACTGGCCTGGTTGCGGTCGTTTTCCAAGACGAGATGAATCTGGCGATCCGGCGCGACGGAGGCGCGGACAGTATTGGCCAATTCCGTCAGGATGTCAGGCTTGGAATCGTCGGCGATCGCGTGTACGGCGTCGAGACGCAAACCATCGAATTGATATTCGGTGAGCCAATAGAGCGCGTTATGGATGAAAAAGTCGCGGACGGTTCGACTTTCGGGACCATCGAAGTTAATGCCATTTCCCCACGGCGTGCGGTGGCGATCGGTAAAGAATTGCGGGGCGTAGCAACCTAAATAGTTTCCTTCGGGACCAAAGTGGTTGTAGACGACATCGAGCAAGACCATGATGCCGCGGGCATGAGCGCTTTGAATAAGTTCCTTGAGGTCTTCGGGCCGGCCGTAAGTGCTGTCGGGCGCGAACGGGAGCACTCCGTCGTAACCCCAGTTGCGCTGGCCGGGAAAATCGGAGACTGGCATCAACTCCAAGGCCGTTACTCCAAGTTCCGCTAGATAGTCGAGTCGCTCGCCTGCGGCAGCGAAGGTTCCTTGTGGGGTGAAGGCTCCGACATGCAATTCGTAGATGACGGCTTCTTGCCACGGACGTCCGCGCCACCTGACACCTTTCCCATCGGAATCGTTCCATTGAAAAATATCGGGATTGATGACTTCGCTTGGTCCATGCACGTCTTGCGGCTGAAAGCGGGACGCTGGGTCGGGAACCTCTTGCCCATCGTCGATTCTGAATTTGTACTTCGAGCCGACGCTCGCCGCTTCGGTGACGAGCTCAAACCAACCGTTATCGAGACGGTCAAGAGAAATTCGCAGCGATAGGTGCGCATTCGTCAGGCAGATCTCGACTTGCTGGGCAGCGGGAGCCCACAAGCGAAAGCGCACACTTCCGTCGGGACGACACTCGGCGCCGAACGGCATGTCATGACGGCGCTTCATGCGCTCTTCCTTCACCCTCTTCTTTCTTGCCGTTTTTTCGGCGCTCCATCAGAACGACCAGCGAGCGCGCCTGGAGCGGATAGCCTACCCCAAAATCATACGTATCGGCGGGCCGCAGACCACCCTCTCGCGATGTATCCATCCACGCGACCCAGCGGCCAGAGGGACGAAATGCAGGCAGAGTAAACTCCACATCCTCGTGGTGAGCATTCAAGAGTACAAGGAAATTTTCATCACTGATTTTCCTGCCGCGCTCATCGGTCTCATCAAGTCCTTGACCGGAGAGAAACATGCCGAGGCAATGAACCGATGAGTCGCGCCACTCTTCTTCGTTCATCTCATGACCGGCAGGATTGAGCCAGAGAACATCTTTTATATTTGCCCCCTTGATCGGGCGCCCTTGAAAAAAATGCCGGCGGTGGAAAATAGGATGGCGCTTGCGCAGGTTAATCATACGTTGAACGAAGGCGAGTAAGTCGCGATCTTGGGGCTGTAAGTCCCAGTTCAGCCAGGTGGTTTGGTTATCCTGGCAGTAGGCATTGTTGTTTCCCATTTGCGTCTGCCCGATGGCATCTCCCTGGTACATCATCGGGACTCCCTGGGACAGAAACAGCGTGGCCAGAAGATTCCGTTTTTGCTTGGCGCGGAGAGCCTGAATGTCGGGGTCGTCGGTCGGACCTTCGACTCCGCAATTCCAACTGAGATTATTATTATTACCGTCCCGGTTATTCTCCCCATTGGCTTCGTTGTGCTTCTCGTTGTAACTCACCAGGTCCTGCAGTGTGAAACCGTCGTGCGCGGTAACGAAATTGATGCTGGCATAGGGACGGCGTCCACTGTCTGCGTAGAGATCGCTCGAGCCAGTAAGGCGGTAGGCCAGATCCCCCACGACTCCGCCGTCGCCTTTCCAATAGGCGCGAACGGTGTCGCGATAGCGATCGTTCCACTCCGCCCAACCAACCGGGAAGTTTCCCACCTGATAGCCACCTTCGCCGATGTCCCACGGTTCGGCAATCAGCTTTACCTGCGATAGCACGGGATCCTGATGGATGATGTCGAGAAACGCGCCCAAACGATCTACTTCGTGCAGTTCGCGGGCGAGAGTGGCAGCCAGATCGAAGCGGAAGCCATCGACGTGCATCTCCAGAACCCAGTAACGGAGGCTGTCCATGATCAATTGCAAGACACGCGGATGCCGTACGTTTAGGGTGTTTCCGGTGCCGGTGTAGTCCATATAATAGCGAAGATTACCGGGCGTCAGACGGTAGTAATTGCTGTTGTCAATCCCTTTCAAAGAGAGAGTCGGACCAAGATGATTTCCCTCTGCCGTGTGGTTATAGACGACATCGAGAATCACTTCTAAGCCTGCCGAGTGCAGGGTCTTGACCATGGTCTTGAATTCGCGGACCGAGTTCGTCGCCAGGTAACGAGGCTCCGGCGCGAAAAAACCAATGGAATTGTATCCCCAGTAATTGTGAAGACCGCGTTCCACCAGATGACGATCATCCACAAAGCTGTGGACGGGCATGAGCTCGATCGAAGTGACTCCCAGGCGGGTCAGGTAGTCGATGACCGGAGCAGTTGCCAGTCCCGCATAGGTCCCGCGCAAGTGAGGGGGAACGTCGGGGTGACATTTGGTGAATCCCTTTACGTGGAGTTCATAAATCAACGTATCGTGCCAGGGGATTCGCGGGCGCGTGTCGGCTCCCCAGGTAAAAGCGGAGTCGATAACTCGGTTCTTCGGCATTCCACTGGCGTTGTCGCGGCGATCGAAGGACAAATCTTCGTTTTTGTGCCCGACCCTATAGCCAAAGTGGGAGTCAGCCCAATGGATTACGCCCTGCACCTGTTTTCCGTACGGGTCGAGAAGAAGTTTATTGTGATTAAAACGCTGTCCTCGCTCGGGAGCGTAAGGGCCGTAAACACGGTATCCGTACAATTGTCCGGGACGCACTTCCGGCAAGTAGCCGTGCCAGACCATGTCGGTTTGCTCGGGAAGCGGGACGCGCAGCAATTCACGTTTTCCCGAAAGATCGAACAAACAAAGTTCCACCTTCTCGGCGTGCTCTGAGTAGAGTGCGAAGTTAACGCCCTCCCCGTCCCAGGTTGATCCCAAGGGATACGGTCTGCCAGGCCACACAATAGCTTGAGGTTGATTGGGCATCTACTTTGAAGTCCTTTGAGGTGCCAGAAGGTGAGGTGCCGGACCGCGCCAACCGGGTTTGAGATACACCCGTAGCCCGCCAGCAAGTCACCATACCGACTGCATCGATTGAGTGTACATACAGGGATGCCTGTAACAACCGGGTTCATAAGTCTTAAAGCTTCGCGATTCTCCCTTTACTTGCCGGTGTAGGTGATGCGCCAAATCGAGCCGGAGGCATCATCAGTAACCAACATGGATCCATCCGGGCCGACCGCCACGCCCACCGGACGTCCCCACACGTGTCCGTTATCAACGACAAAGCCGGTCATGAAATCCTCATACTCCCCGGTCGAATGACCGGTCTGGTGCAGAGGCACACGGATGAGTTCGCCACCCGCCCGAACGGATTTGTTCCAGGAGCCATGCTCGGCGGCAAAAATATCTCCCTGATATTCCGCTGGAAATTGGGTGCCATTGTAGAAGGTCATCTCCAGGGAAGCGTTGTGGGGTTGTAAGATGACATCCGGAGTGATGACTTTATCTTTTAATTCAGGATGTTTGCCCTGGTGCCGTGGATCCTGATGGCCGCCCATATACCACCATGGCCAGCCGTAGAAACCGCTTTCCTGGACATGCGTGATGTAGTCGGGAACCAGATTATCTCCAAGGCCATCGCGCTCGTTGACCGAGCACCACAGTTCGCCAGTTGTGGGATTTACCGCAAGCCCCACCGGGTTACGAATGCCATAAGCATAGATTCGCATGTTTGAACCGTCGGGGTCGAACTCGAGTATGTCCGCGCGATTTTTTTCGGCGGGAGTAGTATCGGGATCATCAACATTGGAGCCCGAGCCCACGCTTACCCACATCTTTTTCCCATCGGTTGAGAACTGGATATCTCTGGTCCAATGGCCTTTGTTGGCGGGCAGGTCTAGCAGGTGCTGTACTGGTCCCCGCGCTTTCAGATCGCCATTCTGATACGGAAAGCGCACCACGGAGTCTGGGTTTCCGACGTAAACCCATTGCGGATTGTTACCGGGCGGATAGAAGTTGATGCCGAAAGGATGGTTCAGCCCGGAGACGAACACGGATACCTGCTGCGGCTTACCGTCGGCCGCAATGCCGCGGAAAATTCTGATGATTCCGGGGGAGCTTTCGGCAACAAAAAAATCGCCGTTCGGCGCGGTGCGAATCAGCCGTGGCTGGTCGAGACCGCTGGCGAACTGCTCCACTTTGAATCCTGCCGGAACTTGCGGCCACGCATTTTCTGGACGCGGCACGATATCGGGAGCATTGCCGGCCGAGGCGGTGGCGAAGGGAGCGGGAAGATCGGCGAGCGTGATCTTACGAGTGAGCCCCGGTTTCTCAAAGCGATAGTCGGTGAATGGAGCGGGAGGCGGCGGAGCGTTGGCGGCGTCCGCGGACGGGGACGGCGGAGGCGCAGGGGTGCGTGGCGACGACGTGGCAGGATGTCCAAGTGTTTTTATATACGCGATAATCTGCCATCTTTGTTGCTCGGGCAGGCTGGACCAGGATGGCATGCCGTTATCGACGTCGCCCTCGGTGATGTACCAAAAGATCTCGCCGTCCTTGGCTGATTGCGTCGAGCGATCGATCAGGCCAGGGACGTTGCCCGTTCCCTCTGCTTTTGATCCGTGGCAAGCGGCGCATTTTGCAAACAGGCTCTGGCCTGCCCGGACCGCGGCCGCCTGCCCCGCGAGCGGGTTCTTTATTTGGCCCGCGCTTGCCGGCGCATTGTGGAATGACGTGCTCTGCTGCGCTAACGATGAAGACAACAAAAATGCTGCGACGCCAACCAGCCGCAGCGAGTCCAAAAGAGTGCGCGCGCTTTCTTTCAAGATTCTCCTCCATTCGTTAAAGGCCGATCCAAAGTGTTCTTCTGTTCGATCGATACCATGGACCCCATCATTGGGATAGTCTGCCAATGCCTGCACTTCTGACTTTTATACTTCGGGCTTTTATAAGGGATGCGAGTCCGGGGTCTTTGGTCGCGTTGACAATCATTTATGCTTAGCAGCTATGCTGGACGGCGGATGGCTGATTCGTCGAGCAACGTGGTAATGGAGCCTGCGGCATGACCGGGCCCTCGCACGGGAGCCATTTGTCGCGTGCCATCAATATTGCAGATTTGCGCTCGCAGGCTCGTCGCCGTTTGCCGAAAATAGTGTTCGACTACATCGACGGCGGTGCTGACGCGGAGGTCACGCTAGGGGAGAACCTCCGCGCGTTCGAAGACGTTAGTTTCCGTCCGCGTCATGCGGTTGCGATCGCTCATTGCGACCTGCGATCTTGCGTCTTAGGCATTGAGTTATCCATGCCGGTGTTATTGGCCCCGGTGGGTTATTGCCGAGTGATGCATCCGGGTGGCGAAGTGGCCGCGGCGCGGGCTGCAGGAGCGGCAGGCACGGCCTATATTCTTTCGACAGTTTCAGGACACCGGCTGGAAGATGTGAAGGCGGCTTCAACCGGTGCGGTGTGGTATCAACTTTATTTGACCGGCGGACGCGCAGCCGCAGAAAACGCGATGCAGCGGGCGCTAGTTGCGGGTTACTCGGTTCTCGTGTTGACGATCGACAGCGCGATGATCGGGATGCGCGAACGCGAAGAGCGCGGTGGCATGGAGGAGTTGCTTCGAGGCAGTCTCTGGTCGAAGATTCCTTTTCTGCCGCAGTTGGTCTTGCGTCCCGGATGGCTCGCTCGATTTCTGCTCGATGGCGGTCTTCCCGTGATGCCGAATATCATCACTTCAGACGGCGAACCCTTGCGAATCGGCAACGCCCACACGGTCATGGGGCGTAGCGCGTTCGCGTGGCCGGATTTGAAATGGATCCGTGAACTCTGGCCAGGACCGATTGTCATGAAGGGCGTGCTTACGGCGGAGGATGCGCGAAGATGCGTTGATGAAGGAGCAGCGGCCATCGTGGTCTCGAATCACGGTGGGCGACAGCTGGACGGCGTTCCGGCATCCTTGCGAGTCCTGCCCGCGGTGGTTGCGGCAGTCGGGAATCAGACCGAAGTGCTCATGGATAGCGGCATTCGCCGGGGCACGGATGTTGTCAAAGCTCTCTGTCTGGGAGCGCGCGCCGTTCTCTGCGGGCGCGCCTATGCTTATGGACTGGGCGCGGCTGGCGAATCGGGTGTGACGCGTGCGCTTGCGATTCTGCGCGACGACCTGGAGAGAACTCTCCGCTTGCTGGGCTGTCCATCGGTTCGTGAACTGAATGGTTCCTATGTTTCGCTTCCTGAAGGCTGGAGAACATGAGCGGTGTAATGCGATGAGCCGCTCTCAGGCAGTGCGTGAATCGACCTGAGTTTTGCTATGGTTTCACAGATCTCTTTGAGGGTCCCCCGGTGTCTCAGATGAAATACATGACTCCTCTCTCCGTATTGTTCGTCATATTCCTCGACGCAGCTTTCCTTTTCGCGCAACAGCCGGTGCCAGAGATGCGTTTTCAATCTGTCCCCGATTTTCTGAAACTTCCACCGGACGTGTATCTGGGCGAGGTGGCCGGAGTTGCCGTCAATTCCAAAGGACATCTGTTTGTTTTTTCGCGCGGTAATGCCAAGGGGCCGGCTTATGGCGCGAGCGCTGCGCAGCTTCTGGAGTTCGATGCGAACGGCAAGTACATACGCGAGATTGGCCACAACCTTTATGCTTGGTCGTTCGCCCATGCAGTCAAGATCGATAAGGAAGACAACATATGGGTAACGGACAAAGGCTCGGACCTGGTGATCAAGTTCACGCCGGAGGGCCGCGTCGCCATGGTCTTCGGACGCAAACAGGAAGCTTCCGACGAAGCAACCGGGCCGCTGAAGCATCCCAAGCCGCCGCTGCCTCCTGTGGACGGAATGTTTCGGCAAGTGACCGACGTGGCCTGGGATTCGGACGGCAACTCCTACATTAGCGATGGCTACATTAATTCGCGCGTGGCGAAAGTGGACAAAAACGGCGCCTGGATCAAGTCCTGGGGAGAGCCGGGGAGCCAGCCTGGGCAGTTCAACACGCCGCATAGCATTGCGGTTGACGCGGAAAATCATATCTATGTTGCGGATCGTGGCAATCGGCGCATACAAGTATTCGATACGGATGGAAAGTTCCTGCGACAAATTACGATCGATGTGCCGTACGATCCAACTGCCCGGCCGGCGATCGGCAACAAACCGGAACTGCCAATCAACGGCACGCAAACCATGGCGCCCGGCGCGCCATGGACGGTTTGCATCACGCCTCCGCCGCATCAGGTGCTCTACAGTTCGGATGGCTATCCGGGGCGGATCTACAAGCTCAGTCTGGACGGAAAAGTGCTCGGCGTGTTGGGCGAATCTGGCAAGCAACTCAAACAGTTTGGCTGGATTCACGAGATGGCGTGTCCATCCGAAAATGTGCTTTTCGTCGGTGAATTGCTGAACTGGCGAGTGCAGAAATTGATTCTTGAACCGGGTCGTTAAGATTAAGATAAGCTCGCTTAGGATTTCGCTTCCACAGCATCGGGAGGTTGGTCTGAATGGAGGAAGTTGGCCGCGCCAACGGCCCGGGCGACGCGGAGACTGACGGGCCCCTGGCCAACGGGGAGTGAAATCGTAGGAAAAGACGCTTCCGTCGCATCGCCTTCGAAGCGTCGTTCGGCATGCCTAAGACTCCCATTTTCACCACTTACCACAGGATTCTTGCTTGCCTCGAATTCCGGCCGAATCTCTGAGCTGGGCCTTGCGTCTACGATCGGCCTAGGCAATTTCCCTAAAATATTTTCCTCGCTCCATCGTCTACAGGTACAGATGGACGAGGCTCTTAGTAAACAGTGGATGATGGCGGCCAAGCAGGACGAACGCATCTCCGAGGCGGTCGGGCGGGAGCAGGCCCGGCTTAGCAACTTCATCCGAAAACGCGTAGCCGACCCCGGCGATGCAGAAGACATCCTGCAGGAAGTCTTCTACGAGCTCGTGGAAGCCTACCGGATGATGAAGCCGGTGGAGCAGGTAACCGCTTGGCTGTTTCGCGTGGCTCGTAATCGGATCACGGATCTATTTCGGAAAAGGCAACGGGAGGCGCTAAGGCGTGAGCCGGATGTGCTCACAGAGGATGGGGAGGTCTTCCAGCTGGAGGACTTGCTCCCGGCGCCGGATGCCGGGCCGGACGCGGCATATGCGCGGAGTGTGTTGTTGGAGGAGCTGGACGCCGCTCTGGAAGAGTTGCCTGATGAACAGCGCGATGTCTTCGTCGCTCATGAGTGGATGGGATACAGCTTCAAAGAGATCGCTGCACAAACCGGTGTCGGCGTGAACACGCTGCTGTCGCGGAAACATTACGCGGTGCAGCACCTGCGGGAGCGACTGCAGGCGATCTATGACGATTTCAGAAAAGCATGAGGGCAGTGAACATGAGGTTAGCAAAATGAAAAGTTATCGGATTGTGAAGGTAGTAAAGGTGATGTTGTTTGCAGTGCTGTTTGTCGGCGTGTTTGGATTTGTGTTGATGAACCTGTGGAATTGGCTCATGCCGATTATCTTCGGCCTGCATCCGATTCATTTCTGGCAAGCGGTTGGACTTTTGATCCTGAGCAAGATTCTATTCGGTGGATTTCATGGCCGGCCAGGCGGGCGCATGCATTGGCGGAAGCGGATGATGGAGCGGTGGGAGCACATGACTCCCGAGGAGCGTGAGAAGTTCCGTCAGAATATGCGCGGCCGCTGTGGTCCATTTGGAGATGCAGCGGCAAACTCGAAGGTCTAAGTCCAAGAGAACAAAAGTCATTGCAGCCTGAACTGTTTTTTGTTGAAATTCGCTTTTTGTTCTCCTATGATTGGGGCTCCTTGGCAAAGCGTTTCCCGTAGTGCGACTTCAGGAGAATTGACGATGCTGAACGTAACCGTAAAGGATTTGAGCGATGCCGTAATGTTGCAATGTTCAGGCAGACTTGTTCATGGCGAGGAGACAGCGCTTTTATGTGCGGCTGTGCAGCAACACGGCCGGACTGTCATTCTCGATCTACAAGAGGTTGATACGATCGACGCGGCGGGAATCGGCGTCCTCGTTTCTTTGCAAGCCGCCGGCATTTATTTAAAACTACTGAAACCGACCGCGCAGGTGCGCGATCTGCTGAGAATCACGAAGCTCGAGTCTGTCTTCGAGATCTCGGACGCTGCCCCTGTGAGCGAGGAAACGGAACAATACTTGGCGAACGCTGACGCACTACCATGTTGCGCGCGCGGTTGAACGAATGCAGAGCTGAAAACTTACTCGCGTCAGCGTAAAAACATTTTGCCGTGTGTCCGGGGGAGCTCTATGAAAATCGCCTCGACCATCGCGCGCTTTCCGCCTTCGCTGGCATTTTCCGCGGTCAGGTTCACTAGCCCATAAACAGTTTTCTCTTCTTAGTCCGGTCTGCCGGCCCGCGTCTTTTCTGCGCAATCTGTTTCGCCAGGATCGTGGAGATGGAAAATTCCCGAATCCGAGTATTATTTCTGGTAATCCAACTGGTCAAGGGTGGCATCTCAAACGCATCTCTTTCTTAAGAACTGCGGCTATAGATTTCGGCTATAGACTGTGAGAGGTGAGAGCCGGCATGGCTGAGAAGGCGGATTCAAAGATTGTCGAAGAAGTGCCGCGATCGGTTTCGCGACGCAACTTCATTAAAGGGGTCATCACCAGTGGCGTAGCAGTCTCCTCTGCGAGCTATCTGTTTCGCGCGTCCACTGTTTTGCATGGCCAGCAGTTCGCTTCGGGCGTAGGCGAGCGGCTGATTACCCTCAATGTCAATGGTCAGCAGCGTCGCGTCGACGTCATGAAGCAAGAGACGCTGGCTTGGACGCTGCGCTACAAGTTAGGTCTCACGGGTACCAAGCTGGGGTGCGATCGCGCGGAATGCGGAGCTTGTACCGTTCTGGTCGACGATGTTCCCCTCTATTCGTGTTCCGTGCTCACGCATACAGTGCGTGGACGGAAAGTTGTGACCATCGAAGGCCTGGCCAACACCGATGGAAGCTTGCATCCGGTGCAGCAAGGCATTATCGACGAACAGGGCTTCCAATGCGCGTTTTGTATGCCAGGCTTTATTATGGCGGCCGTTGGATACCTGAAGACGAACCCCAATCCCACCCGCCTTGAGTTGGCGCATGGCGTTTCAGGAAATCTTTGCCGTTGCCAGGATTACGACAAAATTCTCACCGCATTGATGCGCGGCGCCGAGAATATGCGGAGGGCTCAACTTGGATAGCAAATCGGAGCACGCAAAAGCGGTTGAGGCCAGCAAAACGACAACGACTACGACTAACGAGCGCCAATATGGGGCGGGCTACAGGCTGATCGGCAAGAACTATACGACGCCGGACCTGTATGCGAAGGTTACCGGGCAGGCGAAATATGCGGAGGACTTTCGCGCCGAAGGCATGCTCTTCTGCAAGTTGCTGCTGAGTCCGATGCCGCATGCGCGGGTGAAGCATATCGACAGCAGACGAGCGCTCGCCATGCCCGGGGTTAAGGGCATTCTGACGGCCGACGATCTCCCCGCCCCCGCCGATACTCTTACCGACAATGGCACTGTGATCAAGGCGAGCAAGTGGGGCGAACGCGGACTCACGATGGAGCCGGTTTATCAGGGCGAACCGATTCTTGCCGTTGCCGCGGTTGACGAACTCACCGCTGCCGAAGCGATCGAGAAAATTAAAATTGATTTTGAACTGCTTCCGTTCGTAGTCGATCCGCTCGATACGCTGCGACCGGGTGGTCCGAATCCGCGAACGGATGGAAATGTCTGGACTCGGCCCACAGTGCCGGGCTCACAAGGTCCAGGGCAACCGGCCGTCACCGAATTGAAGTGGACGAAGGCGGATTTCGAGGAGGAAAGACACGGCCGCCTTCCCAGGGGTAAAGCTCCCGACGAATGGTCGTATGGGGATGTCGATTCAGGATTCAAGAATGCCGCGCTCGTTCTTGATGAGACGTTCGTCACGCCTGACACCAGCCATCAGACGCTCGAGACTCGCAGCGCGATGGCTTACTGGCAGAATGGCAAAGTCTACATTCACACCGGAACACAGAGTACTGCGCAAACTTTGCCTGCGATCGCGCGCTGGTTGAATATTGATCCGGACAAAATCGTTTTCATCAGCGAATACACAGGAGGCGGCTTCGGCAGCAAAATCACGGGTGGGGTGACGATGATCATCCCCGCGCTGCTGGCGAAGAAAACAAACGCTCCGGTGATGATGCGCATCACCCGCGAAGAGGAAACTTTCATCGGGCGCGCTCGCCCCAGTTTTCAGGGAAGGATGAAGGTAGGCTTCTCGAAAGAGGGGCGGATCACAGCTCTCGACATGTTCGTGATTTGCGATAACGGTCCGTACGACGCAGTGGGCGATGCTCCGTCGTCGGGCCGCATAGTTTCGCTGTTGTATCAGCCGCAAGCCATGCGCTGGCGCGGAGTGACCGTGCTGACGAACACACCGCCGCGCAGCGCGCAGAGTTCGCCGGGCGGATTGCAAGGCATTGTCATCATTGAACCGATCATCGCGAAGGCCGCTCGCAAACTCGGAGTTGACCAGGTGGCGATCCGTCGCATCAACTGCCCCGAAGGCAAGGCAGAGTTTGGGCCGCCGCAGCAGGGGAAGCTTCAGCATGCCACCAGCGCATTTATCAAAGAAGCGCTCGACCGAGGTGCGGAACAATTCAAATGGAGCGAACGGATCGCGCGAACTCCGAAAAGGATAGGCACGAAAGTCCGCGGCGTCGGTGTGTCGTTGAGTTCCTACGTTGGCGGCACCATCGGATTCGACGGGCTCTTAGTCATCACGCCGGATGGCCGGGTCATCTTTCAGTCTGGCATCGGCAACCTGGGAACGGAGTCGGTGATTGACGTTCATCGCGCGGGTGCGGAAGTTCTCGGGGTGCCGTGGGAAAAATGCGACGTCGTGTGGGGCAACACGACAAAGAATCTTCCTTTTACGTGCGTGTCGGGCGGCAGCCAGACAACGCACGCGATGACGCGAGCCGCCTATGCAACGGCGATGGATGCGAAGAAAAAACTCCAGGAAATTGCGGCCAAGAAACTTGGCGGAAAACCGGAGCAATACGAGGTCGCCAAGGAACGCGTTTTCCGCAAAGGCGGCGGTGCTGGCATGACTCTGGCGCAGGCCGCGAAACACGCGATCGAACTGGGTGGCGTCTACGACGGGCACGAGGCGCCAGCGGATGTTCACAAATTGACGAAGGTATCGATGGCGGCGTTGGCGGGCCAAGGACTGGTGGCTGCCGCGAAGGACAACTATCCACGTGATGGCACGACGTTTTCCTACGTTGCCAGCTTCGCCGAAGTTGAAGTCGATGTTGAGACTGGCAAGTACTACATTGTGGATTTCCTCGCCTCGGCCGATGTTGGTACGGTGATCCACCCTCGCGCGCTCGGTGGTCAGGTGCTCGGCCGTTCGACGCTCGGTATTGGGCATGCGATCGGTCAGAAGTGGGTGTTCGATCCGCATTATGGCGAGATGCTCTCGAGGCGGTTGTACCAGAGCAAACCGCCTACGATTCTGGATGTACCGGTTGACATGCAATGGACGGCGTTAGATATTCCGGACCCGGAGACGCCAGTGGGTGCACGCGGTGTGGGCGAGCCACCGGTAGCAGGCGGATGTGCTTCTATTTTGAACGCGCTCTCCGATGCGCTCGGCGACGAGATTTTCCAGCGTGCGCCGGTGAACGCCGACACGATTCTGACGTCGCTCGAAGCGGGCCGGCCGATGCAACATCCTCTCATGGCCCACATTTGATGGATGGAATTTGAAGGAGAATTATGGCTGTCGTACGAGACGTTATGGCCGCGTTCGAGCTCTATCAGCCGAGTTCCATCGCTGATGCGCAGAAACTCCTGGAGAAGCATGGGAGTGAAGCCTGGGTGCTGGCCGGAGGGCTCGACAGCTTTGACTGGCTGAAGGACCGAATACGAAAACCCAAGTTTGTGGTTGACCTGAGCGGGATTGAGGAACTGCGCGGAGTGCGTGCGGCTGGCAATCATGCTAGCGATGGGATTGAGATTGGCGCCATGACCACGCTCACCGAAGTGGTGAATCATCCCATCATTCAGCAGAAATATGGCCTACTGGCGCAGGCTGCGGAACTGGTGGCGTCGCCGCAAATCCGCAATCAGGGAACGATTGGTGGCAATGTCTCGCAGGATACGCGCTGCTGGTATTACCGCGCCGGTTGGCCTTGTTACCGAGCTGGCGGGAACGTTTGCTATGCCGATACTCCGGAAGGTCGCAACCGCGAACACGCGATTTTGCAAGCAGAGCGCTGCGTGGCGGTGAATCCTTCCGATTCGGCCCCCGCGCTGATTGCGCTGGATGCCAAGTTCGTCATACGCACGTCGAAGGGCGAACGCGTGGTGGATGCTGAGGATTATTTCGTTGGTCCCGATATTGACATTACGCGGTTCCACATCCTCCAGCCTGGTGACCTGCTTACTGTGATACGTATTCCGTCTACATGGGCGGGCGCGCAATTTTATTTTGAGAAAATCCGAGACCGGAACGTGTGGGACTTTCCGCTTATGAACGTAGCCTCTGCAATGGTGACGTCGGGAGACGATATTGAACGCATCCGCATTGCGGTGAACGGTGCTGCTGCTCGTCCACTGCGGTTAAAGACGGTCGAAGATGCGGTTCGCGGCAAACCATGTAACGCAGCAACGGGTGAGATGGCGGGGAAGTTGGCCGTGCAAGGAGCAGTCCCGCTGCAGTTCAATGCCTACAAGATTCCACTGATGAGAAATCTGGTGAAACGCGCCATTGGCGGAGTGCAGGAGGCAACATGGGCTTCTTAGAGTGGGCCACAAGTCCGTGGGGGCAGACAGTCCCGATTCATATCGCGTGGTTCCTGATCTGGGTTGCGCTGATCGCTGGCCTGATCTTCCTGATCGTCCATGCCACTTGGCTGCGATATTTCGCCAAGCCAAAAGAGTTTGTGGATGATGCTCCTCGCGAGGTCGTTGCACGCGTACCAAAGCACGTTCCCCGGCATTCGCTGGTGGCGCGGCTGTTTCACTGGGTCATGGCCGCGTCCATGTTCACACTATTGTTCACGGCGTTTCTTCCCAAGGTGGGTATCCAATTTAATTGGGTGACCTATCATTGGATCGCTGGTGCCGTGTTGACATTGTCCATCATTTTTCACATTATTCATGCCTCTTTCTGGCTGGACTTTTGGGCGATCTGGCCCGACCGGACGGATGTGGAGGATGCGGGTAAGAGAGTTCGCCGGTTTTTCGGAATGCCTGCTCCACCGCCGCGAAAGTTTGCCAAGTATCCGCTGGAGAATAAGCTCTTCCATGGCGTGATTATCTTGTGTGGTTTGTCGGTGATCCTAACTGGCGTTTTCATGATGTCTCGCGTTCGCACCATATTTTTCCCGCGCAATCCGTATCTGTTCAGCGATATGACTTGGGGCCTGATGTACGTGCTGCATGGATTGGCGGGCGTCGGGCTGATCGCGCTGGTGATGATGCATGTCTACTTCGGGCTCCGGCCCGAGAAGCGTGCGATTACGAAGTCGATGATCTTCGGCTGGATGGATCGCGATTTTTACCTGCAAGAGCACGATCCGGAGCGGTGGGTGGTGGAGACATCTTCTTCTTCGACGTCCAAGTAAAGTGAAAGACATGAGGGCTAATGAATGCCGGCCGATATCTGTACTCGTTGTGAAGCCGTGGAAGAGTGCTACGAATTTATGCTGGCTTATGCAGCGCAGGGACTGCCGAGTGATCAAGGGAGCAAGTCGGGTGAACAGGTACGCACTTTCCTGCGACGGGCTGTGACAGCATTGACCGGACTGGCAGAGACTTGCGCCATCGCGGTCAAAGAAGAAGGTCTTGAACCGGCTGGAAAATATCTGGCGTTCTTTGCAGTGCTTGATCGTGATGCTCGCGATTCTTTGGCCGCGATCGAACTGGTTCTGGCCCAATCAGCGATCAGCTCCCAGTTGATTGACAATCTGAACGCTTCCATCCATCTCCGCGCGCTGCTTACCGATTTATTTCTGCTGGGCGAGATCATGAAGAAGCAAGAAAAAGCGGCAGAGCAGCCGGTCGCGAGCGAACGCGATTGAAACTCATGAAGCGATAGACCGCCAAAGTCCGTATTAAACGCACGGCAGTATCAAGCGTACCTGACAGCCCCTTTTTCCGTTCAAGTTGGAGAGCGCAATTGAACCTCCGTGCGCTTCGGCGATCTGGCGCGATAAAGCCAGCCCGATGCCGCTACCGGCTGGCTTCGTCGTATAAAACGGGACGAATGCGTTACTTGGATTCAGGAGTCCGGGCCCGTTGTCCTCGATGGTTAAGACAACGTTTTGATTTTCGGCCATCCAGTTCAGGATTACCTGCGGCTTTCGATCTTCCGTGCCGATTAAGGAAGCGCTGGAAAGGTTGTTATCAAAAACTGGCTCCAGTGCCGCTTCCACCGCGTTACGAATTAAATTAATCAACATCTGCTCGATCTGGTCGGCATCTACAATAAGCATGATGTCGGGACCTTGAGCAATTTCTATTTTCAATCGGGTCTCGAGAAATGCAACCCTCTCGATGATCGGGAGCAGCGCGACTTTCCTGATAGAAGGAGGAGGCATCTGCGCCAGTTGCCGATAGGCTTGAAGAAACCTGTTGAGCGACCCGGTGCGGTCTTCGATGATGGCGAGCCCGCGTTCGAAGTCTCGACGGTGTTCAGGATTCAATTCCGTCTCCGCCAGACGACTGCCCAGGCTTCCTGCAATCGACTTGATGGGAGCCAGCGAGTTGTTGAGTTCGTGCCCAAGCACGCGGATCAACCGTCGCCACGCATTGCGCTCCTCCTCGCGGAGCGCTCGGCTTATGTCTGACAAGACAACCAAAGTATGCGGCACGCCTTTTTCCCGAAACTTGCTTTGGCGCGCCAGCCAGCGTGCGCTCGGACTGTTGCTCAAACTATTCGCCGGCAGAGCGACCAGCGCCTCATTCGCCGCGCTTAGGCAATCGGCCAGGCCGATTTCGTCAGCCGTTCGTCCCAGGAGGCGAATCGCAGCTTGCTGCAGAAGTTTTTCGCCTGCGGGATTCACCAGTCGAAGCACTCGCTCCGGATCAAATGCAAATAACGGAGCATCGATCTCTTCTACCACTCGGCGCAGCAGCGCGGTCGCTTCGATGGCGCGGATGCGTTGATCGGCGAGCAGATCGGCCAGTGCGTTGACTTCGAGCGAAAGCTCTCCCAGCGCGTCATCCACAATCGCGCCCCGCGCGCGGAACGAATAATCTTCTTCACGAAGGGCTGCCACCACGTTTGCCAATGTCTGCAGGGGCCGAACCGTCTGTCCGTGTAAAGCCAGGGCCAACATCCACCAGATAAATAATTCTGCGAATAACAGAGCTAACTTCGACTCGGTGGACCAGGGCTGGAACCAGACGAGAATGCCGCTGACTACAATTCCGGGTAAGGCGACGAACAGTGAGTAGAGGCTGATGCGATGTTCATAGAGTAGGCGAACGCGCTTGCGAGGGATTTTTCGTATTGCTGCCTTGCCGCCGGTCGGCGGACTAGAGGCCATACTTTTCCATGCGCCGATAGAGCGCACCCCGGCTTAGGCCCAAGGCTTCGGCGGCCTGGCTTATGTTTCCGTGAAAACGTTGCAGCGCTTTTCGAATCAGAACTGTTTCCACCGCCTCCAGGCTGAGCTCCTCGAGATTCTGAGCTTGTGGCCGCTGCATATTCAAGCCGAGGTCGGCGGGTTGAATTTCCCGCCCGCGGCACATTAAAACCGCGCGTTCGAGTGTGTGTTCGAGTTCGCGAACATTGCCGGGCCAGGAATATTGTGCCATGATTTGCAGCGCGGAAGTATCGAACCCATCGATTTCGCGGCGATAGCGAGAGGCATAGCGCCGGAGAAAATGGATGGCGAGCGTCGGAATATCTTCGCGGCGTTCGCGCAGCGGCGGCACGTGAATCTCGACTGTGTTGAGCCGGAACAGCAGATCCTCACGGAACTGTCCGGAGGAGCATGCGGCTTGAAGATCGGTATTGGTGGCTGAGATCAGGCGCACGTCGATTTTCCGCGGCCGCGAAGATCCCAGCCTCTCGATCTCGCCCGATTCGAGCACTCGCAGTAGCTTCGCTTGTTGACGGATGGGTACGTTTCCGATTTCGTCCAAAAAAATCGTGCCGCCGTCCGCCAGTTCGAAGCGTCCGATGCGATCCGTTCGCGCATCGGTAAAGGCGCCTTTCACGTGCCCGAAAAGTTCGCTTTCAAATAGACCCTCGGCCAATGCGCCGGTATTTACCGCAACCAGGGGGCGTGCGGCGCGTGAAGAAAGAGCATGCAGCGTTTGCGCGACCACTTCTTTGCCACTGCCGTGTTCGCCCGTAATAAGGATATTCGCGTCGGAGGGACCGACTCGTGCAATTGAGTCCAGAACCGGCTGCATGGAAGGCGCCGCAGCGATAAACTCCGGGCGCCCTTGCGCTTGCAGAAGACGATTCTCCGCTGCTAGCCGCTCCGCACGTTGCAGAGCACGATGCAATTCGATTTGCGTCCGCAGAATGGCCAACAGGCGTTCGTTCTCCCAGGGCTTTTGGATGAAGTCTCGTGCGCCGCGGCGCATGGCTTCCACCGCCAGTTCGACATTGCCCCAGGCAGTCATAACGATGACCGGGAGATTGCTATCGAGTGCAACGATTTCAGAGAGAAGGTCTAAACCTTCCTGGCCCGAAGTCGTGTCGCGCGTGTAGTTCAGATCGATCAGTAGCGCGTCATAAGATTCTGTTGCCAACGCTTCCTTGACCTCGCGCGGAGACTTGACGCTTTCTAGCCGATAGCTCTGGGGATGAAGGAGAAGTTCGAGAGCTTCGAGGATATGCGGTTGATCGTCGGCCGCTAGAATACGCGGCGCGCGGTTCTTCTCGGGATGAACGGACGCGTCGGAGGGAGCGAGCGCGCCGAGATCTTGCGACTTGGCCGAAGTTGGCATGGGCTTTGGCATGCACGATGGCATGAACTATGGGGACGACGCGGTAACCTTGCCGGTGACCGCATCCTGTATCAGCACTCCATTATGTTCCAAAGTTGCGCCCGTAGCGCGATCAAGTTCAACTCTCGCCTTCTGGTATGTAGTCATAGCGTTAACCAGGTCGAGTTCCGCCTCCGAAAGATCACGCTGCGCTGTCATGGTTTGGTAGTTCGATCCAGATCCCAGTTCTTGCTCTTTCTTTGTGATGGTGAACGTGCGGTCGGCCAAATCCCTCGCCTTGCGGGCCGATTCAACCCGTGCGTGCGATTGCTCGAGCGCATATTGAGCGTTTCGCACTTCGATCCGAATCTGTTTTCGCAATTGCTCTTTGCGCACGCTAGCCTGACGATACTCCAACTCGGAGCGGTACTGGTCGGCCTTGGCGACGCGGTTGCGAAATGGAATGCTAAGGCTGAGTCCGACAAAGTAATCCGGGGAAGAATTATTAAAGGCGTTTTGCCAACTGCCCACCAGATCGGTCGGGACGGTGGAAGTGACCGTGACCTCAGGAGGCACGATTCCTGCAAGACCACTGCCGCCGTAAAAACCTACTAGAGAAAGGGTAGGCAGGAGTGCATTCCGCGCGGCTTGGCGACTGATTTGCCGGTTGGCCAAATCAACGTCGGTTTCGAGCAGCTCCGGACGATCCCGCAGTGCTTCCGTAATCAGATCGAGAATCGGCTCACTCGCATCCACTTCGGTGTTCGTGGTCTGCATGCGATCCATCGGGACGACCGGCATTTCTTCCAGAGTGGGGTCATCGAGACTTTTGGTTAACGCATTTTTGATTAACGATTCCTGCAACTGGAGATTCGTTCGCGCGACGGTCAGATCCTGGTCACGCCTTGAAGCCTCGGCTTCGGCTTTCATCACGTCCATCTCAGGAATGCTTTCCAATTGCAATTGCTTCCGGGCGTTTTCGAGAGTTTGATTCGCGAAGGCGAGAGACTGCTCATTCACCCGCGCCTGTTCATAGGCGCTCACCAAGTCCCAGTAAATATTCTCGATTTGCGTTATCGTGGCAATCACCTGGTTTTTAAAGGCAATATCGGAGATTTTTTTGTTGTTCTTGGCGATGCGCAAGTAGCGCAGGTTGGGGCCAAGACCAAATCCCGCAAGCAGTTGTTGTTGAAAAGTGAAGCGGTAGTATGTATTCAAAGCCGGCGACAAAAAGATTTCGGGGCTGTTGGTGGTCTGGCGATTGTTATCGAACGCAAAGGAAATTGAAGTGCCCGTGGGAAAAGCCTGCGTGAACAGGGCATTGACTTGCGCCGTATTCAGTTGAAGTGAGGGGACATCGTAGAGCACGTTACTCGACTGCGGCAGCGTGAGGTGCTCGATTCCCATGTTCACATTGAGTGACGGATCGTACGATGACACGGGAGTACCCAGACCCAAGGTGGATTCCACCAGTCCCGAGGCGCCCGCGCCGGCACCACCCGCGCCGCTCGTCGTGCCGCCTGCGCCCGCGCCCGGCGCTCCGGCGCCGTAGCCGCCGACTCCTCCTCCGGGAGTTCCTTGCACCACGCCGGTGTTGACGCCACGAAAGCTTCCACCAGCCTTGGTGCGGAGTATATCCGAGTCGGCGATGGGCAAGTTGTAGCGGGCGATCGCCAGATCCAGATTGTTCTCGAGCGCAAGGTCAATCGCATCTTTCAGCGACAAATAGAGTTTGCCATCCCGAATCAACTGTTCGAGACGCGGAGAATTTGTCAGTACGGGCTCGGCCACATGCTCGGCCATATAGGGGCCGAGTGGATTATGCGATTGGGGCATTTGCAATGCAGGCGGCGTTTGTATCTGCGCTCGCCCGGTAGCAACAATCAGCCCGAGCAGCGCCGCCATCGGCAAAGTGTGTCGCCAACAGTTTCGGAGACGACCCTTCATGGATTCACCGCCGCCGTGCTTGGCTCCGTCACCACACGTAAATTCGGATTTGCCGTATCGCCCACCAGCCAACCGTCGCGCAACTGGATCGTGCGGGTTCCATAGCCAGCATTTGTCTCGGAGTGAGTGACCTGCACGATCGTTGTTCCCTGTTGATTCAACTCCCGGAACAGTTCCATGATCTCCTTGGCCTGGCTGGAGTGCAGATTGCCGGTCGGTTCGTCGGCCAGCAGTAACGCAGGCTTGTGGATGACAGCGCGCGCAATCCCGACCAGTTGTTGTTGCCCACCGGAAAGCTGGCTGGGATAGAGGTCTTTCTTGGCGACAATCTGGAAGCGATCGAGCGCGTCGGCAACCAGGCTTTGGCGCTGGCCGCGCGGAATATCTTTGTAGGAGAGCGGCAGATCGATGTTTTCCTGTACCGTGAGATCGTCGAGCAGGTGATAACTCTGAAACACCATGCCGACATTCTTCTTCGCCAACTCGGCGCGCTCTTTCCGCTTCATGGCGTGCGCCGCCTGTTCTTGGAACCAGTATTCGCCCTGCCACTGATCGTCCAGGAAAGCGAGAATATTGAGCAGCGAGGATTTTCCCGCGCCTGAGGGCCCCATCGCCGTGATGAACTCGCCTTTTTGAATATCCAGATTGATGCGCCGCAGAACCCAGGTCTGTCCGGCGCCGGTCTTGTAGCTGCGTTCGATATTCTTCAGTTGGATCATTTCACTCCCGATTGATACAAATTCAATTCAAGCAAAGTTTTGTGCCCATCCATCACATCAACCCTTCGATTCTGCTCGGCTCGAACGGCTAGTCTGCCCGCAGTGTGATCGATGGATCCACCCGTGCCGCGCGCCATGCGGGTACGCCGCACGCGGCCACCGACACGCCTCCGAGCAAAGCGATGACGCCAACATAGGTGAACGGGTCAAGTGGTGACACAGCAAACAGCAGGGAAACGAGGGCTTGGCTCGCCGCCACCGCTCCACAGAGCCCGATCACAATACCAACCGAGGTCAGCGTCATGCCTTGGCGAATTACCAGCCTGAGGATGTCACCGCGGGTGGCGCCGAGCGCCGCGCGCAGTCCCATTTCGCGCGTTCGCTCGACAACGCTGCCGGATAAGACACCATAGATTCCGGTCGCCGCGAGTACTAGCGCCACCAATCCAAATACCTCGAATAAAATCAGCACAAAACGTCGTTCGGCGGCCGACACCGCGACTAAGTCGTCCATGGTAGCTACCCGCACAATCGGTTGATCCTTGTCCACCGACCAGATCGCCTTTTTTACGGCGGGGGCAAGTGCTGCCCCGTCGCCGCGGCCGCGGACGACGAGCGAGAGTGTTCCGTCCGCCCAATGCCACTGCGTGGTGGTCGTGTACACGGCATCGGACTCGCTCAGGGCGAGAGATACCTGCTTCACGTCACCGACGACGCCGACAATGGTGAACAACGGCGCGTCGACCAGGCCGCCGACATGAACACGCTTTCCGAGTGGATCCTGACCGGGGAATCTGTGCTTCGCCAGCGATTCACTGATGATTATGGCGCCGGGGGCGCCGGCCACGTCGCGAGCTTCGAGCAGGCGGCCGCGACGCAGCGGGATACCGATCGTTTCGAAATAGCCGGGGGTCACCGCGTATCGAAATACCGGGTAACCACTTTCGAGATCGTCATCCTCAAATCGCGCGCCATACTCCTCAGAGTCGCCGCTTAGCGGCAACTGGCTGGTGAAGGCCGCCGCGGTAACGCCGGGAACTTGCCGTACGGCGTCGAGCGCCTGTTCGAAGAACTGATGGCAGACGCGGTCCTCATCGTATCGTCTTCCGTAGGTCTGCACCTGCATGGTCAGCAGGTGTTCAGTCTCGAAGCCGGGGGGGACAGCGAATATACGCCGCAAACTGTGCAACAGCAATCCCGCGCTCACCAGCAGAACCAGCGAGAGCGCGACTTCGGCGACGACAAGCGTGCTGCGCGTCCGTTGGTGACGGCCCGCGGTACGCCGTGAGCTTTGCTGCACTCCGATGTGCAAGTCGGCACAGGAGCCGTGCAGTGCTGGGATCAGGCCGGCCGTCAGGCCGATGAGCGCCGTTATGACGAAGGCAAAAGCAAACACCGGGCCATCGACGGCGATCGCGTTCACCCGCGGCAGTTCGGGTGGGCTGAGCGCCACCAGTGCGCGCACACCGAACTGTGCCACCATCAGCCCGAGAGCGCCGCCAAGCATGGCCAGCAGGAGACTCTCTGTGAGCAGTTGCCGCGTCAGTCGCCATCGTTGCGCCCCCAGCGCGGCGCGCATGGCGAATTCGCTGCGCCGCTGCGCGCCGCGGGCGAGGAGCAGGTTCGTCACGTTGACGCAGGCGATGACGAGCACCAGGATCACCGCGCCGAGAACGGCAAGCAGCGCCGGTTTGACGCCGCGCGTGACCTCATCCTGCAGCAGGTTCACGATGAGCCCGTGCGCAAGAGACACAACACGTGACCGTGGAAATTCCGGCACCGGGGTCTGTGCAATCCAGTTCAGATCACTCCGGGCTTGATCCATGCTGACACCTGCCCGCAAACGCCCGACCATCCGCAGGTGATGTCCCCACTCTTGGCTTTCGAAGGAAGTGATATTTCCTGCGTCATACTGCAACGGCGACCAGACCTCCGCCGAGGGAGCCAGAACATTCTCGAACCCCGGCGGCATCACGCCGATGACGGTATAGCTGTCGTCGTCGAGCCGGATCTGCCGTCCGATGAGGGTGTTGTCGCCGCCTAAGCGCCGCCACAATCCATGGCTGAGGATCACTACTTTTGGGCCGTTGAGCGCATCATCCGCAGCCTGGAAGTCTCGTCCCAGCGCCGGCAAGACACCGAGCGATCGAAAGTAGCTGGCGCTTACTTGCTGGCCATCGAATCGCTCCGGCTCATCGCCATCTCTGCCGGTGAGAGTCGGCTGCCACGTCTTCAATACGGCGATCGTATCGAATGAATGATTCCGCTCCACCAGTTCGCGATAGGTGTGAAAGGCTTGCGGGTAGCGCGAGCCGTTCTCCCCGGCATACCAGATCATCATGATCCGGCTGGCTTGGGGATACGGCAAGGGCTCGAATAGCATGGGATTCACGGCGCTGAAAATCGCAGTGCTGGCGCCGATGCCGAGACCGAGAATTACGATGGCCGTGCAGGTGAAGCCTGGGTTCTTACGCAACTGTCGTTGCGCGTAACGAATATCGTGAAATAGTCCCTTCATTCCTCTCTCCTACTCGTAGCGTAGCGCCGTCATGGGATCGACCTTGGTGGCGCGGCGGGCCGGAATGTAGCTGGCAATCAGCGCCACAAAGGACAACGAAATCGAAACTCCGATATAAACCATTGGATCGTTGGGGCTCACTCCTACCAACAAGTGAGTCATCGTCCGCGTGAGCAGCCATGTCGCAGACAGGCCGACCAATACACCTATGAATACGATCTTCATTCCCTGACCAACGACTAACCTGAGTATCTGGAACGGGTTCGCGCCGAGTGCTAGGCGGATTCCGATCTCCTGCGTACGCCGAGTCGCGGTATAGGAAACCATGCCGTACACTCCGACGACTGCCAGGATTAGCCCAAACATTCCCATAAACGCCGCCAGGGATGCTCCAAGGCGGAAGATGAAAAAACCGGTGCCCCCTTCGAGCGATTCTTCCATTGTCCGAATATCCATGACCGTGATCGCAGGATTGACTTCGCGGATTTCTCGTTGGATTTGGCCCGTTAGCAGCGCAGGGGCAAGGGAAGATCGGACTTGAAGAATCCGGGACGATATGTAGTCTTGTTCGAGTGGGACATAGAAGTATGGCTGCGAATCTTCTGCAATGCTCTGATACTTACTGTCACGTACGACCCCAATTACCTCCAGGAATGGGCCCGACTCGCCTTTCATGCTGAAACGTTTGCCAATGGGCTCTTCGCCCGGCCACACCCGGTTCGCCATGGTCTGGTTGATAACCGCCACGAGGGGCGCTGTTTCCTTGTCGGAATCGAGGAATCCGCGGCCGAGCAGAACCGGGATACGCATGGTTTCGAAATACCCCGAATCGATGCGGTTAAAGAGAATATTCGGCAGTTGGTGATCGGGCACAAGAGGCCGATTCTCGACATATATTCTTTGCCTGCTCGGAAAAGTACTGATTGGGACCGACGACGCCAAACTCGCGGACTGAACTTCGGGTATCGCCTTGATCTTTAACTCGAGCTCCCGATAAAACTGTTTTGTTTGCGCTTCGTCATAGTTATTTTCCTGCGGATCGAGCGTTACGTTTAGGACCTGGGCTTGATTGAAGCCAAGGTCGATACGCTCGGCACTTTTCAAACTGCGAACGAACAACCCGGCAACGATGAGCAGCGTCAGAGACCCCGCAACCTGCAATACCATGAGGTCTCTGCGGACTCGATACCGGCCGAAACCGCTGCCATCGCTGCCACCTCTGTGCTGCAGTATGGCGTTTACATCGGCCCGGGTTGCATTCAGTGCGGGCGCTAAGCCGACAAAAATTCCGCTCAAGAGAATGACCCCAAAAGCATAGGCAAAGACCGGCCAATCAAACCCGAAGTCGAGTTGCAGTGGCAAGCCCGAGGGATGAATCGAACGACTGAGCCCGCTGGCCCACATCGCCAGCAACACTCCGAATAACCCCCCGAAGCTTGCGAGCAGCATGGTTTCGGTGAGCATCTGACGAACCAGCCTTACACGACTTCCGCCAAGTGCCATGCGAATTGCCAGCTCGCGCATGCGAGAGGATGCCTGAGCCACTAAGATGTTGACGACGTTCGTACAGGCCAGCAAGAGAATGATTGCCGAAAGCACCAGAAATAACGCGGAAATTAAAAGAAACGCGTTGTTCGCGTACGGGATTGGCCGCGACAGCCTCTCCGGCAGTACGCGCACACTGAATCCTTTGTCTGAGGCGGGATACTGCTCCGACTGGCCTCGCGAGATAACGTCGAACAGGCTCTGGGCCTGCGCCATGCTCACGCCGGGCCTGAGACGTCCCATCGCGAGTATCAGACGGGAGTTGCGATCCGACCAAAAGTTGTTTCCAGCGCCGGCTTGGAACATCGTGCCGAGTGGCACATAACCGTCCATTTCAAAAATCGAAAATGAGCCATGAAACTCCTTGGGAACCACGCCGATAATTTCGACGCGTTTGCCATCGATCCGAACCTGCTTGCCGATGACGCTGGGATCGCCGCCGAAGCGCTTCTTCCAGAAGGCGTTCCCGAGGACCAGGACCGGTTGCTCCGCCGGCGTCTCACCTTCACTGGGAAGAATGAACCTGCCCACAGCAGGTCTCACTCCTAAACCTGAGAAATAGTTGCTGGACACGGCGGTCATTGCAACTCGGTCTGTGCGGCCGTCGGCGGTGAACCCCGGGTTACCCGCGAGCGCTTGACCAAATACTTCGCAGTAACCCGCAGCTTGCTGACGAAAGGCAACAAATTCCGGATAGGAAAATCCAAGGGCTCCCAGGGGTGAGTTTTTTTCTTGAATGACCAAAGCTGTGAGTTGGCCGGCAGATGGAACGGGCAAGGGGCGTATGAGGAAACCATTGATCAGGCTAAACACCGCCGTGTTCGCGCCGACGCCGAGCGCGATCGTTATCGCAATAATAGCCGTCAGCCCTGGGGATTTCCTCAGCGCGCGCCATCCACAGCGAATGTCTTGCAGCAGAGTTTCCATACGTTTACTCGTAGCGCAATGCACTCATGGGTTCTACTCGAGCAGCCCGCCGGGCGGGCAACATCGCAGATGCCAGCGCGACCAAAGTGACCAGCAGAGTCATCCCACACAGCGTTAGCGGGTCGGCGCTGGAGATGCCGAACAATTGGCTGCGCACTGCACGCATGAGCAGCAATGACAGAGGTAATGTAACTGCGATGCTGATTCCTGCGAGCCACAGCACCTCGAACATCACCATACGCACCACTGACGCGCGCGTTGCTCCTAGCGCCATGCGAATGCCGATCTCACTGGTTCGCTGCGCAGTCGAATATGCCAGAACTCCATACAGACCCACGGCAGCCATGAGCGCGGCGAGAACGCCAAAGCCGGTGGCCAGTAGTGCGATTACGCGTTCGGCGGTCAGGTTGTTATCGATCTGCTCATCCATGGTTCGGAACGTGTCGAGCACCAGGTTGGAGTCGAGCGTTTGCATGGCGCGGCGAATCGTACTTTCTGCGCTCTCGGGCTGCTGCCAGGTGCGGACATAGAATGTCATCGCGTGCGGCTCCGGGGACTGGAGGTAGGAAAAGAACACCGTAGGCGTGACAGGTTCTCGAAGGCTGGCGTGCTTTGCGTCTTTCACGACTCCAATGATGGCAATGTCGGTTTTGACTCCCGTGCCCCCGCCATTGCCGAAATAATGCCCAAGCGCCTGCTGGGGATCTGCGAGGAAATGGCGCGCGAAGCTCTCATTGACGATTGCCACCTTCTGCGATCCCGCGCGGTCTTGGTCGGTGAATACTCGGCCTGCCAGCAACGGCATCTGAAGGGTCGAGAAGTAGTCCACGCTCACGTTCGGCTGCTCAACTTGCATGTCCTCTTGTGGCTTTTCGACGTAGCCAGCAATGGTGATGTTTCCACTTTCGTTGTCATTCGCTAACTCGGGATCGTTGGTCGCGGCAACGGAGCGAACTCCCGGCAGAGCTTTCAAAGTTTCGAAGACTCTTTGGTAGAGCGCAAGAGTGCGGGCGGGTTCGTACCCAGCCATCCTGGGATCAACGCCGAATGTCAGCAGATGGTCGGTCGCAAATCCGGCATTGAGAGACTTGAGATTGTGCAACGTGCGGACGAACAGACCCCCGCCGACAAGCAACATCAGGCTAAGCCCGACCTGGAGCGCCACTGAAATTCGACGGAAGCGGAGCGGACTGCTTCGGGCCGTCATCCCTTGTTGTTTCAGGGCAGGCGCCAGATCGGGGCGCCAAAACTGCGCTGCGGGAGCCAAACTGAAGAGAAGACTGGTAAATAGCGCCAATGCGCAATTGAAGAGCATGATCCGCAGGTCGGGTTTGGCGGAAAAAGGAAGATCGCCTGTGCCGCCGCTCCAAATCATGTTGATCAGCAGGGCCGAGACTCGGGGTGCGAGCAGCATGCCGAACAATCCTCCCGCGGCACCGAGAAGCAGTCCTTCTACAAGTAATTGCTGTAGGACCCGCTGGCGCTTTGCGCCGAGCGCGTAACGCACAGACATTTCGCGGATGCGCCCAGACGCACGGACCAGCAGCAGGCTTCCTACGTTGGCGCAGGCCATGAGCGCCACCAGTCCAACCATGCCCATCACGATCAGCAGGGGCATCCGGACGCCGCTGCGGAGCGGAGAAAATCCCCTGGAGCCGTCGAGAAGGAACAAATGCGACCTGGCCACAAAGCGGTCGCGGAAATCTTCCGACGGCCCTTTGATCTCTTTCAGTTCATCGGAGCGGATGGAATACCACAGCGGACCGATGCCAGCTTCTGCTTGTTCTCGGCTGGTTCCCGGTTTCAGTTTTCCGACGATGTTCAGCCAGCTCGAGCGGCGATTATCGAGATCTTTTCTTCCCGGTATGACTTCAGCCTGCATCGTCATCGGGACAAAAACATCTGGCGTGTCGCCCATCACCACGCTGTGAAAGCCGGGCGGCGCAACTCCGACGACACTGAAAAGATGACCGTTCACCAGGATGCTCTGGTTCAGGATTCCCGGATCAGAGCCGAAACGGCGTTGCCAATAACTGAAACTCAACACGACAACGGGGTTCGCATCGGGCACGAGATCGTCCGAGGCAACGAATAAACGTCCTAGAGCCGGCTGAAGGCTCAGAACATCAAAGTAGTTGCCGGAGACCAGTTCCGCCGCGACCAGGTCGGGCTGGTTGTGCCACTGCACTCCGACCTGCGCCGCATCTGTGGCAAGCAGGCCGCTGAAAACGGAATTGCGGTCCCGCAAGTCGCGATACATAGGGTACGAAAAGTAGAACTTTCCATCCGTCCGTGAATCGATGCGCCCGGTGTTGCTGCCTTCATACTTCATAATCACCAGACGATCCACATCTTTCACGGGAAGACTGCGCAGAAGCGCCTGATCAAGCAAACTGAAAATCGCCGTGTTCGCGCCGATGCCAAGGGCCAGCGTGAGGATTGCAACCGTCGCAAATCCGGGAGACTTTCGCAACTGGCGCAGCGCGTAGCGCAGATCTTGCGGCAATCCGTTCATGCATCCTCCTTATTCATAGCGCAGCGCCACCATGGGATCGACTTTGGCCGCGCGGCGCGCTGGCAGCGCGGCAGACACAAACGCGATAGCTGCAACCAGGACAATCACGACGCTGAGCGTCAGCGGATCGCTCTTTGAGATCCCAAACAATTGACTGCGCACTGCGTGGCCGAACAGAAGCGACAGCGGTAAGCCGAGTGCAATGCCGATGCCGGCCATCCAGAGCACTTCGACCATGACCAAGCGCACGATCGCGGCCCGAGTAGCGCCCACCGCAATCCGAACGCCGATTTCGCGAGTGCGCTGCGCGGTGGAATAGGCCAGTACTCCGTAAATTCCTATCGCAGCCATGAGCGCCGCCAGCATGCCGAAGATTGAGGCCAAAAAGGCGATCACGCGCTCCCCGTTCAAGTCTTTGTCGATCTGTTCCTGCATGGTGCGGAAGTTGCTCAGCACCAGATTGGAGTCGAGTGTTTGCATGGCCCGGCGGATGGTGGACTCGGCGCTTTCGGGGGCTTGCCAGGTACGCACATAAAGGGTCTTTTGCCCCGGCTGGTGGTCCTGCAAATGTTGCTGGTCCTGCAAGAAAGGTGTGAACACAGTGCGGTGAATATCGCCGCGGACGGTCGTGTGCTTCGCGTCTCTGACCACTCCAACGATCTCTATGTCGACCGGTACGCTCCCGGCGCCTTCACCGAAATGCTGACCGATTGCATTCTGTGGAATCGAAAAGAAATGACGTGCAAAACTTTCGTTCACCAACGCTACTTTCTGTGTGCCTGCGCGATCTTGATCGCTAAGTTCGCGGCCGGCGAGCAGCGGGATATTCAGGGTCGAAAAATAGCCGGAGCTCACATACGCCCACTCCACATTTATGTGATTGATATCTTCGTCTCCCGTGGCGCGGTAGCCGGCCACGGTGATGTTTGATCTCGAATCGTGGTCGTCTAGTTCAGGGTCGGTGGTGGCTGCGGCCGAGCGCACGCCCGGCAACCGGGATAGTTTTTCTAATATCCGATCATAGAGTTCCGCGTTCTGATTCAATTGATATCCAGCGAGGCGCGGATCAATGGTGAAAGTAACCAAGTGATCGGTTGCAAAACCCACGTCAAGCAGCCTGAGATTCCGCAACGTGCGCGCAAACAGGCCTGCACCGGTCAGCAGCAGCAGGCTCAAGCCGATCTGTGCCACAGCCGACGCCTGCCGCAAACGGCGGGGCCCGCCGGCGATTGCCGCCACCTGTTGTTTGAGCGCCACGGTCAGGTCGGGACGCCGGAATTGCAGCGCGGGCGCGAGGCTGAATAGCAGACTCACCAGCAGCGCAAGGGCAAAGTTGAAGGCAAGCATGCGCAGATCAGGACGAGCCGAGAGGCCAGGAGATGTGGACCATATCGTGCGGATCAGCAGCGCGGAGATTTGCGGTGCCAGGACAATCCCGGCAACCCCGCCCGCTAGCCCCAACAACATGCCTTCGCCCAGCAGTTGCTGTACGATTCGGCCGCGTTTGGCGCCGAGGGCGTAACGCACAGAGATTTCGCGGTTGCGTGCTGACACTCGCAGCAGGAACAGGCCCCCCACGTTTACGCAGACCATCAGAATCATCAAGCCACACATCGCCGTTATCACCAGCATGGTTGTCGGAATGCTGCCGTGGACGGGCACACCTCCCGATCCGTCCTCAAGGAATAAATGTGAATTCGTGAGAAACGCGTCGCGGAAACGCGGTGAGCTGTGGCCAAGCTGGCTCAACTCCTCAGCGCGAATCGAATGCCATAGCGGATCGATTGCCGCTTGCGCCTGCGTCTTGGCTTGCTTATCGGTAAGCCCGGGCTTCAATCGTCCTATGATGTTCAACCACTTGGAACGCCGTATCTCTAGGTCGTCATAATCGGGCGTAATCTGCCGCTTCATCGTCATGGGCGTGAAGATGGCGGGATTGTCCCCCGCAGCCACACCATGAAATCCGGGGGGCGCAACTCCAACGATCGTGAAAGGATGCCCGTTGATTGAAATGCTCTGGTTTACAACCCGCGTGTCGGAGCCAAATCGACGCTGCCAATAATCGAATCCCAGCACCACGAGCGGACTGGCTTCCTGCGCAAGCTCATCCGAAGGGACGATCAGACGGCCTAACGCCGCCTGCACGCCCAGCACGTCGAAGTAATTGCCGGAAACCAACGCTGCATCCGCAAGCTCGGGCTGGTTGTGCCATTGCACAGCGACCCTGGCCCAGCTCGTCGCAATCAGCCCGCTGAATACGGAATTGTGATCGCGCAGATCGCGATACATGGGATAGGAAAAATATAGGTGGTTATCGCCGCGACCAGAGGAATGACCCGAATCCTCGCCGGAATATCGCAGCAGGGCAAGCCGCCTCGGTTCCCGCACAGGAAGCCTGCGCAAAAGCGCCTGATCGAGCAGGCTGAAAATCGCGGTGTTGGCGCCAATCCCAAGGGCAATCGTGAGAATCGCAACCGTCGCGAACCCAGGCGACCTGCGCAACTGCCGCAAAGCGTAACGGAGATCTTGAACCAGTCCAGTCATCAATCTCTCCTCACTCGGACCTCAATGCCACCATGGGATCGACCTTGGCCGCTCTGCGGGCGGGTATGTAGCACGCGAAAAGAGCCACCGCCGCGAGAAAAATGGCGCTCCCGGCAAAGGTGACTGGGTCGCTCGGACTCACTCCAAACAGCAAGCTCGACAGAGCTGGAGTCAGCAGCAACGCCGACACAATGCCCGCGCCAACTCCCAGCAACAGCAGCTTCATTCCCTGGGCGACCACAAGCGACAAAACATCCTTTCGCTTGGCTCCAAGCGCTATGCGGATTCCGATCTCGCGAGTTCTTTGCGATACGCCATAAGAAATAACTCCGTACACTCCGATTGCTGCCAAAAGCAGTCCCAAGCCGGCCAGAATGCCCAGAAGGGTCGCCGAGAATCGGCGTGAAACGATCGAATCCGAAAGCACCTGGTCCATGGTCGCGATGTTTGAAACCGCCTGCTCGGGATCGACCTGCATAACCTGCCGCCGGACCTCCGCCGCCAGGCTCATTGGGTCCGACTTCGTGCGCACTACGAGCGTGAGATATCCGTTCCGGTACTGCGCGTGAGGCAGATAAATCTGCATCGTCTGAGGCGCGTCCAATCCTGCCTGCTTGACGTCCCGAACGACTCCGACGACGGTGCGCCAGGGCTGTGCCCCAACGTCAAAGCCCGGTACCTTGATACGCCGCCCAATCGGATCTTGATTGGGCCACCAGCGCTCGGCGGCCGTGTCCGAAATCAAAACGACAAGCGGCGCGCTCTCCCGATCGGCGTCGCTGAAGAGCCGTCCTCGAACCAGGCGAATCCCAACCGCGGCCAGGTAGCCCGGGGTGACAATATAACGTTCGGGATAGGGCGTTTCGCCCGGACCATGTACGAATCCCTCCGGCTCAGTGCCGGCAGTATCAAAATTGGTCCCAAGCGGCAGCACGTTCACTGCGCCTGCGGATTCCACACCTGGTAGCGCGTTGATCCGTCCTAGCAACTCCCGATAGAAAGCTAGCGGCTTCTCGGTCCCCGCCAGATACTTGGCGGAGGGCAGGCCAATGTCCATCGTGAGCAGATGGTCGGAGCGAAAACCGGGATCGACGCCATATAGTTTGCTGAAACTGCGCAGCAGCAACCCGGCTCCGGCCAGCAACACAAGACTCAGCGCGATCTCACTTACTGCCAGAACTTTGCGGAAAGTGTCGTGGGCCGCGCCGGAGCTTCGCGCGCCTTCTTTCAGCGCGTCACTCAGAGTAAATCCTGACAGCCGCAAAGCGGGAACCAACCCAAACAGTAAACCTGTGGCCAAACTTAGGCCGGCGGTAAAGGCGAGCACGCGGCCGTCCAGAGAAACGCCCACGAGCTGAGGAATCACCTTTGTCCCGATGGTCACGATGAACTTTGTGCTCCAGAACGCCAGTAGGATTCCGACCATGCCACCGCAGAGCGCAAGCAGCACGCTCTCGGTCAACACGTACTGCACGATCCGCGCCCGATCCGCGCCCAATGCCGACCGGATGGCGACCTCTTTCTGCCGTCCAATACCGCGAACCAGCAGCAAGTTGGAAAGGTTCGCGCAGGCGATTAGAAGTAGAAAGCCGATGGCTCCTAACAACATCCATAGCGCCGGACGCAAACCTGCGGCAATGTCATCCCGCAGTTTTACGACCCGCACTCCGGTGGTTGAGTATTCATCGGGGAATTGCTTAGCCAGGCCGTGATTGATGACCTCCAAATCTGATTGAGCCTGCTCGACCGTAACCCCTGGCTTGAGACGGGCCATCGCGCGTAGATGCCGCGATAATCTTTCTTTGTCGTCATGCTTTTCTGCGACAGGCCGATAAAACTGCGCCGGACCATCCACCAGCGTGGTCGGCAGCATGGGAAAATCCTTCGGCGTGACTCCGATGATTGTGTACGGCCTGCCGCTCAAGCTGATTTGCCTCCCGACCACTTGCGGGTCGCCCGCAAACCGGCTTTGCCATAGCCCGTAAGTCAGAATGATGACTTGATCCTTGCCCTCGATCTGTTCGTCGGGAAGGAAATCGCGGCCGAGCATCGGCTGAACGCGCATGAGGGACAAGTAACCGTTGCCCACCTGCATTCCCGGAATACGGGCGGGATCGCCCGCTCCTGTAAAGGTGGCGCTCCAATTTCCAAACGCAACAACATTCTCGAAAACGTCGTTCTGGGAGCGGTAATCGTCGATATCGGTGAAGGAAAGCTGGTCGCGGTTGTCATCGCCGCGTCCAATGTTCCAAAGCAGCGCCAGTCGCTGCGGGTCTTGGTAAGGCAGATCGCGCAAAAGGACGCCATTCGCGATGCTGAAAATCGCAGTATTGGCGCCGATCCCAAGGGCGAGCGTAGCGATCGCGACCGTCGCAAAGCCCGGTGACTTTCGCAACTGACGCAGCGCATAACGGAGATCTTGAAATACTCCGGTCATCACTCACGCTCCTCACTCGTACCGCAGGGCGACCATGGGATCGACTGACGCCGCTCGCCGGGCTGGCAGGTAGTTTGCTAGGAACGCCACGACGGAGAGCAGCGCGGCGACTCCGGCGAAGGTCAGCGGGTCGGTTGCTGTGATTCCAAACAGCATCCCCGAGATCAGCCGCGTCGTCGCCAGCGACAGAATGGTGCCGGCGGCGATCCCCACAAAAACCAGCGCCATTCCTTGCTTCACCACCAGCGCGAGCACATCGGGCCTCTGAGCTCCTAGCGCCATGCGAATTCCGATTTCTTTCGTGCGCTGTGCGACGGAGTAAGACATGACTCCGTAGAGTCCGATGGCCGCCAGCAGCATGGCCACCGAGGCAAACATGGTGAGCAGTAACATGCTGAACCTTCTTCGTTGAACGGAATTGGCGATGACCTCTTGCATGGTCCGGATATTGGCGAGAGGGACATCTGGGTTCGCGCTCCAGACTGCCCTCTGCGCGGCTGAAGTTATGCTCGTGGGGTCGGCGGTTGCGCTGCGTATTGCTACGAACATCGATGGCCACTGCGCCTGGCCAAGTACCTGGTAAATCTCCGAATTGGGCGCTGTATCGAGGCCCACGTGCCTTACATTTCCGATAACGCCTATGATCTGTAGCGTCAAACTGTCGGGGCCGAAATTGGTGAGCTGTTTGCCGACCGGATCCTCTCCGGGAAAAACGGCGCGCGCCAAAGCTTCGTTGATGACGGCTACATTCAGCGAGCTGCCGGCATCGCTCTCGCTGAAGCTGCGGCCTTTCAGCAACGGAATCCCCATGGTGCGGAAATAATCGGGAGTGCTGACGCGAATGTCCGCGCTATAGGTGTTTGCATTTCCGGGAACGCTGAAGCTGCGTGAACTATTGCCTCCTGCCAGCGGCAGCCGGCTGACGGCGCCCACAGCTTTCACACCTGGCAACGTCTGAAGATGTTCCAGTACCTGTTGGTAAAACGCGAGTTGGTGAACAGAATCGGCAGAAGACGGAAGTCCGATGGTGAAGGTCAAGAGATGATCGGGATCGAAGCCGGGACTAACGTTCATGAGTCGAGCGAAACTCTTGACCAGCAGTCCGGCTCCAAGCAGTAGCATCAGCGAGAGTCCCACTTCAGCGATCACCAGTACGGCACGGGTTCGGCCGCGATTTGCCGTGCTCCCGCGCTCGCCCTCCTTGAGCGATTCGCTAGGGTTCGAGTGCGACCCTTGCAGGGCAGGAATCAGGCCGAAAGCAACTCCGCAAATTACTGACGCCAGGAAGCTGAAGGCTAACACTTCGCGATTGATTCCAATCTGCTTGAACTGACGGATATCTGGTGGGCTCAAGGCGACGAGAGACGGGACGGCCGCGACTGCCAGAAAAATCCCGAGGATTCCTCCCAATAACGCGAGCAGAATACTTTCGGTAAGCAACTGACGGAGGAGACGCTGGCGGCTTGCCCCCAGAGTTGTTCGAATCGAAATTTCTTTGCCGCGCGCCGTGGCTCGCGCCAGAAGAAGATTGGCGACATTCGCGCAGCAGATCAGCAGTACAAAAATCACCGCCGCCAGCAGAACCAGCAGAATTGGACGGATGTCGCCGACAACATAGTCGTGCAGCGGCAGAAAACCTATTCCAGTCTTGTCGTTCGAATTTGGATAGTCCTTCTCCAGACGTCGACCGATGGTATCGAGCTCCGCATGAGCTTGCTGCGAAGTCACTCCCGGCCTCAAACGGCCCCAGACTTCGAGATAATTTCTATCCCGGAATTGGCGTGGATCTTTGTCAGGCGATAAAGGGTGCGTTGGCACACCCCACGGCGAGGGCACCCACAGCTCGCCATCCCCGTCCGGAGAAAAGTTGAGCGGCATCACGCCGAGAACGGTGTACTGCTCACCATTGAGGCGGATGCTGCCGCCGACAATCGCGCGATCCGCCGCAAAATAGCGTTGCCATACTCCGTATCCAAGCACCACAACATGATCATTACCGGGCTCGGCATCACTCGCTTCGAGGCCGCGTCCGAGGACTGGACTTACTCCGAACAAAGGAAAAAAGTTTGGAGTCGCCATCGTGCCTTTCACACGCTCGGGACGATCTCCAGTCGATAAGCTGGCGGGCCATCCCCGGGTCGCTGCCATGTAGGCGAAAGCGTGATCTTGCGAAGCTTCGTTTTGTGCGACCCAGTCCAGATAATTGGCGGGGGAGGCGTCGCCGGTCGATACCCCCTCGAATGTCTGGTCGACGGTTACAAGGCGATCCGAATCCGGATAGGGAAGCGGATGCAACAAGACTTGATCAACCACGCTAAACACTGCGGTGGTAGCGCCGATTCCGAGCGCCAGCGTGATTACCGCTACCACGGTGAAGCCAGGGCTTTTGCGCATCTGACGCAGCGCGTAGCGGAGATCTTGCAATAGTCCAGTCATGAATCTCTTCTCGCTCTCTGTTTACTCATGCCGCAGTGCCACCATGGGGTCGACATTCATAGCTCGGCGGGCGGGGATATAGCAGGCGAGCAGGCCGGTCGCTAACAAGGCTAGCGGAGCCAGTACAAATGAGCCCAGATCGAACGCAGATACGCCCCAAAGCTGCGATTTTAGAATTCGTACAGAAAGAACCGAGACTAGAAGCCCGGATAAAATTCCGCTGCCCACCAACAGCAAACCCCTGCGGAGCACAAACGCGAGGATGTTGCCAGCCTGAGCTCCGAGCGCCATACGCACACCAAACTCGTGAGTCTGCAAAGTGACGGAATAAGCCATCACGCCGAACAGTCCAATCAAGGCGAGGCCGAGTCCGATACCGGCGCAGGTGCCGAAGGAAATCAGGCGAAATTTCGACTTCATGTAGTAATTCAGCTGCAAAAAATCGTCAACCGTGCCGGGGTGAGATAGCAAAACATTAGGATCAATCCCGGCCAGGATTTGCCGGATACTATTGACCTGCAACAAGGGGTTCACTACAGTCCGAACCATAATCACGCGATCCCCAAAACCGGCAAAGGTATAGGGGAAAAAGGCCTGAGGCACGGTCGGCCGTTCCAGTCCTTCATTCTTGAAGTCGCTAACTACACCGACGATTTGAAAATAGGCGTCGTGCGGGGCCGGGGGTATCAGATCCAGTTCGTTGAATTTGATTTGCCGGCCAATGGGATCTTCGTCGCCGAAGTAGGACTTGACCAGCGTGCGATTTACGACCGCGACTCGGCTTCCCGAAGCCACGTCTGCGGCCGACAGCAGCCTGCCCCGGAGCAATTGCATCCCCGCGGCCGGGAAGTATCCTTCGCTGACCGCATCGAAACGAGTGGGCCAATGATTGTCGTGAGGCTTGCCAGGAATGGTGACATCGTCGCTTCCCCAACCGCCTTCCAAAGGCAGCCGGTAGGCTACCGCCACGTGGGTTATGCCGGGAAGGTGTGAAATACGGGGCAACGCCTGGTCGAAGAATGCGCGTTTGCTCTCGACCGATTCGTATTGATGAGTTGGGAAATGTATCTCCGCACCGAGGAGCCCCTGCGTCCGGATTCCGACATCGAAATGAATCATGGCGTAAAAGCTGCGCATCATCAGCCCCGCGAAAACCAGAAGGAGTGTGGAGAGCGCAACTTGGCCCACGACCAGGCCGGCACGAAGGCGCGCGCCGCCGCTCGAAGCGTTCACGTTCACGCCGGTGCTTTGTAGACTCGAGCGCAGGTCTTTCTTGACCGCCAGCAACGCCGGCGAGAGACCAAACAGAAGCGTGGTCAGTAGTGAGACGGCAATGGCAAAGAAAAGAACCGGCCAGTTCAGGGACATATCCGCTTCTCCGGGCACTTGCAGTCCCGGAATCAGCGTGACAACTCTGAGTCCCAGATAGGCCAGCAGGCAGCCAGCCATACAGCCCACAAAGCCGAGAACCAGACTCTCCACAAAAAGCTGACGGATCAAGCGACCACGACTGGCGCCGATTGCAGCCCGCAGTGCAATTTCCCGAGAGCGAGCCGTGTGATGCGTGAGCAAGAGACTGGCCACATTGCTGGAGGAGATCAGTAGCAAAAGAACGACCGCTGCAATCAGTAGAGTCAAGGTCTGCTTGAAATCGTCGACGATCACTTCGTTCATCGGCCGCGCGCTCAGCTGGAAACGTTCGGGATAATCGCGACGATGGAGGTCAACGAGGTTTTGCGCAATCACCTGAATGTCGGCCGCTGCCGTTTGCAGACTGACGTTGCGCTTGATGATTCCGGTGGCGAAGAAGTAGGTTGGCTCGTGGCTTTCGATCGCCTCGGCGAAAGGAAGCTCGGGCCGGTTCCACGCCACCGGAATATAGAGGTCCGCGCCATAGAGAACGAATCTTCGCGGCATCACGCCAACCACGGTGCGCGCCTGTCCATTGAGCACCATGGTCGTGCCCAGGACGGCCTTATCTCCGTGAAACATGCTGTTCCAGTAGGCGTAGCTGATGACGGCAACGGGACTTGCGCCATGCTCGGAATCACGCTCTAAAAGGCCTCGACCGAGCAGCGGAGGCACTCCCCAAAACTCCATGGCGTTCGGCGTCAACACGCAGCCATGCACGGGTTCCGACGTGCCCTCGTGCGAATAGGCGACATCCCAGCCGGAGTAAGCAACGATATCGTCGAAGGTGTGATTCCCCTGGCGAAACGCAACCACCTCGTCGAGATGAAACACCTCACGCCAGCGTTCCGAGCCGTGGCTCGTATCCAGGATGCCAATCACGGTCAGCCGGTTCGCGTCTCGATACGGGAAGGGATAGAGCACGCCGTTGTAGAAAATGCTGAATATCGTCGTCGATAGCCCAATCCCCAGCGCCAGCGCGATCACCGCGACGGCCGTAAAGCCCGGATTCTTGCCCAACTGGCGCACGGCATAGCGACAATCCCGCAACAGCCCACTCATGCGCTCGTCTCCTGCAGAAGCTTCTTGAGCTCTTCCTCGGCCACGACCTTGCCGTCGAACAAATGGACCTCACGCTGCGCATGCTTGGCGAAGCGCGGATCGTGCGTCACCATGCAGATCGTCGCGCCCTCGCGATGTAGTTCCTGCAACAGTTCCATTACCGCTTCACCGTTGCGCGAATCGAGGTTTCCGGTGGGCTCGTCGGCCAGCAGAATGGACGGCTTCCCGCCGAGCGCCCGCGCCACTGCAACCCGCTGTTGTTGACCGCCCGATAGTTGCGACGGATAATGCCGGACGCGATGCGCCATGCCTACGCGCTCCAGCGCTTCCATAACGCGCGCCTTGCGATCTGCCGCCGGCATTTTTTGACGGTAGGTCAGCGGCAGTTCGACGTTCTCGTAGACGGTCAGATCGCCAATCAGATTGAAACTTTGAAAGATGAAGCCAATCTCCTGATTGCGAATGCGCGAGCGCTCCGCGAAATCGAGATTCTCAACGGTTTTCCCGTTCAGCGAATAGCGTCCGCCGGTGGGTGTATCGAGCAATCCGATGATCGAAAGCAGCGTGGATTTGCCGCAGCCCGACGGTCCCGACATGGCCACGTACTCGCCTTTATCGATCGACAGGTGAATGCCAGAGAGCGCGTGCGTCTCAATTTCATCGGTATAAAAAACTTTGGTCAGATCCTCAATCTGGATGAGTGGCTGTCCTGTTTCGGTCATTGCTGACTCTCCTCGCTGTTTGAGTTTTCCCTTCACTCGAGCCGTATACGATCGGTGTTGTCCCAACGCGACATGTCGGACAAGATGACAGTATCTCCCTCGCTCAGACCTTCGATCACCTGGATCGAATTCACCGACGCTCGTCCAACCTTCACGGGCACCCGGATGGCTCCCTGCCCGTCGGGGCCGAGCTTAAATAGACTGATGGTGCTATTCTCCTGGCCGAATGCAGGACGCCCGACGTAGAGCACGTTATCCATGCGCTCCAGATCGATGGTTCCATCGACGCTCAGATCAGGCCGCGCTCCTTTAGGAAGTTCGCCCGTTAGTTTGACGTCAACCGTCACGGTTCCATTTTGTACAGCGGGATCGACTCGCATCACCGTGCCGGCGATCACTCCATTGTGCGTATCGACCGATGCGGGCTCGCCAATCTGCACGTCGCGCGCTTGTGTCTCGGCAACCTTCAGCGTGGCCATCAAGTGATCGGGTTCCACGACCTTCGCCAGCATGGTTCCGGGCAGGACGTGCTGGCCAACTTGCAGCGGAAGGTCCACTAACACGCCGTCGATTCCCGCGCGAACTTTCAACGCGTCCAATTGTTTTTGTTTGAGCTGCGCCAGGGTGCGCATCTGATCGACTTTGTCCTGTTCTTGCGCCATCTGTGACTCTATGGCTCGCTCATTGGCGGTGAGCATCTGCGTTTGAAGATCATTTCTAGTGGTAAGTTCGTCGGCTTTGTCTTTGGAAGATTTATAGGCTAATCCAGAGATGACTCCAAGTTGATAGAGCGCCTTATCGGAATCCGCTTGCCGTTGCGCGGTCGCATCGTCCGCGTGGACCGTGGCAGCGCCGGCTTTCTGGTTCATGAGATCGCTTTCCAGTTTCACCCGAAGACTCTGGTATTCAGCTTTAGCGGCCTTCCATTCAAGCTGCGCGTCGACCGCCGATTGTTCGGTCTGCGGATCGCTCATCTCCAAAAGGATCGTATCGGCCTTGACCTGCGAGCCGGGCAGCATGCGAATGCGAACTACGGTGGCCTCGGTCTCCGCGGGGATCTGACGCACTGCTTCCTGACTCGGGACGAGCGTTCCGAGCCCGCGCACCTGGCGGAGCATCGGACCGCGCTTAACTGTGTCGGTCCAAACCGTTCCGCGTTCCACAGTCGGTGCTGCGGGCTTCAACTTTGAAACTCCAACTGAAACTGCAGCCACGCCCAAAATTACGGTAGCCGTAATAATCGTTTGACGACGGCGTTTCTGAGTCTTGAACTCGGGTCGAGCGATGTCCATTCGACTACAGAACGGCAACTGAGAGGCCATCTTGTCCGGAACGGTAAGTATTGATAAACGCGTGGATTGTGCTCAGTCTCCGGATTGAAAGCAGCCCGTCTCTATCCTGAACTGGACGATGGTGTCCGAAAATGGACAGTATCGATTTTGCCCAAAAAGAAGACGCCGCTCGAGCGTGTTGTTCAAGGTCAGGCCTGCAGGTCAGATCTGAAGATCACACCGGATCGCTGAGTTCAAGCCTGGTTCCTTTGGCGAGGCGGCCTACCACGGTTTTGGATTGCAGAAAAAGTTTGGTTTCGAAATACAGCGGATAAAGCATGCGCATGAAGCTGAGACTCGAATCAAGATTCGCGCCACTCGAGCTGCGCCTTGTCTCGGTAGTGAGAGGATAAGCGAACTCCTCCAGACAGTCTCCGATCAAAGCTTCGAGCGTTGCAATTTCCGACTGAGAAAGTTTCGTCTTCCATCGGTTCACCGGACTGAACGGCTCCGCGCCCGACTCCTCTTTCCAGACCGTGTTTGGAGAAACAACACGGCCGATCGGGTTCTTCTGAATGCGGGCATAGTCGAGATCGTGATCGAGAAATTCTCCGAGGGCCCTCAAGGTTGTTTCGGGATGGGAAACCAGATCTTCGTAGCGCACCTCGATGTAATCGGACAGAAATTTTCGCCCGTTGTGTCGTCCCTTTCGGACTGTCCATTGCCAAAGCACCGCCCACGCGAACAAGGCTCGGTCCCGAGCCCATAAGCGGGGAGGTACTCCGTGTTGCTTCTTCATCGAGAGCGCGGCGTCGCGGCCATCCCGAACGACATGGACAAATAGCGCGTCCGGAATCTCGCGCTTGATCGCGGGAATATACATAATATTGTCGCAGTCATAGACGGCCCAGCGTTGGAGTCCGGCACGGCGTGCGAGTTCGCTCATGATGATCCGCAGGAAGTCGCCGCCGCTTCTGCATTTTTGCAGGATCTCGGAATGAAGGTCTTCGGCGCCCAGTCCGGTTCGCCGGAAAGCTTTGCTTCGCAGCCAAAGTTGCAGCATCTTTTCGCGATTCTTGCGGACCGAAGGATCACCACACATCCGAAGCAGCGCGGTATGTACATAAGGAGAAGCGTGATAGAGGGGAAATCCGCCGGCGGAGAGCAGGCTATCGTAAAGTAGGGCGGTGCCAGACCGGTGGCAGCCAATGACAAACACCGGTGAATTTTTTCTTACCGTCACTCCGACTGGACCCTCGGTAATCATTGCCGGTGTCGCCCGGCCGTCGACCGACCCGGACTCTTTTCCACCACGTGCGGTGCGACACTGGTTGACTTCACCACATTCATTATTTCACGTAAGTCTATAAATAAACTAGCATTTAAGTAAGTGTCCGCAAAATCCAAAGCGGCCACGAGAGCTTGGTCCGGTATCTGTATCGTGCAAAGGTTTGCACTTGTCCGGCCGCGCTCCCGGTGGCTCTGGGAGATAAGTCATTAAATTTACAATTCTTTAATAAAGCTGGCGGCTTGGCGCTTGTCTTGCTATGGTTATCAAGTATGCCTATTCATTTAGTAGACTTGCTGGCACACAGTTCGGTCCCGCGCAGCACTCTCCCCCTCAAGCTGAACTTCATGGCTGACGATAACGGTCCCGAGCAAAAACTTTAGTTTCTGATGCAAAAACGAGAACAGCAGCAGAGCGCTGTTCCGGAGCCCTGAGGAGAGAAGAACGACAATGGGAAAGCTAATCCTGGTGAGACATGGACATACTCCGCTGAATCGTCCGGGCGACGACGAGAGACTGCGCAGTTGGCTGGATGTGCCCTTGGACGAAAAGGGACTTGAGGAAGCCGCGAAGACGGCGGACATGCTCACAAAGTACCCCATTGAGGTCATCTATTGCTCGGACCTGCGCCGAGCACGTCAGACCGCTGAAGTTCTGCGACGCCGTGTCAAAGCTCCGGTGATGGCGACCAGCGAGCTCCGCCCGTGGAACCTAGGCGCATTCGGAGGGCAAAGGGTCAAAGACATCTTGCCCTTCCTGAGTCTGCTCAACCAACGCGGAGATCTTCCCGCACCGAGCGGTGAATCTTTCTACCAGTTCTACGGCCGCTATTCGCATCGCCTGGCTGCGTTACTGAGTCTGGCAGATGCAACCGATGGGTACGTGCTGGCCGTGACTCACGTCCGAAATCTTCTGGCAGCTACCGTCATCATCGAGGGTGGTGACAGGAACAAGGTTCCGGTCAGGGGTGGCCCGAGCACCGGGACGATCAGCATCGTGGAAAAAATTGATGGCAGATGGAGGATACTTCGAGAGGACGGACGGGAAATTGTCCAACGGACCAAGTTCTCTTCTGAAGACGCCGCTGCCATCACCCAGTTCCAGGATCAGTCAGCCCAGCTAGCCTCTGCTCGCAGCGGACGATGAACAGTTCGCTCAGGGCCATGAAGACCGCTAGGAGCAGGGCTCCTGTTTTTGTCATTGGCTGCAGCCGGTCGGGTACGACCCTGCTGTATCACATGCTCCTGTCTTCGGGAAACTTTGCGGTTTACCGCATGGAGTCGCAGATATTCACCCTGCTCGAACCTCGCTTTCGTCCTCTCAGCAAGCCGCGGAACAAGCGTAGGATGCTCGACGTTTGGTACGGTACGCGCCTTTACAAGCGTTCTGGTCTTGAGCCCGCGGAAATCGAACCGAGAATTATGGGGGAGTGCCAGAACGGCGGCGATTTCCTGCGAATCATTATGGAGCAGATGTGCCGCAAGCAAGCCGTCGAGCGCTGGGCAGAAACCACGCCGGAGCACCTCCTTTATATACGGCGCATTAAGGAGACCATCCCGGACGCGCTGATTATCCATGTGATCCGCGATGGCCGCGACGTGGCCCTGTCGTGGGAGAAGCTTTCCCAAATCCGCCCGTTCCCGTGGGATCGAAAGCGGCCAGCGGTAGCTGCGGCGATCTACTGGGAATGGATTGTGAATAAGGGCCGACAAGCGGGTCGCAAACTTGGCGGAGACTATATCGAAGTCCATTACGAAGACCTGGTGCGCCAGCCCGAGCGAGTTCTCAGGAGCCTAGAGCCTTTCATCGAGCACGATCTGGACTATCGGCGAATTACCGAGGTGGGAATCGGCTCCGTGAGTAAACCGAATACGGCGTTCGAAGAAGGCCAGCAGATCCCGATCGGCCGCTGGAGGACAAGTCTTTCGCAAGAGGAGTTGGCGACCCTCGAAAGATTGGTGGGCGCCACGCTCGAAGACTTGGGATATGAGCTCGGCGCGAAGAAATCGCGCCATTTCGACCTGGCAAGAATGCGCGCTGCCTACCGGCTATATTTCGACAGCAAGCAGTACCTGAAAACCAGCACGCCCATGGGCCGGTGGTTTGTGAAGCGCAATCTGTCGTGGGTCTAGAAGGAGCGCGCTGCCGGGATCTAAACGAGCGGCTGATTCTGGGCAGTCTGGAAGCAATATGGTTCAGGAAAGAATGCTAACGACCCTATGAGCAAAGATCCGATGAACGCAGATCCTATGAACAAGTTCTACATTTGCGGAGGGCAGTTCCGAAGCAGCGTGTTTCAAAAGCTTGAAGAGTGGGAGTCCTGCAAGCGGGCGATGATGGTGGAGATCGATCCCGTTAGTAAGACTTCGCGTAAGGCCGTCGAATATGAATCTCCTAAGGAAGCGGCCGCGGACGAATTGCCCGCGATCCTGTTCAAATATGCCTATGCGGTCGGCAACAAGCTTTACACTTGCACTTCCACGGAAATCATAATCTACGACCTTCCATCTTTTCGCGTAGCGACTTATATCTCTCTTCCCATTTTCAATGATCTTCATCACGTCTATCTAAGTCCGCGGCGGGGCACACTCCTGGTTTCGGTTACGGGTCTCGACATCGTGGCCGAGGTCTCGCTTGAGGGAAAATTGCTGCGCCACTGGGACGTGATGGGCGCGGATACCTGGAGCATTTACTCCCAGGACATCGATTACCGTAAGGTCCCGACCACCAAGCCCCATCGCGCTCATGTCAATCACGTTTTTGAATTGGGAGATGAAATCTGGTGCACGCGATCTCATCAGCGCGAAGCCATTAGTCTCGACGATCCCGCGCGGAAGATTGAAATTGCGATTCAACGCCCTCACGAAGGCTTTCTTTACAACGACTTTCTGTATTTCACCACCGTCGATGGGCATATCGTGGTTGTGGATCCGAAGACGCTTAAGATCGAGCGCATCCACGATTTGAACAAGATGAATGGTTTGAGCAGTGAACCGCTGGGCTTTTGCCGGGGACTGCTCTTTCAGGACGAGCGCTTTGCATGGGTTGGTTTCACGCGCATTCGTCCCACGAAATTTCGGGAGAACGTGAGTTGGGTGCGGCATCCAACGCGTCCCCATCGTCGTAGCCACATCTCTCTCTACGATCTGCAGAACGGAACCTGCCTCGAAGATCTCGAAACCGAACCTCATGGCATCGGTGTGGTCTCTAACCTCTTCCAAATCTAGCTCCTGACAAATTACTGCCGTAACTACTGAGGTAATCACCGGCTGTGTTAGAGATTACTAATGTAGCTAGATGGCCATACGCTGGCGATAGGCAGGCATTCTCCGGGACCTTCCAGAAACTTGGCCTCCCGTAGAGTGTAGAGTTTTGTTCCCCAGTCGGGGACTACAGTTCGAGGAGAACGATGTCAAAGAAAATCCTTGTGGTGGACGACTCCAGGACAGCCTTGATGATGGAGCGCGAGATCCTGGAAAAACGTACGTCCTACCAGTGTGTAACTGCGGCCGACGGGCAGGAAGCAGTCGAAAAGGCGAAACAAGAACTCCCTGACCTGATTTTGATGGATGTGGTGATGCCGCGCATGAATGGATTTGAAGCCTGCAAAATGATCCGCCAGCAAGCAAGCACACGCGAGATCCCGATTGTGCTGGTTACCACTCGCGGCGAAGAGTCTTACATGGAGGCTGGGTTCCAGAGTGGGTGCAACGACTACATCACCAAACCGATCGATGGCGCCGAACTGGTGGCCCTGTTACAGAGTTACTTGGGCGAGTAATACGAACGCAACGCGACAGGGACTTCGATGAACGATGAGAAGAACGACGCATCGGGCCCGATGCTTCCCGGAGCTGCTCAAATGAATGATCTAAAGATGAACGATCTACGATTGGCAGCGGCGCGAAAGCGACTGGTCGAGAGCCGGGGTCAAGAAGATGCCATAGAAGGCCTGCGCGAAATCGTGGCCAATTTCCTCGGCTGCGAGGAGATGGGCCTGTTCAGAGTTGACCGCGAGAACGCAAGCATCCAGGCGTATTGGTCTTTTGGCATCGACCCCGAGCAGTATGACCTGCTGTGGGTTATGGGTGATGCTGGCCTGCGGCGCGTGATGCGCGGCGAATGCCATGTTGAGTTCGCCGGTCGCGACGGCTCCGGCGCAACAGCTAAGGCCCAGGCGTTTATTCCCATCCGCCTGGCGAACCAAACCATAGCGATACTTGCGATATTCCGGTTGCTTCCCCAGAAGTTTGCTTTCGACAGGTCCGACATGGAACTTTTCAAAATTATTTCTGACGAAGCAGCGCGGCCTTTGTTTGGTCCGAGTGCGCCTTCGAAGCCGGTAGCTGATGGGCCAGGGATACGAGCATGAAAGAGAATCCCGCCAAATTCAATCCGGCAGTCCTGCCTGCGGAGTACATGAAGCGTTTTGAGCCCGCCAATTCCTCCAAAGAACCACGACATTTCCTCTATCCGGGGCAGCTTTTCGTAACGCGCGATCCGATCACGATCTCGACCATTCTCGGATCTTGCGCCGCGATCTGTCTGTGGGACAGGAACAAGAAGGCCGGAGGACTGAATCACTACCTTCTGCCTGAGGGTGCCAATGAAGGAGCCAACCGGTTGCGCTATGGCAATGTCGCCAATCCTGAACTCCTGAAGCAAGTGCTGGCGTTGGGGTGCGAGATCCGAAATTTGCAGGCCAAGATTTTCGGCGGGTCGAGCTCTTTTGGTGGCGACCCATTGCACTCCCTGGGGTCGAGGAATGTGGAGCTTGCCGAAGAGTTTCTTCGTTCCTCGGGCATTTCCGTGGTGGAACGAGATGTCTCGGGGAAGTATGGGCGCAGGCTGATCTTTCGCATACTCGATGGCGTAACAACGATCAAGAATTTTGATCAGGTGTAGTGGGAAATAGAGCAGTCATCAGCCAAAATCGCGGCCCAATGACGCCGATTTTATAGAGAGGAGGAACGATGGATTTAGCCGATTTTGACCATGAAGCAGTCCTAGCATCGTTCCTCGTCGAGTCGGAAGAGGGCCTGGACGCGATGGAGCAGGCGTTAGTTCAGATGGAATCGAATCCTTCTGATCTGGAACTCCTGCACAATGTTTTCCGCGTTGCACACACCCTTAAGGGAAACGCGACCTCTCTGGCGTTCGGTGAACTAGCGCGCTTTGCCCATGTCGTGGAAGATTTGCTGGATGTTTTTCGTGAGCAGCAGCTGTTACCCGGCGCGGACCTAATTTCACTCCTGCTGAAGGCTGTCGATGAACTCCGTGCCATGGTGGCAAGCGCGGCGACTGGTGCTTGCGAGTTGACGCCGGGCCGACAGGACCTCATCCAGCAAATCACGCGAGAAGCAGAACAGCGTTCAAAAGGGATTGCCACTGCCAGCAGTGTCGCGGAAGAATCTGGCCTATCGGCGAAAGCAGACACGCTCCCGGGTTCCAGCTATAGCGCATCGCGCACATTGCGCGCGGATGTTGACAAGCTCGACCACATGTTGAATCTGACCGGTGAAATTGTGATTGCGCAGGGCCGGCTGCGGCAGATGATCGAAAAACTTGGCACCGAAGAAGGGCGCGCCATCCTGGAGATGCATCGCGAAGCAGAGCGCCTGTACATGGATCTGCAGAGCGAAGTGATGAGCATCCGCATGGTCCCGGTCGGCCCTGTGTTTCGCCAGTATGTCCGTTCGGTCAGAGATCTCGCCAAGAGCCAAGGCAAATTGGCCCGTCTCGAAGTGATTGGCGGAGACGTAGAGGTTGATACGACCGTGCTCGAGCAATTAAAAGACCCCCTGCTGCACTTGGTGCGTAACGCAGTCGATCACGGCCTCGAAAAGCCCGCAGTGCGCGAAGGCCAGGGCAAGAATGCTTGTGGATTGATCCGGCTAACGGCCGCCCACAGCGGCGGAAACATCATTGTGACGCTGCAAGACGATGGCGCGGGGTTCGATCGCGCACGCATTCTCGACAAAGCCAGACGTCTTGGACTTGTGCCCGTTGGCGACGAAATTCGTGACCGGGATATTTACGATCTCGTGTTCCAGGCGGGATTCTCCACCGCTGAATCGGTGACCGATCTTTCTGGACGGGGCGTCGGCCTGGATGTTGTCCGGCGGAACATTGATAATTTGCGAGGAACAGTAGAGATAACGAGTGCAGCTGGCAAGGGCACCACGATCACCATCCGCTTGCCTTTGACCCTCGCCATCATTGAAGGGTTCTCTGTCAGGGTCGGCACCGAAACATATATTGTCCCTCTCGAACATGTAACCGAATGTACGGAATTGCCGGCGGAGCAAGGCAATCCAGAGGCCAGCGGGATCCTGAGTCTGCGTGGAACTGCCCTTCCGTATGTCCGCCTGCGGCGTGTATTCGGCCTGTCCGGTGAGGCCCCGAAACGCGAGAACATCGTTGTCGTCAAGATGAATGATTTCCATGCCGGAATCGCAGTCGACGAACTGCTCGGCGGCATGCAGACAGTAGTGAAACCGCTGGGCCGATCATTTCGTGGAGTTTCGGGAATCGCGGGCTCTACGGTTCTTGGCGACGGACGCGTCGGTTTAATTATCGACGTTCCCAGTCTTCTGCGGGGAGTGATGCAGTCCACTTTGCAGTCAGCTCTGCAGCCGCAGGCTTAACTGCAGGGTCTTTCATAGGGCAGCCATTATCGAGAGGTGAAGAGAAATGAAAACTTGGCAAGATCGAAAAATAGGCACGCGACTGGGACTCGTCTTCGGGGCCATTCTGCTCTGCGTGATCGCGGTCGGTGGGTTCGGACTGAACTGGCTCAGTCGTCTGAACTCCAACATGTCGGCTTCCTTACAGAAGCGCTACAACACGGTCGAGGCGACACACAAGGCGATCGAGAATTCGATCACCAACGCTCGCATCACCATGCAATTGTTCGAGACCACCGATCCCGAGGAAGCCAAGAAGCTGAACGCTCAAAACGATGCGATTAGCGACGAAATCAGCGGGCAGGTGGCGACGATTGAAAAGAATCTCAGCTCATCCCAGGAACGAGAGGTGTTCGAAGTCGTTACGCTAGACCGGGAGAGCTACAAGTCGGCGCGGCAAAAAGCCAAGAAGCTATTGGCCGACAAGAAACGCGACCAGGCAGTAGTCGCGTTGCGGGAAGACGTAGTCCCAGCCCTTGATAAGTACCGTGCCTCGTGGCAAAAGCTTATCGACCTTCAGACCGCTGCCATGGAGCAGAGCATGAAGGATGGCCAGGAAGCTTACGCTCTGGGGCGCAGTATCGCATTGTTGTTGCTGACCGCTACTCTGATCCTGGCTGCGCTTGGGGCAATCAGCGTTACGAAGAGCATTACCGTCCCCATCCAGCAGGCAGTTGAGCACGCGGAGCGCATCGCCGGCGGTGATTTGACCAAGGAGATTGTTGTCACCAACCGTTCTGAAACCGGCCAATTGCAGCAGGCTATGCAAGAAATGAGCGGCAGGCTGTCGGGCATCATTCGAGACGTCCGCGAAGGCTCAGCGGCAGTCGCCTCGGCAGCCCAGCAGGTCTCTGCTTCTTCGCAGAGCCTCTCGCAAGGAACGAGCGAGCAAGCTGCTTCGGTCGAAGAGATGAGCTCCAGCCTGGAACAGATGAATGCGTCCATTACCCAAAACGCCGACAACAGTCGGCAAGTGGAGCAGGCGGCGGCCAAGGGTGCGTCGGCGGCCGAAGAGAGCGGCGATGCCGTGAAAGAAACGGTCGAAGCCATGAAGCAAATCGCAGCCAAGACCTCGGTGATCGAAGAGATTGCCTACCAGACGAATCTTCTTGCGCTCAACGCTGCCATCGAGGCGGCCCGCGCCGGCGACCAGGGGCGGGGTTTCGCAGTCGTCGCAGTCGAGGTTCGAAAGTTGGCGGAGCGGAGCCAGTTGGCCGCGCAGGAAATCGGCGGGTTGGCCGGCAAGAGCGTCAGCGTGGCCGAACGGTCTGGCGAATTGTTGTCTGACTTAGTGCCATCGATAAAGAAGACAGCGGAGCTGGTGCAGGATGTTGCTGCCGCATCCACCGAACAGTCTAGTGGAGTAACGCAGATCAACAAGGCGATGTCGCAGGTCGACACCGTCACGCAGCGCAATGCGTCATCCGCGGAGGAACTCTCGAGTACCGCAGAAGAATTGGCGGCACAGTCCGAGCAACTGCAGCAGCTGATGACTTTCTTCCGCGTAGCCGGAGAACAGCCAGTTCATCGCAACAGCGATCCTCGAAACGACGCCAAGCAGCAGCGCGTGGTCATGCCCCTGAACCCAGCGTTCAGGAGCGAATTCGCGCAGCGTAGCCAAACGCCGAGTGGCAAAGCGGCGGAAGAACCTAACTTCTCCCCGTTCTAGGCTGGACGCGGCAGAAATGCGAGGGGCGAGACTGAGGAGCGAATTTATGGGAGCGTCGAGCCAAGGGAGGAACCAACTCCCTGTGAGCGTGAGCACGAGCATAGAGCAGTACCTTACCTTTCTGACTGCGGGCGAGGAGTATGCCATCAGTATTGCGAAGGTGAGTGAGATCGTGGAGTACGAAGCTGTCACGACCGTACCCAACACTCCAATTTGGATCAGCGGGGTGACGAATCTGCGGGGCAGCGTGATCCCCGTTGTAGATCTCGCGGCGAAGTTTGGATTGCCGGCCAGCATCATTTCGAAATTCTCCTGCATCATCATCACCGAAGTGATTTTCCAGGGCGAGAACCTGACCATGGGAGTTTTGGCCGACTCCGTGAAGCAGGTGATCGAGCTTTCCGCCGACCAAATCGAACAGACCCCGCCCTTCGGTACGCGCGTGAAAACCGAATACTTGCTCGGCATGGGAGCTCTGGGCAAAAAGTTTTGCCTGATTCTCGACATTGACAAAGTGCTCTCAGCCGACGAATTGTTGGCGGTCACTGAGTCGATTGCCGACCAAACGCCTGCCGACGATATGGCCATGGATGCGACGGCCAAAGAAACGCCGGACAAGGTCAAGCCGACCAAAGTCAAGCCGACCAAAGAGGCACACTTCGAGGCTGGAGCGTAGCTGTGCGCGCCGGAACGGCTGCGGGCAAGGATTCAGGCGAGTCCCGCCGACCCGACGCGGACCGATACCTTGAGCATTCATGCGTTGAGCAGCCTTCGCAGCTCACGGTGAGCCCCGCACTGTTTCAGAAATTCCAAAAGTTAATTTACGGCGAAACCGGCATATGGCTGGGAAGTTCAAAAACGGCTTTACTGTGCGGACGCCTGTTTCGACGCCTTCGCGAGTTGGAAATCACATCACTCAAGGACTATTACGAATGCGTCGCAGGTCCGGATCAGCAGGAAGAACGCGCCCGAATGATCGACGCGATTACCACCAATGAAACCCGTTTCTTCCGTGAACCCAGGCAGTTTGAATTCCTGGTGCAGAAAGTGTTTCCCCATTGGCGGGCAGAGGCCGACCGACGCTTGCGCTCGAAGAGGGTGCGGATATGGAGCGCAGGATGTTCGTCCGGAGAAGAGCCCTACACCGTAGCCATGTTATTAGCCAAGCATCTTCCGGCCGAAGAAGGTTGGGACGCGCGACTGCTGGCCACTGATATCTCAAATCGTGTGTTGGAAAAAGCGCGTAAAGGCATCTACGCCATCACAAGGTCAGCCGAGTTACCCAAAGACTTATTGCATAGCTATATGTTACGCGGAATGGCTGAGCGACAAGGCGAGATGAAAGTGAAGATCGAAGTCCAACAGATGATCGATTTCCAAAGATTTAACTTGAACCATGAATCTGAAGTCGGCGAAGGACCGTTCGATATCATTCTTTGCCGCAATGTCCTTATCTATTTTGATATAGCTTCGAAGCAAAGAGCGATCGCGAACCTTTGCCGCCATCTAACTGCCCTTGGTCTATTGCTGGTAGGCCACGCTGAGAACTTGAATGGCATATCCTCGCAGCTGCGCTGCATTGAGCCAAGCATCTATACCATGACGGGACAGCCTGAAGGGCTATTAGGACTTGGTAGAAGGTCACTTCTTAACCAGTCACAAATATCTCACTAAGGAACTGAGAAAGGCGACAGAGTTTGCCACGTATTGAGGGAGATGAACTGCACGTCCTGGTCGTCGATGACTCGGCCATGGTCCGCCAAGTTATGCAGACCATCCTGAGCACCAACCGCAGAGTGAAGGTCAGCACTGCGGCGGATCCGCTGATTGCGTGGATGAAGATGCGGAAGGAACCACCCGACGTCGTCATCACTGACCTGGAAATGCCACGGATGGATGGGCTGACCTTCATCCGAAAAATCATGTTGGAAATGCCCACCCCAGTCGTGGTCTGCTCCGGGCTGGCAGCACGCGGCACCGAGCTCGCCCTGCGCGCACTCGAAGAAGGAGCGGTTGAGGTTATTAGTAAACCCAAGGTCGGCGTGCGTGATTTTTTGCACGAATCCGCCGTAACCCTCCTGGATGCGGTTTGGAGCGCAGCGCAAGCTCAGGTCAAGGCACGACCCTTGACGAGCGCTCCGAGCCTGAGCGCAAATCCGAAGGCTGATCTTGTCTCGCCGCGCAAAGGCCGGCCACGCGTCGCAGAGCTGATCGGCGGAGTCATCGCAGTGGGCGCTTCTACCGGTGGAACAGAGGCCCTGCGCATCTTTCTCGCAGCCTTGCCGACCGGCTGCCCGCCGGTGGTGATTGTGCAGCACATGCCCGAAGTGTTTACACGGGCTTTTGCCCAACGTTTGAATAAGGAATGTGTCATAGAAGTCGAAGAGGCTTCTAATGGCGACCAGCTCCGAACAGGCCACGCCCTGATTGCCCCAGGTAACCGGCATATGCTCGTCGATCGGAGTGGCGACGAACTCGTTGTCCAAATCGTCGATGGCCCGCTAGTCTCACGCCATCGGCCGAGCGTCGATGTGCTCTTTCGCTCGGTGGCCGCATCGGTGGGCCCCAAAGCGGTCGGCATCATCATGACCGGCATGGGCGACGACGGCGCCGATGGTCTTTGTGAAATGAAGGCAGCGGGTGCGACCACAATCGCGCAGGACGAAGCCAGTTGCATCGTATTCGGAATGCCCAAAGAGGCGATTTCCCGGGGCGCCGTAGATATCATTATTCCGTTGGATAAGATCGCCGGCGCGGCATTGAACGCGCAGAGACAGTTAGCGAGAACTTAAGCCTTCCTCGTCCACTTACTTCGCGCCGTCGAGTTTGCGCAGGTAATCTCCCCACTTTGGATCGTAGCCAGGAGCGCGATTTTCCAGACGCGCGCCCTCGTTCCACCAGTGCGCTTTGCCCCGTCCCATACCGGCACCTTTTCGAGTGTGCAGATCGAGCATAAAATCCTTTACCTCCACTTTGCGCTCGCCACGAGCCACAACTTCACGGGTCCAGCCCGCAAGCTCCATGGACATGTTGTCTTTTTGCGCCGTGGCTAGCAGACGAACCGCATGAGCGCAGTAGATCCATCGCTCGCCACGATCCGGTATACGCTGCCGCTGCTGATTCAATGCTTCGATGATTGCGGGTGCATTCACCAGCCCCAGACCCACATCTTCGGCCGCGATGATTTCGAGACGCCGCCATAGCACCTCTTCGGTCTCGGCTCCAGATGAAAAGAGCTCAAACGCCGCCAGCGCAGCATCTTCTACCCAGCCGCGCCGAATTGATTTCTGCAGCACCGATCGCAGTTCGTCGATGCTGTATCCGTTGACGCTGGTCGTTCGACTCCAGACGTCATTGCTCTGGTAATTCGCTTCATTCTTCCCTGTCGATGACATGATGATGTTCCTTCCCACTGCAACATCCGAGATTAGTTGTAATACTTCACAATCGCATGCTCCACCACCGAAGCTGCAAGGTAAAAGGTGAGAGCGATAAAGATCGTTACCACGGACGCGGCCAAAGCTTGATCCATGGCGAGGTCAGTCGTCGAAGTGGCGATCAGAAAACCGAGGCCGCCGGTCTGCATGAGGAATTCAGCCACCAGCGCGGAGAGTACACTCTGCACCGAAAGCACGCGCAGCGCTACCGCCAGACTGGGCACGGCAGATGGGAGCGCGAGTCGTGTAAGCCGCTGCCAACGTCCAGCACCCTGCACAAAAAAATATTCGCCCGCCATCGGAGGCAGTGCCTTCAGGCCCGCGCCGGCAAAAACGAAACCGGGGAGAAAGCACAGAATGATGACAGTCACGAATACGGTGCGATCGTCATAGCCAAAAATCCGCGTCAGCACGGGGATCAGACAGACGACCGGCACCGACGTCAGCAGCAGAGCGAGCGGAGTAGTCAGGCCAGCAAGAATCTGTGACATCCACGTAACGATGGCGAGCAGCAACCCGAATACCAGGCCTCCGACCATACCGGAAAGCGCGACTTCAATTGTGTGCAGTGCGGGTTGCACGTACAGGGAAGGATTGTGAATCAGTTCGTGCCCGACCGCCAGCGGAGTCACGACGACAATCCCATTCAATCCACTGTGCCGCACCCATACGTACCAGGCGACTAGCAGCAGGATCACGGCCCAGGTTTGGGACAAGGCTTGAGCGCAGATTTGAAGAATCAAGCGCTTCATTTGCCGAACCTTCGTGACACAGCTTTCTCGAGCACGGCTGCAGCCAGAAAGCCCGTCAAGGACATGACCGAAGCCATCGTCACCGCTGCCCACATGAGACGAATCTGAAAGTTTTGCATGGCATTCAGAATCACCAGGCCCAACCCCTGCGGCGCGCCAAACCACTCACCGAGAATTGCTCCGATAAAAGCCGCCGATACGGCCGCCTTCAGTCCGCTGGCAAGATTTGGCAGAGCTGACGGCAGCTCGAGATGAAGCAGGCGCCGCCATGAGCTCGCGCCGAACGCTGTCATCACGTCGCATAATGCGGAAGACGCAGACGCCAATCCAGAAGAAGCCGCTACGTAAAAGAGGAAGAACACCTGAATGCCGGCGAGCACGGTCGGAGTTTGGCTGCGACTAAACACGACAATCAAAATCGGCCCGAGGGCGATGGGCGGGGTGGCGTTTACCAGCAGCGACAAGCGGTCAAGACCGGGTCGCAAAGGTGGCAGCAGGCGCATCACGACCGCGAGCAGCACAGCGAGCGAACCGCCAAAGAGCAACCCCTTGACAGCCGATGCAAGCGTTGCCCAGGCAGAGCGAGCCAACAGCGAAAAATTATCGGGAGCGAACAATGTGACTAAGACGTCGCTCACCGCCGGAAGCACAGGTCCCGCTACCTCGGCTTTCCCCGCCCATTGCCACAACGCAAGAAACAACACGACTCCCAATGCGGCATAAATCGGATTCGTCGAGCGCCGGCTTTCGGTCATTTCCATGGCACAATTTCCTAGGGTTGCAGCCAAAGCGTGATCTGGTCCGTCAAACGATGGAACTCTACACGTCGCAAAAGCTCCGGGGCGCGTGGACGCGGAAATGGGACCTCTACGACGTGAGCGATTGCGCCAGGCTTCTCCATCACAATGGTTCGGTCGGAGAGAAAAAGCGCCTCTTCGACGGAATGGGTTACCAGCAGGGTAGTGATCGCTCGGCCGCGCCAGATGCGCTCCAACTCAATGTTGAGCCTGCGCCGTGTGACGGCGTCTAGCGCTCCGAATGGCTCATCGAGCAGCAGAACATCAGGGTCGAGACAGAGGGAGCGGGCAATCGCGGCCCGTTGTCGCATCCCGCCCGAGAGTTGGCTCGGTCGCGCACGCTCAAATCCTTGGAGCCCTACGAGTTCGATCAAGCCCGACACCCGCCCACGATTTACGGCCAGTCCTGCGAGTTTGAAAGGCAGAGCTAGATTGCCTTCCACCGAAAGCCAGGGCAGAAGCGCGGAATCCTGAAAAGCAATACCCAGTCGGTGACGATCGATGAGTTCTTGGGGAACCGCGGCGCCGATGCGAATGCTGCCACTGGTGGGTTGCTCAAGACCGGCGACCAGATGGAGCAGCGTGCTCTTGCCACATCCCGAGGGACCGACAATGGCGAGGAATTCGCCTGGAGCGACATTGAGATCCAGATGTCGAATGGCTTCCACGATCACGCCGCGGCGTGGAACGTATCGCTTGACGAGATCGTGGATATCGATGCCTGTGCCGCTCATTGTAATCGCGCGCTATGGTTCGCGAACCACGTGATCGAAACGATGCATGATGCTTGCGTACTGCTTCTTCACTCGTTCCCGCATCGGGCCGAGATCGACGGTGAGCAGTCGGCGATCTTTCATGACGATGCGACCGTCGATGATCACCGTCTGAACGTCGCGGCCCACGGTGTGTTCCGCGGCCGTGATGATCGGATCGAACATCGGATACTGATCATAGTCGCCGGTCCCGATTAGTATGATGTCGGCGAGTTTGCTGGCTTCTAGGCTGCCGGTCTGCGTCTCCAAACGCGCGGCGCGCGCCCCGCCTCGCACTACCTGGCGCAGCATGTCAACGTAGCTCATGGGAGCGGAGCCATGCAGAGGCGTTCCATCCAGAATCTGCTGGCCGTGTACGGCATAGTGCGCAACCTGGAAAAGGTCGAGAGTACCGCGTGTGGCAGCGCCGTCGGTGCCCAGTCCGACACGTATGTTGCGCCGGACTAGCTCGAACAAATGAGGTGCGCCGATGATGAAATTATTCATCGCACAGTGGCAGGAGCTAACATCGTGGGCAGCGTAGAGATCGATTTCCTGGTGATTCATCAACACAGAGTGAGCGCAGTGCAGCCGGTCATTCAGCACGCCGATGGCGTCGAGATATTCCGCCGGCCGCGCGCCAAATTGATCGATCGTGTATTCCACCTCATAGGTGCCTTCGCACAAATGCGTGTGGATGTGCGTGTTCAGTTGCCTCGCCAACGCATTCATGTCGAGCCGTAACTTTTCGGAATTCACAATGATCTGGCGCAGCGCCAGCCACGCGTTTACCCGCGGATGTTTCTCCCAACGCTTGACAAGCGCCTCGCTCTGTTGAAGAGCTTCGCTCGTCGAAAGACGAAAGCCTGGCGGCAGGGTTTCGTCAATGTCCATGGTAGACATTGCGATCCGGCCGCGAATCCCGATCTCGTCGGCGGCCCGCCCCATTTCATCGGGAGCAGGACCGCCCGCTTCCAGAAAGCAGGTGGTGCCGCAACTAATCATTGAGGAGTACGCGCTTAGGCCGCTGCAATAAACATCCTCCGGCTCCAGTCCACTCTCAAAAGGGATGAGATAACGCTTCCAGATGGGCTCGCGCAGATTTCCCATATTGCCGAGCGATGCCAGTTTGCCGCGCAAGAACTGTTGTGCCGTGTGTACGTGGCAATCAATCAGCCCGGGCAGGGCAATCATGCCGCTGGCCTGCAGAGTTTCTTTCGCGCGGAAGCGGCTCGCGGCTTCGCTGCTTTTGCCAAGCCAAATAATCTTGTTGCTGCCAATGGCGATGGCTCCATCGCGGAGAACGGTATTAGCATCGTCGAAGGTCAGCACCTCCGCGCCCGTAATGAGCAGATCGATATCGAGGGGATCAGTGCCGGGTTGTGTCATGGTGTCCTGGCGTCCAGCGTGCATGTCTGTAACGCGATCTTGTATTCGGGCCTGCGCCGGACATTACAGCGGCAGTCCTTTATAGGCTTCCGCAAGCAGGCTCAAATCCATAATGCGCGCCGGATCTGGCAGGGTGTTGCGGCCCGTAGCGCGCGCCACATCGTACATGGAACCGCGGAGCTGTTCGTCGCTGATCCAGTACGGACCACGCGTGCCGGGCACCTTCTCGAGTTCAAGTTGCAACTGATTCAAGCGCGTTTGCTGATGCAGTGAAAATCCATAGTCGCGGCCATATTTCGAGACAACGAGTGATGCCGCATAGGCTGGGTTGTTCTTATTGTCGATGTAGCCTTGCAACAGGGCGTGCAGAAATGCGACCAAGGTCGAGCGCTCCGCCGTAAGCCTTTTCCGTTCCACCACCAACAACTGCGAAGGAACACGAAAGCCAAACTGGTCCATGCGCGCGACAAAAAAGTCCTTGCCCTGCTTGAGATTCATGTCCTCGAAAATCACGGGCTGATTGGTGACGAAGCAGAAATAAGCATCTCCCGCGCCCGCCAGCAGCGCGTCGGGCGAATAGCCCGCCGGAATATAGCGGTGTTCGGGCGCAAGATGATTGATCTTGAACACGGCGTCGAGCACATCGCGCTCGGCCGGTCCCTGCACCAAGAAGCGGGTGCCGGGGAGATCGGCAGGCTTCAAGACGGGCCGCCGCGGCAGCGAAATGAGGCCTTCGGGAGTCGTCGGAACCATCGAGGCGATAATGACGAAATCGTTGCCATGGGCTTCGGCGTCCAGCAACTGCAACCAACTCGTTCCGGCGATATCGGCTTGCCCCGCCGCCAAAGTCACCAACGAGACGGGAGCATTCGGCCCTCCGCCGAGGTACTTGATCGAGAGACCCGCGTTGGCGAAGTGTTGCTTTTCCATGCCTACAAAAATGTCGGCATATTCGGCGTTTGGCACCCAACCGAATGCGATCGTGAGCAGGCGGGTTGAGTCGGCGACGGCCAAGCGCCTCCTGGTCAACGTCGCGAGCCCGCAGGCCGCGCTGCCAGTCAGAAAATGTCTTCGCGTCAACGAGATCATCAGTTTTAGAGTTCTGTCGATATTAAGCGAATTTCGTCCTGGATTAAGTTCGCTTTAAACTAAAAAATATAATGCAGCAAGAGAATCCCGGCGAGAACATAGGCCAGTGGCTTCACTTGACGCGCACGTCCTAAAGCCGCCAGCAACAGAATATTCGTCACGAAGCCCAACGCCAAACCATCGCTGACCGACGCCAGCAGGGTTAACATTACGGTTACTAGAGCCGTAGCCGCTACGATCCCATCGCGCAAATCGAGATCGGCAAAACCTTCCATCATGAAGATGCCGATCATCACTAACGCGGGCGTTGTTGCTACTGCGGGCACAATTGCAAGCAATGGATTCAAAAATAATGCTGCCAGAAAGCACAAAGCCACGACGATGCTGGTGAGCCCGGTACGAGCGCCCTGCGCAACTCCGGCGGCCGATTCGAGATAGATCACGGTTGTCGTCGTGCCTAGAAGCGCGCCTCCGGAAGCCGCAGCGGCATCGGCAGAAAGAGCCTCGCGCAATTTCGGCAGATCGCCATTTTCGTCGTTAAGGTGAGCGCGTGTACCAATGGCCATCAATACCGCCATCGCAGAAAAGAGGTCCGAGAAGAGCAAGGCCAGCACAATCGGAATGCACTGCCCGGGATGATGCAATGGATACGACAGATCAAGCTTTAGAAAAAGCGGCGCGATCGAATGCGGCCAGTCAAAAATCTGGTGCGGTAATGGCGTAAGCTTTGCGCCCGGAGTAATTCCCGGTAGAAACATGCCAGCTGTGGTGATCAATGCGATGGATACGATCAGCGCTCCGCGCACCCCACGGTTCACCATAATGACTGTAACTACAATTCCCGCGAAGCCCAGCAAGACTCGCGCCGAGCCGAAATTTCCGAGCGCAGCAATTGAGTGCGGATTGGCGACGATGATGCCTGCGTTCTTGAGCCCGATAAAAGCGATGAAGAGACCGATGCCTGCTCCCACCGTCTTTTTGAAGCTGGCGGGAAAAGATTCGATGAGCTTGCGGCGAATCCCTGTCACGGAAACCAGCAGAAACAAAAGTCCGCTATAAAACACCATGCCGATCGCAGCCTGCCACGGAATGTGCATGCCCTGACAAACCTGCACCGCGACATAAGCGTTCACGCCCATGCCGGGGGCCATGGCGAGCGGATAGTTTGTCCGCAGCCCCATGACTACAGTAAAAATTGCAGCCGCCAGTGCGGTCACGGTGATCAACGCGCCCCGGTCCATCCCCGCTTCTGAAAGAATCAGCGGATGCACGATCAGCACATAAGAAAGTGTGCTGAATGTCGCAAGTCCTCCCAAAACCTCGGTCCAGAAGGTCGATCCACGCTCCCGATATTGGAAAATGCTGTCGAGCACGCTCGTGGGCTGAATTCGCGGAACATCGGGTGGACTCCCAACCTCAAGATTCATTGATCTGAACTACCTCAGAGCCTTCTCCGTCGTGTTCTATCTCGCTACCAGATCACAGGATGCGTCTCTCCCGTGCGGACATTCACGAAGCCTTCGGGCAGCGCGTCGGTCGGCGGCATGAAAGTCCATTGCCAAGGAGGGCAGGTCAGGAACGCATAACAGAGCGCCTCCGTCACGTGATCCACGCCGAGAAATTCCTGAATGCGAGGGACAGGTTTTTCCATCCACTCCAATTTCTCCATCTCCGCACGCATGGCCAGCAGATCGCTGGCGAGTTCTTCGGCGGGACGAGCTGTCATCAATCCGCCAATCTCGAGGCGAACTCGGGCCGCTACTTTGCCTTCTTTCACCAGAACAAAACCTCCGTTCATTTCCGCCATCGTATTTACGGCGAGAGCCATAGCCTCATCGCTGCTCCCGACCACCCAGGCATTGTGATTGTCGTGGACGATGGAACAGCACATCGCTGAATCGCGTGTCTTCATTCCAACGTCTTTCCAAAACATCCGCGACACGCGTGTTTGGCCGGAATAACGGTCCAGCAGCGCTACTTTCGTGATCGCCCGCGTGTCGTCACGCTGCACGAAGCCATCTTTTACCGACAGCTCCACGGTGAAGAAATCCTTTTGATGATGAAAGGGCGGAACGACCGCTGCCTGGACCGTGGTGCGTCCTGCGGGAGCAGCCACTGCGAAGTCTGCCGCGACAATCTTGCCTCCAAGATTCACCGTTTTTGTCGCCCATTCCGGCCAGGCAATCTTCGGAACGGGAACCAGCATTTTGTAATCTTCGGAAACCCTAATGCCATCGGCATAGACAGCCTTGATTATTACCTTCTCGGGATCGGAGAGCAGCACCACGTCGGCATACCGGCCAGGAGTAAGCGAGCCCACGAGGTGATCGATGTGGAAGTGGCGCGCCGTGTTGTAACTGCCCAACGTGTAGGCAATTTCTACGGGTACGCCGTTCTCGATCGCGCAGCGAATATTGTGATCCATCGCGCCGCGCCGCAACGTTGTCTCAGCATTGCGATCGTCGGTGGTTACCGCGACATTCGACCAGTCTCTCAGATCTTTTTCGACAAGGTACTTCAGAGCGTGCGCTGCATTCGGCCGCAGTTCCAGAAAAATTCCGCGCTCAAGTTTGTCCCACGCCTCCTGCGCTTCCCGCATTTCATGGTCCGAACTGATTCCGGCCGCGGCAAAAGCGCAGATTTCTCCCGCCGATACCAAACCAGCGCCGTGACCCTCCACCACTCCCCGCGCATCCAATGTGGCCTCGATGTTTTCCCAAAGCCGTTTGTAGCCGGGATTGTTCGGATTGACTACAGCAGACCAGTCCATCACTTCGTCCAGCCCGGTGACCCAGAGATTACGGTCAATAAAATCGCGAACCTCGCGATAGCCGTAGTAGCCGCCAGATTCTTCCCAACCCGTAGGAGGAGTGGCGGAACCGAGGGAAGGGAAGATCTTAAAGGGACTGCCATGCTCGCGCGCCATCAACCAGAATTCCACGTTGCGCGCGCCATTCACATTGGAGAATTCGTGCGACGCCTCGACGTTCCATGTGGTACCCATGCGCAGAACCAGATCGGCTTCATATTCCGGACTCAACATCGTGCTTTCGATATGCTTATGTGCTTCGCCAAATCCCGGCACAGCCCACAATCCGCGAACGGACCTTTTATTCTTTGCCGAACCTTTCCACTCGCCATGCGGGCCCACCCACGCAATCCTCTGTCCTTTGATAACGATGTCCCAGTTCTCTTTCCAGCCGAGCGTGTGCGCGTTCAACAGCGTTGCGCCTTCCAATACCAGATCCGCTTCCTGTTGCGCCAGGGCGACACTGACTAGTCTCTGCCGCGTAAGAATTTCTTCACTCGATGTATGGGTCGACTGCATGGTCGGCAATGGTGTACTCCCTGTGTTTCGGAATCTCATGTGCTTGCAATAGTTTTATTTTTATCCCGCGGCTCGACGAGGAGATTTCAAATCTTTCACACGTGCTAAAAGCACGCAAGTGTAAACTTCTGATGGCTGCCATATGTTTTTGTTTTCTGGTCCTGGTTTGAGACGGGTTTTGAGCAGCCCTTTGGACTCTCATAATGACCGCGCAAGAATTTCCCGGAGTAATCGACGCTGCCACGCGCTCCCGCGCCGTGCTGGCTGCGCAAGGCCATGCCGCTTTTGATGTCCTTATCGTGGGTGGGACGATCGTGGACGTCATTACCGGCGAGTTGCGCCCGGCTGATGTCGGCATTGTCGAAGCGATGATTGCCAGCGTGCATCCTTCCGGTTCACGCGTCGACGCATCGCTTACCTACAGAGCCTCTGGCAAATGGATTTGTCCCGGCTTCATCGACACTCATGTGCACTTCGAAAGTTCGCACCTGCTGCCTGCGCACTACGCGGAACGGGTCGTCGCCCAGGGCACGACAACCATCTTCTATGATCCGCACGAACTGGCGAACGTCCTCGGACTCGCCGGCGTGCGCTTCGCCATCGAAGCCAGCCAAGCTCTGCCCCTTAGGTTTCTCTGCGCCGCGCCCTCGTGTGTACCGTCCGCAGAAGGGCTGGAAGTTGCCGGTGCCGAATTTGGCGGCAATGAGATGCGCGAGATGCTTTCCTGGAATGAGGTGGCAGGCGTAGCCGAAGTTATGGACATGCGCGGCGTGCTGCGCCAATCACCGCGCATGGTGAACGTGGTTGCAGCGGGTCTCGCGTCGGGCAAACTCGTCGAAGGCCACGCGCGCGGATTGAGTGGCGCGCAGCTTCAAGCCTATCTTTGCGCCGGTATCACATCCGACCACGAGATCACATCCGGCGAAGACGCATTGGAAAAGCTGCGCGCGGGACTTGCAATCGAGATACGCGGCTCCCACGACTACGTGCTTCCGGGCGTGGTGGAAACTCTACGCAAGCTGCCGCATCTTTCCTCGCAGGTGAGTATCTGCACCGACGATGTTCCGCCCGACTTCCTGGTGGAACATGGCGGCATTCGAGATGTGATGCGCCGTTTGGTGAGTTACGGCATGAATGCGGGGGACGTAATTCGCTGTGCGACGCTGAATGCGGCAACGCGATTGCGGCGAGCGGATCTGGGTGCCGTTTGCGCCGGGCGCATCGCCGACCTCGTCATCCTCAGTGATCTCGACCAATTCGAGGTCGCCAGTGTCTTCGTGGCGGGAAAGCAAGTCGTAGAAAACGGCCGCTGGCTGACCCCGCTGCGGAGTAACCCGGTCGCTGCGACACCGAATACCGTCAAGCTCACTGAAGTTTCCGAAGATGACTTCAAGATCCGCATACCATCCCAAGAGTTAGGAACTGCACTGCGGTCTGTCAAAGTACGCACGATTCTTGGGATGCGCTTGACCGAATGGCGAGAGCTGGAGGTGAAGGTGCAGGATGGCGTCGTTGCAATCCCTGAGGATTCGAGTCTCATCTATGTACAGCATCGCCATGGACGGCACTCGCCTACCGGACAGTGCGCCATTCAACAAGGCATAGGGCGCATGCAGGGCGCGATTGCGACGACGTATTCGCATGACGCCCACAACCTGGTCGTACTCGGCGGAAACTATACGGATATGCAACTCGCGGCCAATACTCTTATCCGTTGCGGTGGAGGGATGACGGTCGTGAAGGACGGAACCGTGCTGGCGCTCGTGGAATTCCCGATTGCTGGAATGCTTTCTGAGCTTCCGTCCGCCGAGCTCGCGGAAACGTTCCGAGCCTTGCGCAATGCAGCGAGCCGAGTTGCGGAGTGGAAACCTCCATATTGGACGTTCAAGGCGATCGAAGGCACTTGTCTCGCGTGCAATCCCGGCCCTCACCTTACGGATCTTGGCCTGACCGACGGCACTCAGCAGGTGCTTGTTTCGATGTTGCCCTAGCTTTTGTTTTGCAACACTGTTGCGCTCTCAATGTGGCGAAGATTGTTCAAGCAGTTCCTGCAAATACTGGTGCCACACCGCGCCCCAACTGTGAGTGCCATTTTTCCTCCTCTAGCTGTCATGTTGAACCTACAGATCGATGCGCGGCGCCTTAGAAACTGGCGATCACCACATTCGGTGCGGATGGCAGCATAAACTTCACGCCCCGCTGTTGGTTGGCATGCATCGTGGCAGGCGGGTCGAGCGCCGAGAGTGGGATTTGCTTGGTCCAATAGCCGTTTTGCCAGGAGGTGCCGTGAGCATAAATTACGCCATTTGCGATGGCATAATCGGGAATTTCCTCGCGGTGGCCGTCGCGGTACACCAAGATCACGGGACTAGATTCTGCGCCCGACGATTCGGTGCGTGTCTTCTGTGCTGCGGACGTTTGTTTGATCGGCGATTTCGTCACGGTTGATTCCGCGTAGTCGGGGTCAGCTCCGGTTCCACTTCCCAGGGTTTCCTCAGCGCCGCCGAAGCGCACGTAACGATCGCCCTGCCACTCGATCAGCAGTGGTCCCGGTTTCATTTTTTGCGGAGAGTCTTCAGCCGCAGCCGGCTCGACTCTCACAACCTGTGGCGCAGCGCCCTCGTCTGCGTATTGCTCATCATATTGCTCGTCGGAGTAATAGCCCCCACCGAGATCGGGATATAGAGAAGAGCCGGGAAAGGAGTTTCGAGGAAGTCGATGCGATAGATGACGGCGGCCCATCCTGCCCGCAACGCCGTGTCCGGAGCCGATATGAGTTCCTCGCATTTGTCCCGGCACCGATAATGTCGCCGCCAGGAACACGAGGCCCAAACGCCAGACCATATTGCCGCCCTTCTTTCTTGAACACGAATCTTAGACTCTTGAACCCGAATCTTAGACCCGAAAACAACTACAGTTTACACCCGTTTTGTGAGCTCGAGAGCCTAGGCAACGATTTCCATCTGGAGCGTTCGAACAGGGGAGTTGTATGATCGGAAAATAAAGGGAATCCATGCGAAATCGACGAACAGGGTGGGGACTTTGCTGTGTGATGTTGGGAAGCACATTGTTCGGAAGCACGCTCGCCCTGGCGCAGAAGGGCGGCGTCTGGGAGTCAAAGAAATCGGGATGGCTTTTGCTCACCGGCGATCAACACAATCAGGTAATTCAGTTCGCCGATCAATACAAGCAATACCTGAGTGTCGCCCGCAGCGCCGAGCTTTCCAATCGCGAGGTCATGCGGCTAGCCAGGGCTGCGGGCTTCATTGAATTTACCGATCCCTCGCAGGTCAAGGCCGGAGCCCGGCTCATCGTCAACAATCGCGATCGGGCAGTCATTCTGGCGGTCATAGGATCGCAGCCGATGGCGGAAGGTTCTCGGCTCATCGGTACGCATCAAGACAGTCCGCATATCGACTTGAAAGGGCGGCCCATTTATTCCGCGGGCAAAACTGGTTTCGCCCTGTTCAAAACCAAGTATTACGGAGGCATCGAGAAATACCAATGGGCCAATGTGCCGCTTGCCCTGGTTGGACGTATCGACACCGAAGATGGGCGCAGGGTCGACGTTTCGATCGGACTCAAACCCGGCGACCCCGTGTTTCTGATAACCGCCAATGCCCCACACTCCGACAGCGAATTGCGCACCCGCACGTATTCCGACGTGTTTAAGGGAGAAGAGCTTGACCCGGTCGCAGGTAGCATTCCGTCGGAGGATGGCTCGGTCACCGACCAGGTCGCCCAGACGCTTACGTCTATGTTCAATGTGAAGGAAGAAGATCTGGTGAGCGCTGAACTGCAACTGGTTCCGGCCACCCAGCCAGTGGATGTGGGCATCGATCGCGGTCTGGTTGGCGCGTGGGGTCAGGACGACAAGTTGTCGTCATTCTGCGCGGCGCGCGGAGTAATGGAAATTCAAGGCACGCCAAAGTACACGGCCCTGGCCTACTTCTCGAACTTCGAAGAAGTTGGATCGATCAACAATACGGGTGCCCGCTCGGAATTCTTGACTGCGACCTATTCGCGACTCACCGCGGCTGAGCGAGGTGCGGGATACAACGACGTCGATCTCCGGCGTGCATTGCACAACGCGCAGGTGGTTTCCTCCGACACCAACGATGGCGAGAATCCGATTTTTGAGAACACACAAGAGCCTAGCAATGCGGCTCGTCTCGGCTACGGAGTCACTATCAAGAGATATGGCGCCGGCTTCGACGCGAATTCTGAATTCATTGCCCGCATCCGCTCCTTGCTGGATCAAAACCAAATCCCATGGCAAACGCAAACCCCCAAGGTGGATGTTGGTGGCGGGGGAACGATTGGAGGCTTCATGTCCGCCGCGGATATGGAGGTCATCGACATCGGAGTACCCCTTCTGTCCATGCACGCCACCATCGAAGGATCGTCGAAGGTCGACCTCTGGAATCTCTATCGCTTCTTCAAAGTCTTTTACCAATCGCAATGAAGCTGTATGACCGCGGTATCGCGATTCCCTCGAGCGCCCGCGTTAGTGCGAATCCGCGTACTTGACCGAACAGCCGTAAGGACGCGTTGCTGGCGTCTCTACCTGCTTACCCGCCCGGGCTTGCTCCAACGCAAGGCTGACGTAATTGATCGCGCCGGGAACGTCGTTCAGGTCCGTCGTCGGTTTGTCGTCGATGGCTCCATCGTAAATCACCACTCCTTGAGGGTTGATCACGAACATATGCGGAGACGTCTTTGCGTCATAAAGATGGCCGATCTCGCCCCTCGGATCCAGCAGCGCGGCGGTGGGAGCAGCCTGCATCTTCGCCAGGTAGTCGTTCTCTTCACTCGCGCTCACAAATCCCTGCTTGCCCGGAGCGGAGGAAAGAATCGTGAACCAGACGATGCCCTGACTCGTCCACTGTTTTTGCAGCCGCTGCATGTTGCCACTGTTGTACTGCTTGCGCACGAAGGGGCAGCCGTTGTTGTGCCACTCCAGGACCACATACTTCCCGTGATAGTCCGAGAGGTGAAAGGTTTTGCCGTTGCTTGCCGCACCGGTGAAATCCGGCGCAGCCTCGCCAACTTTTGCCGCCGAGAGCTGCAGAACCGCGCCTAGCACCAGAGCAACGGCCGATGCATAAAGAAGAGTTGAGCGCTTCATATCCGGGGTACCTCCTTTAAAGATTCTAATGTCAAGGATCGAGTAGGGTAAATTCCAGCTGCTTGAATCTGAAGATCGTGGCTGCTTCTCGCCGCGCCAGATTTGCTGCAAGGCACATCAACCAAGTACGACTGATCGAAGTCAGACTTATCGGCGGAAACTACAAGCACTCCCCGCAAACGTTCGATCGGCTTGAGAAGCTGATTGGATTTTCGCAGCGTCAGCCGAAAGCCAGCGGCGTCTGACTGGAACTTCTGCGGGGCGGCGTTTTCAATCTCGGACTCCGTAAGCGGGAAGAAAACAGCGCGTGTGATTTGGCGGTTCGCGCTCTGACGAAGAGCGTGTACGGTGAGCGTAAAGGAATCGCTCGTGTCGGCCACGCTGAATTTCCAGTTTCCCGGTGCCGGGCGCGGGAAAGATTTCCGCGTAGCTGCGAACCAATCGCCGTTCCGGGCATCCGGCACGGGTGGTTGGGATTTCACCGGGAGCGTAAGCGAAAGTTGCGCCTTACCCGGAATGCACATTTCGTGGCTACAGATCAGCAGTTTTACGTCAGCGCTTAGCATGGCCGTGTGCAGTGCGGCCAGGCCGGCCTCCGCATGGATTGGCATAATCAGCAGCACAGCATCCTCATAGCCGTAATCCACGATGCTGGACGACTCGAGACGCCGGGGCGTCGGCCACTCGATCGCACCAGCGGCGAGACCCGCAGGCAGTCGCCATTCCACGCGCGGCGGCTCGCCCGAATCGCCAGGATTGACCCAGTAAACGTGCCAGCCCTTTTCGAGTTGGAAGCGCAAACCCACATCGAATTTATGTCCCGGAGCAATCCATTGATTCTCCGCCATGAGTTCCAGAGTGCCGTGCGGAATTGGCGTGCTCTGCGCCTGCACGTCTGAAGCGCCCAGCAGCAGGGCGATTCCAAATGTGAGATCCCGGGAAAGGCATTTCCGCATTTTTATTTGGATGCGTGAACCGTCCGCCATGTTCCACAACATCGCACACAACGCTATCGAACATGAGCGCAAACGCGGCGAGGTTGACCGCTGTGCTGGGAGCACAACGGTAGTGGGTCAGTTTGGATAACCCACTACCGCAAATCGCGCAGACCGCCGATGACTACTTCGTGACCGTAAAGTTTGTTGCACTGGTTCCCGTACCACCGGGTGTAGTAACAGCAATCGTCCCGGTCACAGCGCCTGTCGGCACAAGCGCGTCCACCGTCGTATCGGATTTCGCCTTATAGCTGGTTGCCGCAACCCCGCCAAATGTCACCTTCGTGGTTCCGGTAAAGCTGTCGCCGGTGATCGTGACCGATGTTCCTGTCGGACCGCTAGTCGGGGTAAAGCTCTTGATGAGTGGCTCGACCACAAACTTATCGCTGCTGCTCGCCGTTCCTCCAGCCGTGGTGATGGTGATTGCCTCACCTGTCTTCGCGCCGACCGGCACCGTGGCTGTTATCTGTGTATCGGAATCTACTGTGAAGCTGGCTGCTTTCGTGCCAATGGTGACAGCCGTGGTCTGAGTGAGGCTGACACCGGCAATTGTCACCGAAGTTCCGACCACGCCGCCGGTGGGAGTAAAACTCGCGATCTGCGGCGTCACCAGAAAGCTCCGGTCGCTACTGAGCGTGCTCGAAAAAGTCGTTACCGTCACCGGCCCGGTGAGCGCTCCAGTCGGAACCGCCGCGGTCATGTAAGTATCCGAAACATTATCGAATTTCGCTGCTACTCCGTTGAAGGAAACTGCCGTCGTACCGGTAAAGCCTTGGCCCAGGATTTCTGCCGTTGTGCCGTCCTTGCCAGACCAGGTCACAAGCTTGACGAACGGTTTCAATCCCGTGTTGAAGCTATAGAAAACCGAACCTCCTAGAGAGCTCCCAGCGGTGTTGCCGTAGAAATTTCCGTCCGTATGCAGCACCATAGGGGTTGTCGGAGAAAATCCGTCGTTGCAGTTGACGGTGCAGAAACTATAGAGAACCGTCTCGGCGCCTGCGGGAGTAATCTCGTAGAGCGCACCGTAATTAGCGCTTCCGCCGTACGCCGTTGTCCCGTAAAAATTACCGTTGGTGCCAACCGTGAGGCCCGCGATGGGAGACGAACCGTCCGTGGGAACTCCAGCAAAACTGTGGAGCAAGGTATAGGTGCCGGACGACGAGATCTTGAAGACAGTTCCCAGATTGTTGGCGCCTCCGGTATAGGTTGTTCCATAAAAATCTCCATCGGCGCCCTGAACCAAAACTCCGATCGGCCGGGAGCCATCGTACTCCGTGCTGCTGACGTAGCCTGTGAAGTCGTGCAGTACGGTAATCTTGCCGGTCGCCGTGGCCTTGTACACCACCCCGCATTCGCAGGAAGCATTTCCACCATATTGCGTGGTTCCATAAAAGTTGAGGTCAGTGCCCTGCGCCGGAAGGCTTGGGCTTTCGCCGTTGGTGTAGCCGAACGGGTGTGGGCTGATCTTGCCTTTGGTCGTGAGCTTGAAGAACGATCCATACTGGCCGTTGTATTGTTCCTCGGAAACGCCGTACATGTTGCCGTCCTGCCCCTGCAAGACGGTGAAATTCGGAGCGCTATCGTCTTTGCCGTTGGTGAAGGAATATACCAATGTCAACGTTCCCGCGGGCGTCATCTTAAACACGGTCCCGGCGGAGTCTTTGCCGCCGTCCTCGGTCGTCCCCCAGAGGTTGCCATCGAATCCGAGCGTCACACCGCCCGTGGGGTAGGCGCCGGTGAGAGCACAGGGCGCGCCTTCCGCGCAGAAACTGTAGAGCAGAGTGTACTTCCCCGCAGTAGTCATCGTGTACACGCTACCGTAGGTATAGGCTCCGTTCGACTGGATGGTGCTGTAGAGCTCACCGTTCTGGCCTTGCGACAGTAAGCTGGGCCAAGTGATACCGCTGTCGCCGCTGTCGGTGTTCGGATAGGTGTAGAGCGGGGTGTAGGTCTGGGCAGTGGCGGTTGCCAAGGCCAAGAACAACGCCAGAACAGTCAGCGAAAGTGCGGTTCCACGGTGCTTCATATACTTTTCCTCCAAAGGAAATTCGGGCGTATGACTTGCAAAACAGATCCATCCGATTCGGCTGGCAGGTGCCCGGGGGGAAACACTTTGGGCCGCAGACCGGAAATTGTCCTTGCCGACACGTAGGCTGTGTCAAGGTGAATGTTTCTGCATCATCTCAGTCCTCTTCGCCCGGCTGGCGGATGCCCTGGGGGTCCGGCCCTTCCCAGCCTGACCCCCAATCTTGGGGCATCCTCATTTTGCGTGCTCGGCACACCGGTTCGTGGCAAAATGTCTCCGCTCACCGGTGACCGTGGGAGACAGTCTTGCACCATCCCCCGGCTGCCTGTCCTGACGGAATTCTGAAGAACTCTAAAGCGTGGCTAAGTCTATGAATTACAACGAAGCTGGAAAAGAAGTCACGCCGACTTCCATCCGCCTCTGGCGTTTTGCCGACTACGAATTCGATGAACTGGGCCGGGAGTTGCGGGTCAAAGGCAGGCCGGCAGACATGGAATCGAAGCCGCTGGACGTTCTGCTGCAGCTTCTTCTCCACGCCGGCGAGGTCGTGACCAAGGAAGAATTGCTCGAGTCGGTCTGGCCCGATGTGATGGTGGTGGATGGATCGTTGGCTACGGCAGTCTCGAAACTGCGCAAGGCCATGGGAGACGAAGAGCATCCCGTGATTGTCACGGTTCCTCGTGTCGGCTACCGGCTGGCCGTGCCGGTCTACTGCAAAACCGTTGCCGCCGCAGCTGGCCCCGAGCTTGGATTCAAAGCAGGCGATGTCGTTCCCGGACGAGAGCAGTGGCAGCTTTCTCGCCCCATGGATGTCTCCGGGTCAAGCGAAGTCTGGCTGGCCGAGAACCCCAAGACACGCGAACAACGAGTATTCAAATTCGCGGCGGACGGCTTGCGCTTGAAAGGTTTGAAGCGCGAGATCACGATCTCTCGTTTCCTACGTGAATCGCTGGGTGACCGGCCGGAGTTTGTCCGCATTCTGGAATGGAATTTCGAGACCGCTCCTTTCTTTCTCGAAAGCGAATATGCCGGGCCGAACCTGGCGGAATGGGCTGAGAAGCAGGGCGGCCTCGCCAAAATTTCATATGATGTCCGCCTTCGACTGCTGATCGATGTTGCTCAAGCCGTAGCCGCCGCCCACGACATTGGCGTGCTCCACAAAGATTTGAAGCCAGCCAATGTTCTGGTGGTACCCGGAAGCCACGGGGGCTGGCAGGTCAAACTCGCCGACTTCGGCAGCGCTTCCTTGTTCGAGCCCTCGCGTCTGCATGCCTTGGGAATCACGAACCTGGGATTCACTCAGACAGCTGGACTCGACAACGACTCGTTAACCGGAACACTGATGTATCTCGCGCCCGAAGTTCTGGCCGGGCAATCTGCGAGTGCCGGGGCTGATGTTTACGCTCTCGGCGTCATGCTCTACCAGTTGGCGATTGCCGATTTCCGCAAGCCACTGGCGCCGGGATGGGAAGCCGATGTGAAAGAACCGCTGCTCCGGGAAGACATTGCGGAAGCGGCGTGCGGTGATCCTAGCAAGCGGCTGAATAGCGCCGCGGCCCTGGTCGAGCGGTTGCTCACACTTGATCAACGCCGCATTCGGCGCGACGAATTGGAAGCGGCAAAACTTCGAGCCCAGGTTGCCGAGCGCAAACTGGCTGAAGCCCGGGCGCGGCGTCCGTGGCTTGTACTGGCCGTGATTGCCTTGGCGCTCGGCTTCGGATTCAGCTTCGCGCTCTATCGCAGAGCCGCTCATGAACGGGACATTGCCAATCGCCAGACGAAGATTGCAAGCTCCATCAGCCACTTTCTCTCGGACGATCTGCTGGGGCGCAGCAATCCGTTTGCCAGCGGCAAATCCGCTGAGTCGCTGATGGACGCGATCAAGCAAGCGTCACCCAGCATCGACCGCCAATTTCAGGATGAGCCGCTGATTGCCGCGCGCCTCCATCAAACCATTGCGCGGGCGCTCGATAATCGCACCGATTACCCCGATGCGCGCCAGGAGTACGATCGCGCCGCTGCTCTATTCAAGCAAGTGGATGGCGAGTTGTCGCAAGACGCGATCATTGTCCAATTGCAGCGCACCACGTTGGAGACGCGGAGTTATGAGAGTGGTTCGCTGCCCTTAGCCAAATCCATCCTCGGACAGCAGGAAGCGTTGATCGCCAAGTTGACGCATCCGCGCCCCGATCTGCCGGTCTGGCTATATTCCGCGCGAGGCATGGTGGCGCTCATTGGAAACGATGCCAAATCGGCAGCGGAAAACTTCCAAGCCGCGCTCGACAAAGCAGAATCTCTCCCCGAATTCGACGAGAGCGCCCGCCTGACATTTAAGCAAAGGCTGGCCTTTTCCTACATCCGCCTGGGCGAGGGAGCTAAAGCGGAGCAATTATTTCGCGAACTCATCGACGCCTTCACGCGCGTAGCCGGTCCAGACAGTCCCAACGTGTTGCGAGTTCGCCTGAATCTGGCTCAGGCCTTCATGATCCAGAACAAACATGCGGAAGCGATCAAAGAAACGAATGCCATTTATCCAGAGTTTGTCTCGCGCCTGGGCCCCGACCACGAACTTAGTATGCAGTTACTATCTACCCGCGCGCAATCGGAAGCCAGCCTTGAGCTTTGGGACGATGCTATCCGCGACGACTTAGCCATCTATGACCTCGCGATTCGCAAGCAGGGACCGCTTTCTTTCTTCGCCGTCGCCACGCTCACCGATGCGGCTCTTGCCCAATGTCGAGCAGGGCACAATCGCGAAGGTGAATCGAATGCACGTAAAGCTTATGAAGGTTCGGCAAAAGCCTTCGGGCCACGTGCCGGACTGACTGGCGCAACGGCGTACACGCTGGCGAGTTGCCTGATCGATTCGAGTAAGTTGGATGAAGCATCCGCGCTGTTGCAGCAAATTGACGTGCCGATCGTTGCGCAGCTTTCAGGCGATCCCGACTGGGGTGCCAATGTAACTCTGGCGCAAGCCCAAATCGCGTATCGTCATGGTAACTACGATGCAGTCAGCAATTACGTCCGGAGCATAACGCCGATTTATACGCGAAAGAACGCCGAGCCCTACCAAAAGCGTGCGTTCGAATCGCTGAAGGCCGCACTAGAAAAATCTCCACCACGCAACCCCGCGTAAGACTTCTCACTAGTAAACTCGCTTGCCTGCATCAACCGAGAATCTTCCCCGAATACAGCGCCATCCCCACCACCGCATCAATTCCCAGCGCATCCAGGTTGTCGATTTCCTCTTGTTCCGTGATGCCGCCGGCCACCACCAGGTGTCGTTCGGTAGCCCGTCGGATGGCATGAACCGCCTCCATCGGAATCCCGCCCATCAAGCCCTCGGTGTCGATGTGGGTGTAGAGGAAAGACTCGCAAAACGGTTCCAGGTCGCGAATCATGTCGAAGGCGGTGACGGTGGTCTGCTTGCGCCAGCCGTCAATGGCAACACGTCCTCCGCGGGAGTCAAGGGCAAACATGAGCGCCGTCTTGGGGAGCTTTTCTGCCAACAAGCGCGCATGCTCCCGATTAATCCGGCCATCCGTCATCAGCGCAGATCCAATAATGACCTTACGAGCTCCGAAACTAAGAAGTTCCTGCGCAGTTTCATCCGTTCGAATGCCACCGCCAACCTGGCAGGGCAGTTGGCTGACGATCTGTTTGACGAGCGACCGGTTGTTGCCAGTGCCGCGCGCCGCATCGAGGTCGATCAGTTGGACTACGGGATATTGCGAGAAGCGCTCGATCCAGTATCCGAAGTTGTCGAACTCCAGTTTCTTCTTCTCGCCTTGTACTAACTGCACGATCTTGCCGCCCATAAGATCGATCGAGGGAATCAGCATGGCCACCTCACAGGCACGTGGGCAGCGCGCAATGCGCATTTTAATTGTCCGATGTTCTCGATTCCGAAGTGAAAAATAGAAGCGGCCAGAGCCGCGTCAGCGCGCCCGTTGCGGAATACATCAATAAAATCTTGTGCTGATCCCGCGCCTCCCGACGCGATTACAGGAATGGAAACTGCGTCAGCCACCTTCTGCACCAACTCGCAGTCAAAACCAGATCGAGTCCCATCACGGTCCATCGAAGTAAGCAGGATTTCTCCGGCACCACAAGCGGCCGCCTCCTGCGCCCATAGCAGCGCGTCGCGGCCGGTGGGAGTGCGCCCTCCGGCAACGAATACCTCAAAACCGCCGTTGACTCGCCGGGCATCGATGGCCACAACGACCGCTTGCGAGCCAAAACGAGCCGCGATTTTACCAATCAGCGTCGGGTCTTTCACTGCAGCCGAGTTGATGGCAATCTTGTCGGCACCCGCCTCAAACACGGCCTCGGCGTCCGCGAGTTCACGGATTCCGCCTCCGACTGTAAACGGAATGAACAAACCGCGAGCCGCGCGCGAGACGACATCGAGCATCGTGTTGCGCTTATTGCTGGTGGCCGTGATATCGAGCAGAACGATCTCATCTGCGCCATCGCGAGCATGAGCAGCGGCACATTCCGGCGGATCACCGGCGTCGCGCAGATTCACGAACTGCACGCCTTTCACTACCCGGCCGTCATCGACATCGAGACAAGCGATGATACGTTTGGTCAGCACTCGGCGCATCTCATAATTCCGCCTCACAGAAATTCCTGAGGATGCGAAGTCCCACAGTCGACGATTTTTCTGGATGAAACTGCACGCCAAAAATTTTGTCTTGTTCGACGACGGCGGAGAACTGCGTTCCGTAGTCGCTGGCCGCCGTGGTAGCCGCAACCACCGGCGCTTGAAAAGAGTGAGTGTAGTAAACAAAAGAATCGGCCGCGACACCGCGCAGTAACGGTGATTGCTTTCTGACAGTCAGCGAGTTCCATCCCACGTGCGGCGATTTCACCAAAGAGGGAAAGGGCTGACAGCGACCCCGAAGAATTCCTGCGCCTGCAAACTCAGGAGCTTCGTCGCTGCCCTCGAACAGCCACTGCATTCCCAAACAAATCCCGAGGAATGGCTTGCCGGCATTTACACCGCCGAGCACAGCATCCCGTAGTCCCGTGTTATCGAGGCCGCTCAGGGCAGAAAAATGTCCTACCCCGGGCAAGACGATTTTGTCCGCGACTGCGACGACTTCGGGCTGAGCGGTGACCACGACGTCGGCGCCAAGATAGTCAAACGCCTTCTTCACCGAATTCAAATTGCCCGCACCGTAATCGACAATGGCAATCATAAAAGGCCCTTGGTACTGGGCAACATTCGTCCCAAGCGACGATCGCGCGAGCAGGCGACGCGCAAAGCACGCGCAAAAGCTTTGAAAAGCGCCTCGATCTTGTGATGGCTGGAGCGCCCATAAAGCACTCGCACATGAATATTGGCGCGCGCACCGCGTGCGAAACCCTCGAAGAAGTCGGGCACAAGTTCCGCCTGCAGGTCTCCGACCCGCGTCGCGCGAACCTTGGTCTGAACCACTGCCACAGCGCGGCCGCCAAAGTCCACGGCCGCTAAGCCAAGGGTTTCATCCATGGTCATCAGAAAATATCCTGCTCGCAGAATGCCGCGTCGGTCACCCAAAGCGCGGTCGAACGCCTCACCCAGGGCGATGCCGACATCTTCCACGGTATGGTGCTGGTCCACATCGAGGTCGCCCAGTGCGTCAAGTTTCAAATCAAATCCACCGTGACGCGTAAACAGTTCCAACATGTGGTCAAGAAAACGGATGCCTGTGGAGATTTCGTACTTCCCGCGGCCTTCGATGGTGAGCGCAATTCGAATTTCCGTTTCAGCCGTCTTGCGACGCAGTTTCGCTTTCCTCATGCTCGTACCCCAGTTCGCAATCCCAGCTGTTCAACCACCGCGCGCAGAGCGGCGATGAGAGTGTGCGTATGCTCGTCCGTTCCTACGGTCAGGCGGACGCAGCCTTCGCAGCCCGGGTCGGAGTGCCGGTCGCGTACCAGGATGCCGCGGTCGCGCAGGGCGCGAACAAACTCAGCATGGGCAGAGCCAATGCTGACGAGAACAAAGTTGGCGTGGCTCGGCCAATAACGCAACCCGAGAGCGCCAAGTTCCTGCTGCAGTTTCTCGCGATTACGCACCACCTGCGCAGCATAGCGGTCAACGTATTCCTGATCTTGAAGAGCCTCGGGCAGAAGCGCAAGGGCGGCCGCGTTCACGCTGTACGGCGATGCCACGCGACGAACCATCGCCATCTGCCGCGGGGCTCCAGCAAGAATGCCAATGCGCAAACCAGCCAGCCCGTAGGCCTTTGAAAAAGTCCGCGCCACGAAAAGGTTTTCGATCTCTCGGGTGTGGTCGATGAGCGTCTCTCCGTGGAATTCAAAATATGCCTCATCGACGAGAAGAGCAGCTTGTGGAGCGACCTTTGCAACCTGGAGCAGGACATCGCCTGCAACCACCGCTCCCGTCGGATTGTTGGGATTCGCCACTGCCATCAGTCGAGTGCGTGGGCTGAGCCGAGCGAGCAGGTCTTTTTCCGGGAAGCTGAAGTTGTCGCCAGCACGCACCTCGACAACGCGTGCTCCTTCAGCCTGAGCAAAAATCGCGTACATGGCGAAGGTCGGCACAACGATGAGCGCTTCATCGCCTGGATCCAGATAGGTGCAGCACAGCAAATGAATCGCTTCGTCGACCCCGTTCGTCAGCAGAACCTGTCCCGAATCAAGCCCGAGAAAACCGGCGACGTCTTTTTCAACCGGCTCACGTTCGGGATAACGCGCCAGCAGTTCCGCATCGAGCGAACGCAGTCGAGCCAGCACGCGCGGCGAACATCCCACTGTGCTCTCGTTAAAATCCAGGCGCAATCCGGTTCGGCCAGCCAAAGGCGGCCGATAAGCGCGCAAGGTTTTCACTGCTGCGCGAGCTTCAAGCATGCGAACCCCTCACTCGGAACGCGTCCGCGTGTCCCATCAGGCCTTCGGAAGTTGCCAACGTGATGCCCGCTGCTCCAATGCGCCGAATGCCTGCGCGCGACACTTGCTGGCAGCCAATGACGCGGATGAAATCGTTTACGCTGAGTCCGCCACGCACACGAGCCATGGCACCGGTTGGCAGCACATGATTCGGTCCGGAGATGTAGTCTCCCGCGGCCTGCGGCGTGAACTCGTCGAGAAAAACCGCGCCCGCATGTTGTACTTTCGGCGCCAGCGCCGCCGGAATCGTGAGATGCTCAGGCGCAATTTGATTTGATAGCTCGACCGCCTGTTCGAGTGACGTAACCAAAAGAATTGCGCCACGACAGGACAGAGATTGGGCGGCGATCGGGTTCGTGCCGGTGCGCCCCTGCACATCGCGCTGAACTTTTTTCGCCAGTGCACGCGAAGTCGTTATGAAGACGCACAGCGCGTCGGGATCGTGTTCCGCCTGCGCCACCAGGTCGGAGGCGATGCAATCCGGATCGCCATCGGCGCTAATAATGACAGCTTCGGTCGGACCAGCCAGGAATTCGATCGCACAATCGAAAGCCACCATTTTTTTCGCCGCGGTCACGTATCGATTACCCGGCCCAACAATCTTGTCGACGCGCGGAATCGAGTTCGTTCCATAGGCAAGGGCCGCGACGGCCTGTGCTCCACCGACGCGGTAGAACTCGCGCACACCGAGAAATGCCGCCGCCGCCAGAGTTGCTTGCGCCGGGCGCGGAGACGCGACGCGAATTTGTTCGACTCCCGCGACCTGCGCCGGGATTACCGTCATAAGCAAAGTAGATGGCAGAGGATAGCGGCCGCCCGGCACATAGCATCCCACCGATGCCAGAGGACGTACCAACTGGCCTACGCTAACTCCCGGCTCAATTTCACGCATCCACCCGTGATTACTGTCATCTTTCGGCGACTGCGACCCTTGCCACTCCGCAAAGCGACGAATATTTCCCGCCGCGTGCTCGATGGCGCTTCGCAGCTCCGGATCCGTCCGCTCCCAGGCTTCGTAAAGTTCTTCCTCGGGAACGCGAAGCGCCTCGCCCTTACCGAGTTTGTCCCAGCGTGAAGCGTAACGGCGTAAAGCACGATCGCCTTTGCGGCGAACATCAGTCACAATGCGGCGCACTGCCGGCTCGATCTCAGCCAGATCAGTAGCGCCGCGCCCGGCCAGCGCCGTCACAAAATCGGCTTGCGTGGAGCCCTCGAGAATGCGTATCACCTGGTGGCGTCTCGCGTCTTTCCGCTTTACACCATTGCGCATTCGATCAACGCGCGACTTGGTCCGCATCACATCACCACCTTGTTCAGCGGATATTCGACGATGCCCTGAGCATTGGCTTGTTTCAGTTTCGGAATCAGAGTCCACGCCGTGGTCTCTTCAATCACAGTGTTTACCGCGACCCACTCACCATCGGCCAGCGGCGCGACCGTCGGATTTTTCAGCGCCGTCAAGAGACTCAAGACTGCAGGCAGATCGGCTTTACGGACGTTGAGCATAAGACCCACCCGTCCCAGCGCAGCAATGGCGCCACTGAGCATGACCGCCAAGTTTTCAATCTTCTGCCGACGCGCGGAATCGGCCCAGGCGGCCTGGCTCGCGATCAACTGCGTATTCGACTCCAGAACCGTCTCAAGAATGCGCAGATGATTGGCGCGTAGCGAACTCCCCGTCTCTGTGACCTCGACGATCGCGTCAGCCAGTAGAGGAGGTTTAACTTCGGTTGCGCCCCAGGAAAACTCGACCCGCACGTCAACATTGCGCTTCGCAAAATAATTGCGCGTGAAGCTGACCAGTTCGGTGGCAATGATTCGACCGTCGAGATCCTCGAGTTTTTGAAAGCCCGAATCCTCCGGCACCGCCAGCACCCACTTCACTTTGCCCATGCTCTGTTTGGCGTAAACCAGGTCGCAGACCTTGACTACGTCGAGCCCGCTTTCGAGCACCCAATCCAGGCCCGTCAACCCCGCGTCGAGCGCAGCGTGTTCGACGTACCGCGCCATTTCCTGAGCTCGAATCAACAGACATTCGATATCGGGATCATCGGTAGTGGCAAAATAGGAACGCGCATTGGTGTATACGCGAAGTCCGGCCCGGGTAAACAAATTCAGGGTCGCTTCCTGCAGACTTCCTTTCGGAATGCCCAAGCGCAATTTTCCCAATGGCTGATTCATTGCTTCACCCGCGTTGGCTGGGTTCCTTCCGGTTCAACCTGCGCGCCTCCAAGTCCGTTTCCAACCGCGAGTTCTTGCGTAAAGCAGGAGCGCGACCCGGTGTGGCAAACCTTGCCCTCACCCAGCACGCGAACTCGCAACAACACCGTATCCCGGTCGCAATCAGTCCACGCCGCAACCACCTGTAGACGATTGCCCGAACTTTCTCCCTTGGTCCACAATGTCTGGCGCGTGCGACTGTAGAATGTCGCGAATCCGGTGAGCAAAGTCTTATCCAGCGCTTCTTGATTCATAAAGCCCACCATCAGCAACTCCCCGGTGGTCGCATCTTGAATGACCGCCGGCGCCAAGCCCTGCATTTTGTCGAAATCGATTTCCATCAAACCCTCCTCAGCTTACTCATACCGCTTTCTCTCGGTTCAGCTTGCCAAGTTCGCCCGAAAAGCAAAAAGCCCGCTGGGCAAGTTCTGCGCCAGCGGGCTTGGATTTCCTATGAGTGCTTGGTTATCCGTGGTTCCCCGCCGACACGCTCATCGCATGGTGATGATGATGGTGCCGATGGGTCAGCGGAGTCATTCTGTACAAAATACTAGGGCAGCCTAGATATGGTTGTCAATTGGTTTGTGTTTCTGGACTCCAGGAGCCTCTGGTTGGAACCTACCATAGCCCTTCCATTTATAATCCAGCCCATGTTTCTCTCATGGTTCCCTGCGAGATTCTGTTTCATGGTTCTTTCTGCTTTCGGGCTTCTTCTCTTTTCTGCCTCTGCAGTCACACAAACTCCAGCGCCAGCATTTGACGGAATTGAAAAGTGGAAAGGTTCATTGACGGCGACAACCATCATTTCGCTGCCGAACTGGTATTCAACGGATCCGCCTGCGAAGTTCATGGGTGCAGACGGAAAGCCCGTGCCCGGCATCGCTCCCGAAACTGATTTTTGGCAAAAGCTGGTTTCTTCGGGCGCGACCGACATCGAAGTCAACACCCTCGGAGAGGAGGACCAAGAAGGACTCCATGTTGTGAGACTGGCAATTTCTATGAAGATCGCGACGCCGGACGGTCCGCGAACCCGCTACGTCACAGAGCAGCAAGCATGGCAACAGCAACAAGGCCAGTGGCGGATCGTGATGGTGGCCCACTCCGATGTCCTCAAGATGAGGCCCGCTCTGAAACCCAATCCCAATCTCTATGGCAAGGACTCGGATGCCAAAGTTGAAATTGAGGAAGCTTTGGCCAAGGCCAAGAAGGATCATCAGCGTGTGATCCTCGTTTTTGGCGGGAACTGGTGTTACGACTGCCACGTGCTCGACCAAGCGTTTCATCAAGCCGATGTTGCTCCGTTGTTAGAAAAGGACTTTCAGGTCGTGCATGTAAACATCGGCGACGACGGCAAGAGCAACCATGATCTGGCGGTGCAATATCGGGTTCCGCTCGAAAAGGGCGTGCCTGCGTTGGCGATTCTCGGCCCCGATGGAAAACTTCTGTATGCGCAGAAGAATGGCGAGTGGGAATCTGCGCGGACCCTTGACCCCGATGAGGTAATCGCATTTATGAACAAGTGGAAGCCGTAAGCAGGGAAGTCGCTATATTCTTAAGTCTGCCAGAAGCGTCGTCGTGGCTTGTCCCCGCTCTTGGCTGACGATTCTCCCGCCTACCGGTCGTACAACGTAACCAACTCGCGCAGCTTCGCGCTCAACTCGACGCTCAACGCCCCGGGGCGGTATCGCCACTTCCAATTTCCGCTAACCGTGCCAGGAAGATTCATGCGCGCCCCACTGCCCAGGCCCAATACATCCTGCAACGGGACGATCGCAACATCGGCAACCGATGCAAGCACTGTCCGGATCATCACCCAGTTGATTCCGGTATCGTCGTGAAAGTCGAGATACGCGCCCGCGAATTCGCGCTCTTTGCAAACATCCTCCGGAGTGCGCGTGCTGTCATTCGCGCCCGAACTCGACCACCACCCTACCGTCGTGTCGTTGTCGTGCCCTCCCGTATAAGCGACCAAATCGCGAGTGTAATTATGCGGACGGAATGCTGGCCCCTGCGGGTCATTGCCGAAGGCGAACTGCAAAAGGCTCATGCCCGGCAGATCGAACTGCCGTCGCAACTTTTCTACCGCCGGCGTGATGACGCCCAGGTTTTCCGCCACAATCGGCAGACCACCAAATGTGTTTTGCAGCGCCGATAGGAGTCCTTCTCCCGGGCCTTGGACCCACCGTCCGTTGATCGCGGTCGTTTCGCCGGCGGGAACTTCCCAGTAGGCTTCAAACCCGCGGAAGTGATCGAGCCGCACCATCTCGAACATGGCAAGCGTGGCGCGGAAACGCTCGATCCACCAGCGGTATGCGCTCGCGGCCAACAAATCCCAGCGATAAATCGGGTTTCCCCAAAGCTGTCCAGTGGCACTGAAATAATCAGGAGGTACACCGGAAACCACAGTCGGGCGGCCCTGATCATCGAGATAGAAAAGATCGGGATGAGCCCAAACATCGGCGCTATCGTGCGCAACATAGATCGGGACGTCGCCCATGAAACGAATGCCGCGTTCTTGACAATAAGTCTTGAGTTGTTCCCACTGCCGAAAGAATTCGAACTGCCAATATTTGTAAGCGCTCACTTCTGTGGCCAGCTTTGCCGCCCACTCGCTCAACGCCTGCGGATCGCGCTTTCGAATCCGCGGCTCCCATGAGGTCCAGATGGTTCCCTGATGCGCGTCCTTGCATGCCATAAACAGCGCATAGTCATCGAGCCATGCACTGGAACGCTCGCAGAAACTGGCGAAGGCTGCATGCTCGGCGCGGGGGCCGTCGGCAAAGAAGATTCGCGCCGCTCGCCGCAGAGCCACCATTTTAAATTCGATCACCGGCCCGTAGTCGACGACGCCTTCCTGGAAGGGCCGTGCCGGCGCCAGGTCTGATTCTTGGAGCAAGCCCTGATCGCGCAGCCGCTCAAGACTGAGCAACATCGGGTTGCCAGCGAAAGCTGAAAAGCACTGATACGGCGAATCGGCGTATCCCGTGGGATTGACGGGCAACACTTGCCACAACTTTTGTCCGCCGGCAGAGAGGAAATCCGCAAACTGGTAGGCGCTCGGACCAAAATCACCGACGCCAAAGCGACCGGGGAGAGAGGTAAAGTGCAGCAAGATGCCACTACATCGCGGAAATTTCACTCCGTAAACTCCATTTAGTTGACTTCGGCAATCAGCAGCCCGAAGGGCTCGAGACTCACCCCATTGTCCTTCACCGATGCCTCGGGCGATGCAATCAGGGTTTTCAGAGTGGACCGGCCGAATCCTTGCTTGGAAAGATTGAAGGTTGTTTTGCGCGGAGCGTCCGACATGTTCAACACGACCAGCACTCCGGTTCCCTTATAGCTGCGCAGGTAAGACATCACATTGGGGTCCTCTTCATTGAGCGCAACGTAATTGCCTTCGAGCAAAGCTTCATTGCTATGACGCAGTGCGAGAACTTTCTTGTACAGATTTAAAATCGAATTAGGATCCTTGGACTCGGTTGCCACGTTGTGAGTTTTGTAGCTGGGCGGCACCGGCAGCCACGGGGTTTTCTTGCTGAACCCGGCATTGGGCGAGGTATTCCATTGCATGGGCGTCCGCTCGCCGTCGCGGCCTATTTCTTTGGGCCATCCTGTTCGGCCGATCGGATCTTTCACGTCCTCCTTGCGAGTGGGATCGTTATTCTCCATTCCGATTTCTTCGCCGTAATACATGATGGGAGTGCCGCGAAGAGTCAGATAGAAAGCGCCCATCAACTTCGCAATTGCGTCGTTATTCTTTCCGTCTCCGTAGCGATTGTAAGACCGGACGATATCGTGATTGCTGATCAGGAACACGGGCCATCCGTGAGCGCTATCGACGGCTGCGATCTGACGCCGAAATTCCGGCGGTGAAAGTTTGTTGACGGTAGTAAACATGAAGTCCATGGGCATCTGCAGCTCGTTCCCATTCTGGCCGTAGTACCGGTCCAGCTGCGCCGCGTTCGATGTCCAGGTCTCGCCGATCAAAACGGCGTTATATTGGTCAGCCACTGTGCGCAGCTTTTGCAGTTCTTCGTGAACCTCGGGGAGATTCCTGTTGTACTTGTCTTCCATGTTGGGATCGCCCTGTGCATTCGTGCCTGGGAGAACGGGATTGTCACGCAGCTCGGGATCTTCAAACAAGATATCCACAGCATCTAGGCGGAAGCCGGCAACTCCGCGCCTGTACCACCAAGCCGTAGTATCAAGCATTACTTTTTCGACCGCAGGATTGCGCCAGTTCAGGTCCGGCTGTTGCGCGTAAAAAAAATGATAATAAAACTGTGCAGTGGCGGGATCGAAGGTCCACGCCGACCCGCCGAAAAGTGACACCCAGTTATTCGGAGGCTGGCCCGCTCCCTTGCCATCGCGCCAGATATACCAGTCGCGATGGGGCGCGTTGCGCGAAGACTTCGAATCCAGAAACCAGGGATGCTGATCGGAGGTGTGATTCGGCACGAAATCCATAATGATCCGGACCTGCCGCTTCTTGCCCTCCGCAACCATGTGATCGAAGTCGTCCAGGTTTCCATACATCGGGTCGATGTTCCGATAATCGGAAATGTCATAGCCAAAATCCACCTGCGGAGACGGATAGCACGGAGTGATCCAAATGGCATCGACTCCCAGTTCATGCAGGTAACTCATTTTGGAGCTGATGCCCTTGAGGTCGCCAACGCCGTCGTTGTTACTATCCGCGAAACTGCGTGGATAGACTTCGTAAAACACAGCATGCTGCCACCACTGGTGTCCTTCAGCGTCGGTCGCTTTCTCTTGAGCCGCGCTGAACAGAGAACAGAACAACCCAACCAGCAAGGGCAGGATTAGCGGCAAGGGCAACGACGGCCGTCTGGACATTGACTTTTTTCTCCTCCCAGAAACATAAAGCGGAGACAGAAAGTTAGCAAATGGGCGCGCAACTCAAAATCGTCTACGCCTGAGGCTTTTTCGCCGAAGCGGTCCATTGGCGCAAGACATCAATAAATGCAGTGGTGGCACAGGAGAGGGTTCGATCACGGCGGTAGGCGAGTCCCAATTCGCGAAAAAGTTCTACATCTTCTAAATCGATAAGTTTGACTCGGCCAGAAGCCACTTCATCGCGCGCGAAGGCAGCGCTGATAAGCGATACTCCAAGATTTGCGGCCACGAAACTCTTGATCATGCCGATGCTCGGCAACTCCATCCGCACCTGCAGCTCGTCGCGATGAGGCCGGAACAGCTTGTCCAGCAGCCGCCGCGTATGCCCGGTCTTCGGCAGCAGCAGGGGATGTTTCACGATATCGCGAACCGCGGCCGTCTTATGCTTGGCCAGGGGGTTATTCGGGCTCACCATCAACATCAGCTTGTCGCGGAAGATAGGTTGGATTTCGAGGCTAGGAGACTGAATCGGTAAAGTCAGAATGCCCACTTCGATCGAGCCGTTCTCAAGCTTCTCCGTAATCTTATAGCTGAAATTCCGGTAAATGTTGATCTGCACCGGCGGATAGAGCCGGCAGTATTCCGCAAATACCTCCGGCAGAACATACAGACAAGTAGCCTCGTTGGCGCCGACCCGAAGCGTCCCGCGAGGAGTGCCGCTATGGTCCGCTACCGCGATCAGCGATTCCTCACGCAGCAGTTTCAGCCGCTCGGCGTAGTCATAAAGCACCTGCCCGGCCGGCGTCAGTTTGACGGTCTTGCCCGAACGGTCGAGCAGCCGATCGCCATACTCCTGCTCCAACTGGCGTATTTGGGCGCTGACCGCCGATTGCGATCGGAAAACCTTCTCTCCAGCGCGAGAAAAACTGCCCTGTTTGGCGACTTCCAGAAACGTAATGAGTTGATCGAAATCCATCGTCTTTGTGGCCGGATTATAACGGACAGGGCAAGTTTCCGGGAAAATTAGACGGAACACGCCCCTAAACCGCCCAATTTCTGAAATTTGTATCCTTTGTATCGAAATTCTGAATTGTACTTTCCGCGCTGCCTGGCAGTAAGTAAGAAGATACGGAATTGTGTTCCTGAGCCGGGCGTGTGTGCCCCCCTTGGCCTTTGCCGGCAGAGTCCCAACTCAAGAACAACCGACTCGGAGCGGCCATGGATTGCGAACGACGCCGTGCTGAGCCGTGGCCATGCCGCCAATGATGATGACGACGCGTCTGAAAAATACGAACGGTCTGCCGCCGGCTCAGGGTCTATACCACCCGTCGCAAGAGCATGATGCCTGCGGCATCGGATTCGTGGCCAATATCCGCGGCCATAAGAGTCACGAAATCATAAGCAAGGGAATCCAGGTGCTGCTCAACCTGACCCACCGCGGCGCCTGCGGATGCGATCCCGAGACCGGCGACGGCGCGGGCATTCTCCTCCAGGTCCCGCACCAGTTCTTTGTGCGCGAGTGCGGCAGGTTGGGCTTCGAATTACCTCAGCCCGGTGCCTATGGCGTGGGTATGACATTCCTGCCGGTCGAAAAACATCAGCGCCTGCAATGCGAAGGCATTCTGGAGCGCATTGCGCGCGAAGAAGGATTGACGGTGCTCGGCTGGCGCGATACACCCTGCTTCGCATCCGCCATCGGCCGGGTGGCACGAGGTTCACAGCCTTACATCCAGCAGATATTCGTAGGCTGCGGCGCGTTTACGGATGAGGACGCCTTTGAACGGAAGCTCTACCTGGTTCGCAAGCGCGCCGAAAGTGAGATCGCAGCGTCGGGCATTGAGGACGCCGGCGTCTTCCACATCCCCTCGCTCTCTTGCCGCACCATCGTTTATAAAGGCCTCCTGCTAGCCCCGCAGATCACCCATTTCTACAAAGAGCTTTCCGATCCCGATGTGACCAGCGCGCTTTGTCTGGTGCACCAGCGCTTCTCCACCAACACCTTTCCCAGTTGGCAGCGAGCCCATCCCTATCGCTACATCGCTCACAATGGAGAGATCAATACGCTCAAAGGCAACGTGAACTGGATGCACGCGCGCCAGTCGTTGTTGCAGTCTCCGTTATTTGGCGACGATATAAAAAAACTTTTCCCCATCATTGCGCCCGATGGCAGTGATTCCGCAAATTTTGACAACGCCGTCGAACTGTTGTTGCAGGCCGGCCGCAGCCTTCCCCACGCAATGGCCATGTTAGTTCCAGAAGCATGGGCCGGTAATCCCCACATGAATCCCGACAAGCGCGCGTTTTACGAATATCATGCCTGCTTGATGGAACCTTGGGACGGCCCGGCAGCCATCGCCTTCACCGACGGTAGGGTGATCGGCGCAATCCTCGACCGCAACGGCTTGCGCCCTGGGCGCTACGTAGTGACCAACGACGACCACGTCATCATGGCCTCCGAAGCCGGAGTACTCGACATCGAGCCGGAACAAGTGAAGACGAAAGGCCGCCTGCAGCCGGGCAAAATGTTCCTGGTAGACACGGTCGAAGGCCGCATCGTTCCTGACAAAGAGATCAAACACCGGCTCGCGTCGCGACAGCCGTATGCGCAATGGCTCAAAGATAACCAAATCACCATCGACCAGTTGCCCGCGCCCACCCGTATGCACAACCCGGACGCGGAAACACTGCTTCGCCGCCAGCGTGCATTCGGTTATAGCGATGAAGATCTGCGCATGATCCTCGGTCCCATGGCATCGAAGGGCCAGGAGCCGGTTGGTTCCATGGGAACGGATACGCCGCTGGCGTGTCTCTCCGATCGGCCGCAATCGCTCTTCAATTATTTCAAGCAGCTCTTCGCGCAAGTGACAAATCCTCCTATTGACTCGATTCGCGAAGAGATTGTGATGTCGCTCATCAGCTATATCGGGGCCGAGCGCAACATTCTCTCGGAAGCGCCCGAGAACTGCCACATGTTGAAGCTGGCACACCCGCTTCTGACCAACGTCGAACTGGAAAAGCTGCGCCGCGTCTCGACCGGAGACCTGCTGGCCATCACGCTGCCTACGTTGTTCCGCGCCAGTGAAGGAGAAGCTGGACTGAAGCGTGCGCTCGAAGAACTGTGCCAGCGAGCCTCGTTAGCGGGCAAAGCCGGTTACACTCTGCTCATTCTTTCGGATCGCGGAGTAAATAAAGATTACGCGCCCATCCCCAGCCTTCTGGCGTTGGCCGCAGTGCATAACCTCCTTGTCCAGGAGGAGACGCGCACCCAGGTCGCGCTGATTACGGAATCAGGCGAACCGCGCGAGGTGATGCACTTCGCATTGCTGAGTGGTTACGGAGCCAGCGCCATCAATCCGTATCTCGCGTTGGAAAGCGTTGAAAGCTTGGCGCGGCGAAGCGAGTTGTCAGACGGAGTGGCTCCTGAACTAGCGGTAAAGCACTTCATTAAATCTGTGAACAAAGGCTTGCTGAAAACCTTCGCCAAGATGGGTATCTCGACCTTACAGAGCTATCAGGGAGCACAGGTCTTCGAAGCCATCGGATTGAACAAATCGCTGGTCGATTCTTATTTCTCAGGCACGGCCTCACGCCTGGAAGGTATCGGCCTCGATGTCCTCGCCCGCGAAGCGCAAATGAAGCACGAGCACGCATTCCGTCCGCTGACCGAATCTGAGACCGAACTCGCAGTTGGAGGAACCTACCACCAGCGCGTGAATGGCGAATATCACCTGCTCAACCCGCTGACGATCAGCAAACTTCAGCAGGCGGTGCGGCAAGACAGTTTCCAGACCTTTCAGGAATATACCGATCTGATCGACAGCCAGAGCAGCAACATGGCGACGCTGCGCAGCCTGATGAAGTTCAAGAACAGCGCCAAGCCCGTTCCCTTGGAAGAAGTAGAGCCCGCCAAAGAAGTCGTGAAGCGCTTTACCACTGGAGCCATGTCATTCGGCTCGATCAGCAAAGAAGCGCATGAAACTCTGGCCATCGCCATGAATCGCATCGGGGGCAAATCGAATACCGGCGAAGGCGGCGAAGATGAAGAGCGCTTCAAGCCTGATGCCAACGGAGACTTACGTCGGAGTGCTGTGAAACAGGTCGCGTCAGCGCGCTTTGGAGTCACTGCCAGCTATCTCGTCAATGCCGACGAGTTACAAATCAAAATGGCACAGGGCGCAAAGCCCGGCGAAGGTGGGCAACTCCCCGGCCATAAAGTGGATGAACTCATTGCGCGCCTGCGGCATTCCATTCCTGGCGTAGGTTTGATCTCGCCGCCGCCCCATCATGACATTTATTCCATAGAAGATTTAGCGCAGCTGATCTACGATCTGAAAAACGTAAATCCGGTAGCGCGCGTCACCGTGAAGTTGGTGGCCGAGGTGGGAGTAGGCACGGTTGCGGCGGGAGTTGCCAAAGCGCACGCGGATGTTGTCCTGATCAGCGGTGACAGTGGAGGCACTGGAGCTTCACCGCTCAGTTCGATCAAGCATGCCGGTATTCCCTGGGAACTCGGATTAGCGGAGACGCAGCAAGTGCTCTTGCTCAACGATCTGCGCAGCCGAATCCGAGTGCAGACCGACGGCAAGCTGCAAACCGGCCGCGATGTCGTAATCGCCGCGCTCTTGGGCGCCGAAGAATTTGGCTTTGCCACCACGCCATTGATTGCGATGGGCTGTGTCATGATGCGTAAGTGCCATCTCAACACTTGCTCGGTCGGCATCGCGACGCAAGACCCAGAATTGCGCAAGCAATTTCAAGGGCAGCCTGAGCACGTCATTAACTTCTTTTTCTTTCTGGCGGAGCAAGTCCGCCAGTACATGGCCGAGTTGGGCTTCCGTCGCGTGGATGACATGATCGGCCGCGTCGACATGCTCGATGTGCAGCCCGCCGTCGATCACTGGAAGGGAAGCGGGCTCGATCTATCGGCGATTCTCTATAATCCGGCCGTGCCCTCGCGCGTTGCGCGCCGCTGCCTGCAGGCGCAAGACCACGGTTTGGAGCAGGCGCTCGATCACGAACTGCTGGACAAATCGCAGGCTGCGTTGCAAAGTCTGATTCCAGTCGAGATTGAGCTGCCGGTGCGCAATGTTCACCGCTCCGTCGGAACCATGCTGAGCGGCGCAATCGCCCGCCGCCACGGCTCCGCCGGTCTGCCCGATGATACGATTCGCATTCAACTCGAAGGATCGGCCGGTCAGAGCCTGGGCGCGTTTCTCGCTAAGGGAGTGACTTTAACGCTCGAAGGCGAGGCCAATGATTATGTAGGCAAAGGTCTTTCCGGCGGACGACTGATCGTCTATCCGCCGCGCCGGTCAACCTTCGCTCCGGAAAAGAATATTCTCATTGGCAACGTTGCCCTCTACGGCGCGACGAGCGGCGAGGCGTTTTTCAACGGCGTCGCGGGCGAGCGCTTTGCCGTTCGCAATTCCGGGGCGACCGCCGTGGTCGAGGGAGTCGGAGACCATGGCTGCGAATACATGACCAAGGGCTTGGTGCTTGTCCTCGGAGCTTGTGGCAGAAATTTTGCCGCCGGTATGAGTGGAGGCGTCGCCTACGTGTTTGACGAGCGTGGAGACTTCACCGAAAAGCGCTGCAATCTCGATTCGGTTGACCTCGAACCGGTTCTCGAAACGCAGGATGCTCAACTCGCGGAAGCGAAGCTTGTAAGAGATCTCGTGGCGCGGCATCTGGAACTCACCGGCAGCCCGCGCGCGGCTTGGATTCTCGACAACTGGTCTGAGGCGCTGTCGCGGTTTATCAAAGTCTTCCCTCACGAACACAAGCGAGTGTTGGGAGTAAGTCGCAGACGCCAGCCCTACATTCCCAGCGCGCCTCTGGACACGTTGGTCCAGGCCGAGCAGGTGCAGCATGGGTAAGGACACGGGTTTCCTGGAATACGCGCGAGAACACGCCCCGCGCCGTCCTGTAACGCAGCGCGTTAATGATTGGTTCGAGATCTATCTCGATTTTTCCGAAGAGAAGCTTCGAACCCAGGGCGCGCGCTGCATGGATTGTGGTGTGCCTTTTTGTCAAACCGGATGTCCGGTCAACAATCTCATCCCCGATTGGAATGATCTGGTGTATCGCGGACGCTGGAAAGAGGCCGTCCGCCAATTACATGCGACCAACAACTTTCCCGAATTCACCGGCAGAATTTGTCCCGCGCCGTGCGAAACATCCTGTGTGCTCGGAATCAATCAGCCCCCCGTCACCATCAAGCAGATCGAAAAAAACATCGTCGAGCGCGGATTTGCCGAAGGCTGGATCCATCCCGAGCCGCCGAAAATTCGCACCGGGAAAAAAGTAGCCGTCGTAGGCTCAGGCCCGGCAGGCTTGGCCGCAGCCCAGCAGTTGTGTCGTGCGGGATACTCCGTGGTGGTCTACGAAAAGGCCGACCGCATCGGAGGATTGCTGCGCTACGGTATCCCCGAATTCAAGATGGAGAAACACATCATCGATCGCCGCCTGGAACAGATGTCCGCCGAAGGCGTGAATTTTGTTACCGACGCGGAGGTGGGCAACAATATCGCGGTAGAAGATCTGCGGAAAGATTTCGATGCGATCGTTCTCGCCGGTGGTGCGGAACACTCCCGCGATCTGAATGTCCCGGGCCGCGAGCTGAAGGGCATCCATTTCGCGATGGACTACCTGCCGCAACAGAACCGGCGCAATCACGGCGATACCATCGAGCCCACAACAGAGATTGTGGCGACTGGCAAGCGCGTCGTCATCATCGGCGGCGGTGATACCGGCGCCGACTGCCTCGGAACCTGCCATCGGCAAAAGCCTATTTCCGTGCATCAGTTCGAGATCATGCCGAAGCCTCCTGAGGAGCGCTCGCCTCTCACACCCTGGCCGCTCTGGCCAATGCAACTGCGTACCGAGGGTGCGCACGAGGAAGGCGGAATCCGTGACTGGAGCCTGGCAACCACCAAGTTCACTGGTAACCACAGTGGTCAAGTTCAGCAACTGCACGGAATGCGCGTCGGGCCGCCCCCGAAATTCGATCCAGTTCCCGGCACCGAGTTTGCGCTGGAAACCGATCTCGTACTACTCGCTATGGGTTTCGTTGGACCGGTGCGCAATGGAATGATCGAGCAGCTGGGAGTGACCCTCGACGCGCGCGGCAACGTAGCCACGGACCAAAACAATATGTCATCCGTGCCCGGAGTTTTCGCAGCGGGCGATATGCGGCGCGGCCAGTCATTAGTAGTGTGGGCGATCGCCGAAGGCCGAAAAACAGCCGCCAGCGTCGATGCTTACCTGAGGATGAATGGGGCGCGGGACGTTCCCGCCCGGCCCGACGGGCGCGACGCCCGCCTCACCACCACCGTCTAATTCATCACGCGGTCATGGGCCCAGCCTAGCGCCCCACGATTTCCAAATGCTGCGCAGCCGACTCAATCAGCGCCGCTTCGTCCTGCAATGCCCGAGCAACGCGCACAATCTCTGCGTCGGCCTCCGCATAATGCTTCAGTTCAATCCCTTCGCGCACTCCCGGAACCGTTTTCGCTCCATACCCCGAGTAAACTCCCGGAGCATAAAGCAAATGCTTGTACCACGGACGCCGCGGCAATCCATCGGCATTGGTGAGTCGCCGCTCGCTCTCAATCAACTCGCGATTTAGAACGCCGAGTTTTGCCGCAATCGCACCATCTCCCAAAATAGCTTGTTTCTGCGCTAGCGCCAGCTGATAGTGCTTCGCGCTCCGTGTCAGCGAGTCAATCGCATTCTGCATCGGCGCAAAATTCAAGTGCGGCGGCACTTCCTCACGCGCCGGTGCCACCGTAGGATGTCGAGAATCAAACGTAGCCCTGAACATTCCTTCGTCGATCTCTTGATTGCGCTCGCGAATCTCATCCTGCTTATCGGCAAGTAACTTCTGGAGATTCCTGGTGTACATCTCGACCGTATCGGCGAAATCCACGAAGTCGAACGGCAGCACTTCCGCATCCGCCAAGCGCATCACCGACGTTCCCACCGTCTGCGCGAGCGCTCGCCCATACACAAAATCAGTATCCGAGAAGTGCGTATACCAGTAGAAGTCGTCGTAAATCGAGTGATAGATTCCACTATCATCTTCGCCGCCGTATCCCAAATCCAGCGTAGCGATACCTATATGATCGATGAACGCCGTGAAATCTGTGCCTGAGCCCAGCGCGCCAATGCGCAAATCAGCCCGCTGCCTTATCTCTTTTCGCGCTTCCGCAGGATTTGTCGCGGACTTCGCATCAGCAATCGCACTAAGCTGGGCCCGCTGCCACACCGTCATCTTGCTCTCTGGATCTTCGATATCGCGAGCAACTCCATTGGCGAACTGCTCCAGGCTGTGCGAACCGTTCATATTAAGAATGCCGCGGTCGTTGCTGTCGCTGTTGATGTAGACCGCCGCATGTTCCCTCAGTTCGTTAGCATGAGTTTCCACCCACTCCGTGGAGCCTAGCAGCATCGGCTCTTCGCCATCCCAGGCGCAATAGATGATTGTGCGCCGCGGCTTCCATCCTTGCTTTAGCAATAAGCTCAACGCTCGCGCTTCTTCCAGCAGAGAAACCTGCGCTGAGATCGGATCCTCGGCTCCATTCACCCACGCGTCATGATGATTGCCGCGAATGATCCACTCGTCCGGAGCCAAGCTCCCCGGAATCTTCGCAATCACATCGTAGACCGGCTTGATATCCCAATTGAATGCGACCTTCAAATGCACCTGCGCCGGCCCCGGTCCCACGTGATACGGAATCGGAAGCGTACCCCGCCACTCCTCCGGTGCCATCGGCCCCGCCAGCGCGGCCAGCAAAGGTTGGGCGTCACCATAGGAAATCGGGAGCACCGGAATTTTTGTAATGCTCTTCGCGTCCTTCCGTTCCAGGCGCTTCGCATCAGGCGTCGCACCGATCCCAGGCGTCAGCGGATCGCCCGGGCTGTTGGAAGGAAAATCCATAACGCTACCGCGCTGCACTCCATCCGGAGGCCTCATCGGGCCCACCGGAAACACGTTGTCGCGCGTATACCCATCGTCTTGCGGCTCCGAATAGATCAGGCAGCCAATTGCTCCATGCTCGGCCGCAACCTTCGGTTTTATCCCGCGCCACGAATGCAAATACTTGGCGATCACGATCGCACCTTTCACCGAAATGCCCAGCCGGTCAAGCTTTTCGTAGTCCTCGGGCAAACCATAATTCACAAACACGAGCGGCGCAGTTACATCGCCATCGATCGAATAGGCGTTATAAGTAGGCAACTGTTCCGACTTCTGATTCGAAGTTGGATCCACCGCGACCGCCGGCTCCTCAAGTTTTGCCGTGAACTTTGTCGGCGCAACCATCTCCAAAACGCGCACTTTGGGCGTAGGGAACAGAACGTCGAAGCGCTCAATATGCGCGTCCAATCCCCATTCCTTGAAGTGGGCAAGAATCCATTCCGCGTTGTCCTTGTCGTAAGGAGAGCCCACGTGATGCGGACGCGCGCTCAACCGCTGCATGTATGCGCGTAGGTTCGCGGGATCGGGGAGGGCGCGAAACTTCGTCTCCCAGTCACGCTCACTTTGACCGGCGCGCGGCGAGTATCCCACCAGCACTGCCGGATTTGCGCTGACTTGGTCAGCGCCAAAAATCAGAGAAGGAAAAATTAAAGTAAAGATCAAGACCATCGCGAAGCAGGATCGCATGCAGCTCCTTTTGTTCGAGGGTTGCCATTATAGCCGCAAAAAGAGCGACCATTCACGGAGCCCGTCACATGAACCCGGCAATTTATCTTGCCGAAGACAAAGCAATCTCTCACCCTGAACCCTCCCCCTTCCGCCAAGGCAAGAATCTTCAGGCCGCCGCAAGTTCCGAATGGGCCCTTCCCCCTGGCTCGGGGGCGCAAGCCAGACGAGCCTGGTATCGCCCGACCGAGTCTTAGCGTCCGTAGTCTTCGTTCTGCGACCCAGACTCGAAAATGCTAAATTGAATGATTCATGTCCGCGCCCAAGTCCCTCTTGATTCGCGCCGCCAGGGCTGAGCCCTCCGAGCGCACCCCGGTCTGGTTCATGCGCCAGGCGGGACGCTACATGCCCGAGTATCGCGCCATCCGCAAGCAATATTCTTTGATTGAGATCTGCAAGAAGCCCGAGGTCGCGGCCCAGGTCACGATCGAAGCGGCCGAGATTCTGCAAGTCGATGCGGCTATCATCTTCGCGGACCTTCTTCTTCCGCTCGAAGTCATGGGACTGCCCTTTCACTTCTACGCCGGCGAGGGTCCCAGAATTGAAAGACCCGTACGCAGCGCCGAGGATGTTGGCCGTCTGCGCATCGATCGTGCCGCCGACCTCGGCTACGTTTCGGAGGCCGTGAAATTAGTCTGCAAGCACTTCGGCGACAAGCTCCCTGTCATCGGATTCTGCGGCGCGCCCTTCACGCTCGCCAGCTACATGATCGAAGGTGGAGGCTCGCGTAACTATCTTTTCACCAAAAAGATGATGTACTGCGCCCCCGCTGCCTGGGACGAGTTGATGAAGAAGCTGGTCGCCGTGACCGCCGAATACTCTGCTGAGCAGGTGCGGGCCGGAGCCGACACCATCCAGATTTTTGACAGCTGGGTCGGGTGCCTGAGCGTAGAAGACTATCGACGCTATGTTTTGCCGCATGCGACCGATCTGGTAAAGAGCCTGCAAAGCACCGGCGTGCCAGTCATATACTTCGGAACCGACAGCGCAACTCTTCTGCCCTCGATGCGAGAAACCGGGGCCGAAGTCATCGGCCTGGACTGGCGCATTCCGCTCGACATCGGATGGCAGAGGTTGGGTCTAAAAGGCGCGGTGCAGGGCAATCTCGATCCCGTGCTACTGTTGGCCGATTGGCAAGAGATAAAATCGCGAGCCGAAGGGATCCTTCGCCAAGCCGCAGGACGCCCCGGCCACATCTTTAATTTAGGCCACGGCATTGTTCCCGAAACTCCGGTGGAAAACGTGAAGGCGCTGTGCGACTTCATCCGTGAACACTCGGCTGAATTCAAGGCGAAAGGGCCTCGAAGCAACCTAAAACCTACGAGCTAATACCTGCAAAACGATGAAACGCATAGCCATCATCGGCGGCGGAATCTCCGGCCTCGCAGCGGCATATATACTCGAAAAAAAGCGTCAGTCCGGCACGCCAATCGGCTACATCTTGTTCGAATCCAGTCCGCGTTTCGGCGGAGTAATCCGCACAGAGCAAATCGAGGGATGCGTCGTTGAAGGCGGCCCCGATTCGTTTCTCACCGAAAAACCCTGGGCGACTGAGCTCTGTAACAAGATCGAGTTGAGCGGACAACTGATCGGCTCAAACGACTCCGAGCGCAAGACCTACATCCTCGCTAAAGGTAAGCTGGTCGAAATTCCCGATGGACTCATGTTCATGGTGCCCACCAAGATTATGCCCACCGTGCGCTCTCCGCTTTTTTCCTTGCGCACAAAAATCCGTATGGCCGCAGAATGGTTTCATCCGCGGCGTCAGGCGACCGAGGACGAAACTGTCGCTGACCTGGTGAGACGTCACTATGGCGCCGAGGTGGTGGAACTGCTTGCCGACCCGCTCCTCTCCGGAGTCTACGGCGGTGAAGCTTCGCAGTTGAGCGTACGCGCGGTGTTGCCGCGCTTCGCCGACATGGAGTCGAAACACGGCAGCCTCGGACGCGCGGTGCTCGCGGCTCGTAAGGATCAGAATAAGGATCAAAAAGTAATCGCAGCTCAGAACGCTCCACCACGCCCGCTCTTCACCTCACTGAAAAAAGGCATGCAGCAGATGATCGATGCCCTGCTTGCGCGTCTGGATGAGAAAGCGTTGCAGAGGAATTCACCGGTCCAGTCCGTGATCCGGCAAGATAATGGCTGGACGGTCTGTGCCGGATACCAGACTGATCACTTCGACGCCGTGATCATCGCGATCCCGACTTACGGAGCCGCGAGCCTACTGGAAGGTACGGATCCCGACCTCTCCCGCGACTTGAGCGAGATTCGGTACAGCTCTTCAGTGACCGTCGCGCTCGGTTACGATGAAAAAGTCCGCCGTTTGCTTCCACCCGGCTTCGGATTTCTCGTTCCGCGCAGCGCAGGCCGTCGCACCCTCGCCGCTACCTTTGTTCACAACAAATTTCCCCACCGTGCACCGGAGAATCGCGCTCTCATCCGTTGTTTTCTCGGAGGCGCGCGCGACGAGCAAATCCTCGAGAGCAACGAAAGGGAAATTTTGCAAATTGTCCGCGACGAACTACGGCAGATCCTCGGCAGAGCGCTTGATGCCGAACCTCGATTCGCCCGCGTCTATAAATGGAAGTCTGCCATGGCGCAATATTCGGTCGGCCACCTCGAACGTGTGCAGCGTATCGAATCCCTTCGCCAGAACCTTCCCGGCTTGGCGCTCGCGGGCAATGGATACAACGGGATTGGCATCCCCGATTGCGTTCGCTCCGGCACCGAGGCGGCCAGCAAAATCCTGGCCGAAATGGGCATGTGGTCCTCCGCTTAGTGGAGTGACCGGGGTCCGTCTGTCCAGACGATTACCGTTGTAATGTCTCGTCCGCGTTCTTCCTTGCGCGAAACAAAGTTCTTGAGGCAGGGTTGAAACAATTACAATAGCAAAGCTGGAGAACCGTTATGAAAACGCTCTGCATTCTATTTTGTCTCGCCGGAACGCTTTGTTTGGCACAGCAAAATTCCTCGCAGGATATGAAGGGCATGGACATGCCGGGCCACGACATGTCGCAAGGCTCCGGTGAAGACGCAGACGCAAGTATGCACGCCATGAATTCCATGGAAGGCCATCACATGGATATGGGGCCGCACATGAAGATGACCGCGCTCCGGCCCCCGCAACCCGGTGACGGGGAGAAGGCTCAGAAGATCGTCGAGACGGCACGCGGCGTGATGGAAAAATATAAGGATTACCAGGTAGCGCTCAACGACGGATTCAAGATCTTCCATCCGGAGATTCCTCAGAAGCAATATCACTTCACCAACTATCGTTACGGATTCGAAGCCGCATTTAGTTTTAATCCCGAGCACCCGACCTCGTTGCTCTATGAAAAGAACGGCAACGACTACCGGCTGGTTGGCTTGATGTATACGGCTCCCAAGCGCTTTACCGAAGACGACTTGAATCAGCGCATTCCGCTTAGCATTGCCCAGTGGCACGAGCATGTGAATTTTTGCAGAGCACCCATACCTCTCAGGCTGGAATCGTTGGGACCGAATCCCAAGTTTGGCCTGAGAGGTTCGATTACCACGCAGGCAGAATGCGACGCCGCTGGCGGAAAATTTCTTCCCATCGTCTTTAATTGGATGGTCCATCTCTATCCGCTCGAAAAAGATTCGGCCCAGGTTTGGTCCGTCGAGCGCCAGCACGCCGACTGAGTCGTCCTTTCGTCTGGCAGTTGATCGGCTGATCTCGCTATCGGCTCGTAGAATTCAACTGCTTTTGACTTTCAACGGCTGGCTCAGTTCTTGCCCCGGGATGGGTCGACGACCCGATTGTAGCGCCCTCTGATATTCTGAATTTTCCCGCTCCTACCCCCCATGAGCAAGCCCATATGACCAACCCCACGCCCGCGAGTCGATGGAAGATCATTCTTGCCTTTGGACTGGTGTATGTCTTCTGGGGCTCGACTTACCTCGGCATCGGTATCGCAGTGGAACAAATTCCCCCCGGCGTCATGTGCGCTACGCGCTTTCTGATTGCAGGCACAGTGATGCTCGCCTATTGTGGGTTAACCGGACGCCGTATTCTTTTTCCCCCGCGCCAGCTCGGTCATCTCGCCGCTGTCGGCATTCTGCTTTTGATGGGCGGCAATCTCACGCTCTCATACGCCGAGCAGATCGTTCCCACCGGCCTCGCCGCGCTGCTGATTGCGGTTACGCCACTCTGGTTTTTGGTGCTCGATAGTTTATTGCTCGGTGACCACCACATCTCGCGGCGTGGCAAGATCGGACTGGCCATCGGAATCGCCGGCGTAGTCGTGCTCATCTGGCCTGATCTTCTACATCCCAATTCTCTTGGCCGCCGCGAACTTTGGTGGTCGCTGGCATTGCAACTCGGATCGTTCAGCTGGGCGTTCGGTTCTGTACTTTCGAAAAAGTGGCAGACCGCGGCTGCCGATCCCTTCAGCGCGATCGCGTGGCAGGTGTTTTTTGCGGGAATCGCAAATCTGATTTTCGCCCTGCTTGTCGAGAGGCATACCAACGTCACGTGGAGCTTCCGCGGCGTGGCTGCAATCCTCTATCTCGTGGTATGTGGATCGTGGATTGGCTACACCGCCTACATCTGGCTGCTCCAGCATGTTCCGACCTCGAAGGTTTCAACTTACGCCTACGTCAATCCCGTGGTCGCGATTGTTCTGGGATGGCTGGTTCTCCACGAGCGCGTCGACCGCTACATTCTGATCGGGAGCGCGATCGTTGTCGCTTCCGTTGTGCTGGTGACGAGCGCCAAGGTCTCAAGCCGGAGCGCGGCGGAAGAGCTTCCCGCAGTCGAAGCTGCGGGAGACTGAGGCAGGACCTTTCCCCGAGAGAAGAAACGATTCGTCTGTCTCTTCCCCGTCGCTTGCGGCATTCGCCACCCGGCTCCGAATGGAGCGGCGAAGTTCTTCGCAGCCTGATGAACGACTGGCGCGGGTGCGGAAATCGTCGCAATGACAATGGAACAAGGAAAATGTGCGGTTTCTGACGAATTGCCTGCCCCAGCAAGAGTGGCGCAGTTTGGAGAGCTGTGGGAGACTGAAATATGGCAAAGCGCACTCTTCGTATACTTAAGCGGGTCAGCAGCGTCCCGGCGCTCGGGACCTGTGAGTCCTGTCACATGCAGTTCACGGCAGACCCTCGTCAACTCGGTCAGTCGGGAGTGCAACAGCAGTTCAATGCTCACAAGTGCGAGACCGCACAGAAAACGACGACCACCGCGGTACCGATTCAAGAACCAGCTGCCAAAGCTTCGGAGCAATAACTCTAGAGCTGCGAATGGCTTGCAATATCGCGGCCATATATCGCCGCCCATAGATTTCAGATACTATTTCGAGCAAAGTAAATTAAAGCGATGACTCTTCCCCTACGACCGCGCCGGACAACTTTTTCTTCCCAATCGAGCTCTTATTCTGGTATGGCCGATCTGCTCGGCAGCCGCCGGAAGCAGTCAATTCTGGTGGTCGACGACATTCTGATGAACGCCGTGCTCATGAAGGAGTTGCTGACCACCCGCGGCTATCAAGTGGTCGCAGTACAGAATGCAGCTGCCGCCGAGGCAGAGATCCGGCGCGAAGCTCCAGATCTCATCCTGCTCGATGTGGTCATGCCGGGCAAGAGCGGTTATGAGCTGTGCCGCGAACTCAAAGAAGATTCCAAGACCCGGCTGATTCCGATCGTGATGATCACGGGCCTCACCGATCGCGAGGATCGGCTCAAGGGAATTGAAGCCGGCGCCGACGATTTTCTGACCAAGCCCATTAGCTCGGAGGAATTATTTGCGCGCGTGAGCTCATTGCTCAAGTTGAAGGAATTCACCGACGAACTGGAAACCGTCGACTCCGTATTGTGTACGCTGGGGCTCAGCGTGGAAGCCCGCGATCCATACACCGAAGGCCATTGTGAGCGGCTCGCGCGCAATGCCACCGAGCTCGGACGCTTCCTCGGCGTGGACGAAGAAAATATCGTCGCGCTGCGGCGTGGCGGCTACTTGCACGACTTGGGAAAGATCGCGGTGCCGGATGAAATCCTGAAAAAAGGCAGCGATCTCACACCAGAGGAGTGGGCCATCATGAAGCAGCATCCGGTAACGGGCGAGAAGATTTGCCGTCCGTTGAAGTCGTTGCGCCTGGTGCTTCCGATCATTCGGCATCATCACGAGCACTCCGACGGCAGCGGCTACCCCGACGGTCTGCGCGATCGCGAGATACCCCTCCTGCCGCGCATTTTGCAGGTGGTCGATATTTACGATGCGTTGCGGACAGAGCGTCCGTATAAACCCGCGCTCAGCCACGAGCAGGCGGCAGTAACCATGCGCGCTGAGGCGCGCAACGGACTCTGGAATGAGGAACTGGTGTCGGAGTTCTTCGCCATGCTCGATAAACGGCGGCAGGTGGCATGAGTCGCGTCTGCGCGATTCAATGACGACCCAATGATTTAATCTCTCGATGTCTTTGGCCTACAGTTTTGTCATTCCCGCCTATAACGAAGGCGTGCGCATTCGGCCCACGCTGCATGCACTGCTCTGTCACGTGCAGGAACAAAATTGGGAGGTGGAAATTCTGGTGGTGAACGACGGTTCGAGCGACGACACGGCGCAAATCGTGCGCGAATTTGGCAAAGTGCATCCGCAGGTTCTGCTGCTGGAGAATCCCGGGAACCGCGGCAAAGGCTACAGCGTGCGCAATGGAATGCTGCATGCGCGCGGCGATATTTGCTTGTTTACGGACGCCGATCTTTCTTCGCCGATTACAGAAGCACAGAAACTGTTCGACGCGATTGATCGAGGAGCGGATATTGCGATTGGCTCCCGCTGGCTGCGAACAGAGCTGCAGACCGAACGGCAGCCCCTGTATCGGCAGGCCTTCGGAAGAATCTTCAACCTGGCGCAACGAATCATTCTGGGCTTGCGTTTCGCGGATACGCAGTGCGGGTTCAAGGCTTTTCGGCGAGACGCGGCGCAGCGTATTTTTCCCCTGCAGAAAATTGAACGCTGGGGATTCGATCCCGAAATTCTTTTTCTGGCGCGTCGCGCTGGCTTGCGAACAGAAGAGATTCCCGTTTTGTGGGCGCACAGCGAGGGTACGCGGTTGAATCCTCTCCGCGACGGATTGCGAATGTTTGTAGAACTCCTGCGAATACGCTGGAACGCGCTGACTGGAGATTACGCCGCTGCGGCCGTGCCTTCCCCAGGAAAACTGTAGGTTATGTAGCGGACACTGCCGTCCGCGGCCATCGCCTCGCTCTTCCTACGAAGCGGCTCGAGTATTCCCACCCGTGGCCAGGCGCACGAATTCGGCGATTTGAGCGCCCATTTCTTCAGTGGTAACCGTTCGCTCACTCGGCCGCGCAAGGTCGCGAGTACGGAAACCTCCCATCAAAGTTGATGTGACACCAGCCTCCACGCACTGCGCTTCTTTCGGTAAATGAAACGTATGGCGCAGCATCAGAGCCACCGAGAGGATCGCGCCCAGCGGATTGGCGATGCCTTTACCTGCGATGTCGGGGGCCGATCCATGCACCGGCTCATAGAGGCCCACTGGACCTCCAATGCTGGCCGACGCGAGCAGCCCGAGCGATCCTACAACTCCGCCCGCTTCATCGGAGAGGATGTCGCCAAACATATTTTCGGTGAGGATGACGTCAAATTCCGCCGGCTTCAGCACAAGCGACATGGCAGCCGAGTCCACGTACATGTGGGAGAGCTGAACGTCAGAAAAATCGCTGCCGATACGAGTGACCACTTCACGCCAAAGCCGCGAGCACTCCAGCACATTCGCCTTGTCGACGGAAAGCAGGCGCTGGCGGCGGCCTCGGGCAAGTTGAAACGCGACGCGCGCGATGCGCTCGACCTCCGGCTCACTGTAGCGCATGGTATTGACCGCATAACGCGCCCCCGGAGCGCCTTCGCCCTGGGCAACAATGGTGCGAGGCTGGCCGAAATACAACCCTCCCAGCAGCTCCCGCACGATGAGAATGTCGGTTCCTTTGACGATCTCTTCCCGAAGAGGCGAACACGCAGCCAGCGACGGATAAAAAATCGCGGGTCGAAGATTGGCGAATGCTCCCAGCTCTTGGCGCAGTCGCAACAGTCCAGCTTCGGGTCGAAGTTCGCGAGGATTGTGATCGAAGGCCGGAGCGCCGACCGCCCCGAGCAGCACGGCTTGTGAGTCGAGGCAAGTCTTAATCGTCGAATCCGGCAAGGGATTGCCGAACTTTGTCAGAGCAGCGCCGCCGATTTCTTTTTCGTCGAGTTGGAGATCATGGCCAAAACCGCTCGCCACTTCCTCGAGTACACAGACAGCCTGGGACGTAACTTCGGGACCGATTCCGTCTCCGGGTAGAGACGTGATGCGGAGTTGCATGGGATCCTCGTTTTTGGGTTCACAAAAGGATATACGAGGAAAGGCCGCTGTGGTAGCCCGGTCTAAGGGGGGTCAGCGGACACTGGCACGGCTTTGTTGAAAGCCAAAGACTAAACACCCCAAAGATAGTCTTCTTGCTCGCTGTGATGTTCACTATGATGGTCGCTGAAGGGAATCGACACGGCTGCCTGGCCAGCGCTGCCCGCTATTTGGGCCGGGTGCGATTCAGTGGCACCCCCATTCGCTCCCGCGGCAGCGGCTCGTGGAAAAGACAGAGTGGCCGCGGCTGCGGGAAATTTCTTAGCCTGATTGCGCGCGCCCTCGCTGTTGCCATCGGCAACATCCCGGATCAGTTCGAGCAAATGGCTATCCTGAACCTTCTTGATGCGATCGGCAAGAACGACAAATCTGCGGTAGACCTCATCAAGCTCACGCCGCTCAAATTGGTGTCCCAGTTGTTCGCAGCGAAGAGCCAACGCGTGCCGCCCGGAATGCTTGCCCAGCACCAGCCTCGAGTCAGGCACGCCTACCGATTGCGGCGTCATGATTTCATAGGTCAGCGGATTCTTCAGCATGCCGTCCTGGTGAATGCCGGCCTCATGCGCAAATGCATTGCGCCCCGTGATTGCCTTGTTGGGCTGCACCGGAACGCGAATAATCTCCGCCAACATCTGGCTGGAAGGGAACAGCTGCTCGCTGGTAATTCCGGTCTCATAGGGATAGCGGTCAGGCCGCACCCGCATCGCCATGACGATTTCTTCCAGAGAAGCATTTCCCGCACGCTCGCCAATGCCATTGATCGCGCACTCAACCTGTCGCGCCCCGTTCTGCACTCCGGCCAGCGAGTTCGCAACCGCGAGCCCGAGATCATTGTGGCAGTGCGTGGATATGGTTATCGTATCGATGCCGGCGACGCGCTCATACAACGTGCGAATCAGCTGCCCATATTCCTCGGGCATGCTGTAACCAACGGTGTCGGGAATATTGACGGTGGTTGCGCCGGCTGCGATCACGGCTTCGACCACCTGGCAGAGAAACGCCACGTCGGTGCGAGTAGCATCTTCGGGCGAAAATTCTACGTCTGCGCACAAAGACTTCGCATGACGAACCGATTCCTGCGCCTGCTTCAAGCACTGCTCGCGCGTGATGCGCAGCTTGTATTTCAGGTGAATGTCAGAGGTCGCAAGAAAAATGTGTATCCGCGGATGCGCGGCTCCCTGAACCGCCTGCCAGGCACGGTCCACATCTCCGGTGCAAGCCCGAGCCAAAGCAGCAATCGCCGGACGCCGCAACGAGGCGGCGATGCTTTGTACGGCCTCGAAGTCGCCATCGGATGCAATGGGGAATCCGGCTTCAATCACATCGACACCCAGGCGGTCGAGTTGCTGGGCGAGTCGCAGCTTTTCTTGCACGTTCATACTGCAGCCCGGCGACTGTTCGCCGTCACGAAGCGTAGTGTCGAAAATAACGATGCGCGGCCGATCCATGGATTCGGTTCCTCCGAAGAGAATGCCTATTAAGTTTATCGGCGGATGGAGATGAAAGAGAAGGTTATTATGTTTACAGCAGCATTAGTTGAAATGATAGTATTAGTAAATCTTATGCAAACCCTACTACATCGTGCATCGCGCCATCCTGGGGCCAAGCGCAGGACCCATGCCTCTGGCGAGCAGCGCTCCAGGCCTGTGCTTCGGGATGTCGGAACTACGACCTGGGAATTGAGAACTCATACCTGAGACCTGACCCATGGACCTTTCTCAACTCGAAGTCTTCCTGAGTGTGGCTCGCGAGCGCCGCTTCTCGCGCGCGGCCGAAAAACTGTTTCGCACGCAATCGGCGGTAAGCCAAACCATCCGCAAGCTGGAATTGGAAATCGGCGAGCCCCTCTTCGACCGCTCTTCGCGCGATGGGGTGCTGACCGATGCTGGACGCGTCTTACAGGAGTATGCCGAGAAACTCCTCAATCTGCGCCAGGACGCGCAGACCGCACTGGTCGAGATGCGCGAACTACAAAAAGGCAAACTTGCAATCGCCGCCAACGAATTTACCGCGCTCTACCTCTTGCCGGTGCTGGGAGAGTTTCGCCGCCTGCATCCAACGATCAAGATCACAGTGCGGCGATCGCTCGGCAGTCAAATTCCCGACGATGTGCTCAAACACAACGTGGAACTCGGCGTCCTTTCCTTCGATCCGCAGGAGCCGCAGCTACGGTCGGCCGTGGTTTATCTCGACGAACTGGCCTTCGTCGTCCCACCCGGCCATCCCCTGGCGTCGGCCGGCGAGGTTAGCATTCGGCAGCTGGGCGCGGAGTCTTTCGTGGCCCACATTGTTGCTTCCCCATACCGCGACAAAGTGATCGAGGCATTCCGCCGCCACAAAACTCCCTTACACATGGACGTGGAACTGCCTACTCTGCAAGCCATCAAACGCTTCGTCTGCATGGGCAATGGAGTGGCGCTCGTGCCCGAGATCAGCGTGGAAAACGAGATCGTCCGCGGAGATCTGATCCGCGTTCCAGTCCGCGATCTGCACTTTCAGCGCAAGCTGCGCCTCGTTTATAGGCAGGAGTCCACGCTCTCCCACGCGGGACGGGCATTCCTAAAAGTCGCAGAGCAGGTCGCAAAAGACCGAGGCGGTCGTTACCGCTTCCAACGCGAAAAATAGCCTTCGAGGCGGTTCCGCAAAAGTCGATGTTGCGCACGATCTCGGGTGGCGCACCGTTTACCGCTGCCCTGCTTGGCTGGTTGGAAGCACCGGCTTTCGCCGCTATGGTGAGATCGCAAGCGAACCAATGCCGTTCCACGCCCTGCTAAGGGCTAGGACGAGTGTATTTCTTCTTGCACCATCGCCGTCATCGCCTCCGGCACGCTGCCATAAACATCGAGCACCGATACCAGATTGGTGATTTCGAAAAGATTTCGTAGCGATTTCCTGGGACTGGCAAACTTCAACTTGTGTCCTGCCGCTTCTGCCCACATATGTATGAGCACGAGTTCGCCCAAACCGCCGCTGTCAATCAAATCGATTCCCGACAAATCCACCACCATGCGGGCCGCCGAGGGCAGGACCTCCGCCACGATGGCCGAAATCGCCTGAGCCTCGCTATGAAAGATGATTCGTCCCTGGCAGTGCAGTACCACGGCGCTGCCGATCTGCCCGGCCTCCAGAGTGAGCTGCAGTCTCTTGTCGCTTGTCTTATCGTCGGTCGCTGGCGTGCGAGCGATTCCAGGCCCTAAGGATACGACTGGGTCTTCAGGTTTCATGGCCCCACCCTAGCCCCAGAAAAGCAACCGTTGGTTGCGCGGAGATGAAATTTCAGTAAATTCCTCTGCCGCGCTTCGCAACAACTGTCATCGTGAGCACAACAAAATTGTGGGCGAAGCCAACAATTTTGTAGAGTCGAAAGACCCCAATACCATTATTTTCCGGAGATACCGCAGCAGGGAGCTCTCACCGGAATGTTGCCGAGTTTCCAGCATTCCGCACTACTTCGAGGAGTCTTTTCGGCGAGATGCTTCTGAAGGATGGACGAGCGTTCGCCGCAGCGGCACGATCGCGCCCTTGGAAGGATCGGCAGCCGCCGAAGCTCGCGCCAGCACCTCGTGTTGGATGTACTGCACGAACTCCTGAATCTGGTGCTGCATTTCTTCCATGCGCTCGCGCATCTGCAGAATGATGGCAATGCCACTGATGTTGACACCCAGATCGCGCGCCAGGGACAGAATGAACTCGAGCCGCTGCAAATCCTCATCGGTATAAAGCCGAGTGTTGCCCTCGGTGCGGCTAGGCTTGAGCAGTCCTTCGCGTTCATAGAGACGCAAAGTCTGAGGATGAATCTCATACATCTCCGCCACCGCCGAGATCATGTACGCGCCTTTGGATTTACGCTTCGATGACATGTTCAGAATGAGTACTGAATTTTTGACGCAAGAGCCAACGGCTAACCAGCCAGGTGATGCTTCCGGATACGAAAGCGGGAACAGCAATGCCTGGCATCGCACAGAACCAGACGAGCAGTGCTAGACCGACATTACCTGGCTGATGGAACGGCTTCCCGAGGACGAATTCTAGCGCCGCCGCACTCAGGGCTGCGAGCGCTACGACGGCGGAAGCCAGAAGAGCCAGACGCCCGGCGAGGTATTCCGGCGGTCTTCGATAAGCGCCCTGGATGCTCATAACTGAGACTAATGTAGCACCGCGAGCAAAGAAAAGCGGGATGACGACGCTGGTCACCCCGCCATTTACAGCCGTCTGTAGCTACGCCGCCATCTCCGGCTTCGCAGTTGCCCATCCTGCCGGCTTCAGAGCCCGGTTAATTCCGTAGGCGACAACACCTGCGCCGATGACGATAAATCCGAACCACAGTGCGCTGATCCCGAGTACAACTTCATGCTCACTGCTTTTGATCGCCAGCCCGAGCAGCAACATTGGCGCGATACCGACCGCGATCGCTCCAAACATGCCGCCCGGCACGCGAAACGGACGCTTCAGCTCCGGTTCGCGAATGCGGAGGCAGATCAAGGCCACAAATTCCAGCATCAGACTCGCACCGTAAATCATGATGTCGAGCGTGACCAGACGTTCGAAGCCGAGGTTCAGGGCCAGCCCCCAGCCTACTGCCAGCGCTAGAATTGCAACCCACGGAGCGCGCGATTTCGCATGCAGCTTGCCAAAAACCTTGGGCAACATGCCGTCCTGCGCCATCGCCAGCGGCAGCCGCGAGTAGCTCATCACGAGCGCATTGAACATGCCAAAGCCGCTCATCATGCCGCCCGCCACCAGCGCGATGCGAAGCACCGGTCCACCCATCAACTGAGCAGCCTCGGCCCATGCACCTGTCTCCCACGCGCTCGCGGGAAGCCCGGTCATCCACATTGCAGCAAAGGGAAGAACATAACTTACGCAGACAATTGCCACTGCCGCCAACATGGCGCGGGGATAAGTTCGCTGCGGACGCTCCACCTCAGCGGCGATCGTCGAGGCATTGTCCCATCCCATGTAGTTCCACATGCAGATGAACAACCCACCGAGAATGCCGATGTGCGAGGTGGTCGGCTTGGTCACCGCATTCGCCAGCGCGTGAATCTTGAACGGAGCCAACACAACAATTGCGACGAAGGGCGCGGAAAGGGCAAAGAACAGCCACAGCGAAGTCGTCGAAACGACCTTCACTCCCATGATATTAAGGACGGCGCATACAATCACCACGCCCAGCGCGACCGCGACTCCACGATGGTTCTCCTGAAACCAGGGGAACATCGTAGTGAGATAGGCGACAAAAAGCGTGGGATAAATCGCCATATCGAAAATGGACGCTACCAGCGACAGCCAGGCTTCCTGAAATCCCCAGAAATTTCCCATGGCGCGTCGCACCCAGGCATAGTAGCCGCCTTCAAAGGGCAGAGCGCTCGAGAGTTCGCCAATCATGAAAGCGGTCGGCAGACTCCAGAGAAGCGGGGTCAGCAGCAGGAAGATGATCGCTTTGCCGTAGCCAGCTCCGTGCACGATGTCCTCGGTGCCATAGGTTCCACCGGAAACCATAAAGAAGGTCGCGGCGACCAAGGGCCACAGCGTGAGGCGTATAGATTTTTTCTTCGTCTTATCGTTCCGGGGAGCGACGTGGGGGGCGACGGTGAGCGATGGTTGCGAAAGATTAGTGGATGCGGTAGCTGTTGCCAATTTCTATGGCTTCCTCCTCAAGCGACTCACTCTCACCACCGCGTCTCCGAAGCTTCGGATCACTACTTCCGTTCGCGGCTCCCAGGGTGGGCAGCGATTCCCAGGCATTTCGGCGAAGTTAGTTCGCATGTGTGAGATTACGGGAAATTTCCACAGATGCAAGAATTTTTTTGCAATTTTTTGTCAGAGAGGGCGGTACGGAGGTAATGGCGGTTGTCGAACTTCAAAGGCTAAGAACTACGGGAGGGACGTTCGGCGAAATATGCTCTTTTGTGAGTGATTCGCGCCATCGAATTTTGAGGCCTCCGTTAAGGACTGCAAGGAGAGAGAGGGTCGGTTCGAGTCGCACCAACGAAAAGGAAGACGTATCCATTGGCTTCCGATGCGTATTCACGTATTCGTACCGCAGCTGCTCCAGACTTGGTCCTAGAGTCTCAGTCGCCAGGTCTCAGACACCAGATTCTTGCGCCCCCAGCTGGAATGCGGCTCTTCCGCGACAAGCTCGAAGCCCGCCTCTTGATAGATGCTGCGTGCCGCCGCAAGCTCACTCTGCGTCCAGAGCATGATTGTCTTGTAGCCGACCTGCCGCGCAAAGCGAATACACTCCGCGACCAGATGTTTGCCAATTCCCAAGCCCCGCGCCGACGGTTCAACGAGCAGCATGCGCAGCTTCGCCACCTTCTTCGATTTCTCCACCAGAAAAACAGAACCGACGACCTGGCCGCTGCTCTCCGCCATCCAGCAGCGCTCGCGCGCCGGATCAAAGTTTTTCACAAACTCAGCCACGATCCCGGCAACAAGAGCCTCAAAACGCTCGTCATATCTATATTCCTGAGAGTAAAGAATCCCGTGCCGGTAGACGACCCACCCCATGTCCCCAGGTTTGTGCCGCCGCAGAACGTAAGTTCGTTGCTCGTTGTTTCTTTCACCAATTTTTTGTTCTGAAAGCCGTTCGCCACTAGTTGTAGCCAGCATAGACTCAATCGTTCGCATCGCTCGAATCAGCTCTTCCTGTTGCGCCGGCTGCAGCTTCCCTATAATCGCGTTCACCTGTGCGGTCGATCGGGCATCGAGAGGTCTAAAAGCCTTCCTGCCAACCTGGGTCAGGCTCAGCAGACTTTGTCGTCCATCCTTGGGCGAAGTCTTCTTCTCAATCAATCGCTTCTTCGCGAACTTGCGCAGAATGCGGCTCAAATACCCGGCGTCCAAACCGAGCTCGTTGCACAATTCAACTGCCGTCGACTGCCCGCGATGAGCCAATTCATAGAGCGTCCGCACTTCCGTCAGCGAAAACGGGCTATTCAGCAAACTTTCATCAAGGAGCCCGATCTGCCGCGTATAAAAGCGATTAAAACGCCGCATGGAATCAATACGCGGTTCAGGGACAACCGTGGTCATCGGATGGCTGGCCATATGGAACACGATTGCCGAAATAGTTGACTAAGTCAAGTAGTGGGATGCTGATCGGGACGTTTGTCGTCGGGACGGACACGAAGTCCCAAATAATGGCGGAACACTCCCAAACGATTTGCCTGGAGGAAGACGTGTACTGGTCATCGACCGGAGGTCTTACGGTGCACTGGGAGGAGTAAACCTCAAACTCCCAAATCAAAATTGTTAGGACCAGCGTGGTCTGCCCCTTAGACTTGCTTCCAGAGTTCTTCGCGCGGATCTTCGGGGTTCAGCTTGGCCAGCTCCCGCAACAGTTCCTTGGTTTTTTCATCGCGCGGCATGGGGACGGTAATCTTTACGTCGACGATTTCATCGCCGCGGACACCGTCCTTCGTCGCCGAAGGCACGCCCTTTTCGCGCAGCCGCAGCTTCTGGCCCGACTGCGTCCCCGGAGGAATCTTCAACATGCTGCGGCCATCAATGGTAGGCACTTCGATCTTCGATCCGAGCGCTGCTTCCACCGCCGTCACCGGCACCGTGATGTAGATGTCATCGCCCTCCCGCCGAAATAGGGGATGCTCTTCGATGCGAATGATGACGTAGAGATCGCCGGCTCCGCCGCCGCGCAATCCGGCATTGCCTTTGCCCGCAATGCGAATGCGCTGCCCATCCCGGGTCCCCGCCTTGATGCGGATCTCGAGGGGATCGGTGCGCTCGATGGTGCCTTCGCCGTGGCACACCGGGCAGGTCGAAATATTCTTTCCTGTCCCATGACAGCGCGGGCAAGTTACATTGAACTTCATCCGGCCGCCCGTCTGCTCAATCGTTCCCTTGCCGTGACACTGCGGACATTCCCCCGGAGCTTCGATAAAGCCATTGCCATGGCAGTTTCCGCAAACATCTCGTCGGGCGATATTCAGTTTCATCACCCCGCCACGGATCGCTGTCCAGAACGGCACGTTGACCTGGTACTCGAGATCGCCGCCCGGCTCCGGCCCTTGGTCGACCGCCTCACCGCGCCCGCCGCCTGTAAAAATGTTCGAGAAGATGTCGCGGAATCCCCCGCCCGATCCGCTCGAACTCTTGCGACCGGAGCTGCGAGCGCCTTCAAACAAATCGGAAAAATCGAACCCGCCGAAATCAACGTTGCTCGGTCCGCCAGGCTGGCGAGCTCCACCCCGGACACCTCCGGAAAAATCGCCCGCCCCAGGCTGACCGCCGCCACGCGCATAGGCCTCGGCGGTAGCCGGATCAATATTGTCGGAGTAAAACCCAAGCTGGTCGTAAATCTTCCGCTTCTTGGGATCGCTGAGAACGTCATTCGCCTCAGAGAGGGTCTTGAACTTTTCTTCCGCCGATTTGTCGCCAGGATTGACGTCGGGATGATACTTGCGCGCAAGTTTGCGAAACGCCTTGCGAATGTCGTCGGTAGAGGCGGACTTCTTTACCCCAAGAACGCCGTAATAGTCTTTATCTTTGGTTTGAGTAGCCATTGATCCAGCTGTCAATTTTCAGCGGTCAGCACCCCGCCTTGTCGTCTTCGGTGCTGACCGCCTTCCAGCGATTGCGTCTCACTAGAGAATAACTGAGAACTGAGAATCGGGAACTGAGAACCGATTTCTCAGTTCACCACTTCCTTCGCCTGCTCATCCACGTCGACCGTGTAAGCCTCAAACGGCGAAGCATCCATCGACACGGGGATCTTCTGTACTCCCGTCTGAGTCGGGGCATAACAATACCAACGGCCCTCTTCGGGGACAAAGTTCACAAAAAACATTTGTCCGTTAACTTCAAATCTCATTTACTTTCCCCTTTCCTGGCCCGCTTCGTACTACTGCTGTGATGCAAATGGGGGCGCAATTTCGCGCCCCCACTGAAGTGTTACCACTCTCCAACCGAGCGTTACCTCTTGTCTTCGACGTCGACATACTCGGCGTCGATCACGCCTTCGTCCTTCTTCTGCCCGGCGCCGTTGGTCCCCGCAGCGCTCGACCCATCCGCCGGTCCCGCCGCGCCCGGAGCAGCCTGCGTAGCCTTATACATCTGCTCCGCCAGTTTGTGCGAAGCCGCAGTCAACTTCTCGCGCGCCGAGTCCATGGCCGCCTTGTCGCCGCCTTCGATCGCCTTCTTGGCGTCCGCCAAAGCGTTCTCGACGTCTCCGCGCTCGGAGCCCGAGATCTTGTCGCCATGCTCTTTCAGCATCTTCTCGATGTTGTACAGCATCGAGTCGAGCTGATTCTTGGCTTCGATCTCTTCGCGCCGAGCCTTGTCCTCCGCCGAATGCGCATCCGCTTCCTTCGCCATGCGCTCGACTTCTTCCTTGGACAAGCCGGAAGACGAAGTGATCGTGATCTTCTGATCCTTGCCCGTGGCCATGTCCTTCGCCGTCACATTGAGGATGCCGTTCGCGTCAATATCAAACGTCACCTCAATCTGCGGAATGCCCCGAGGAGCCGGTGGCAATCCGGTCAAATGGAACTTGCCCAAAGTCCGGTTCTGCGAAGCCATCGGACGCTCGCCCTGCAGCACATGCACCTCGACCGAAGTCTGACTATCGGCCGCCGTAGAAAACGTCTCCGTCTTCTTGGTGGGAATCGTGGTATTCCGAGGAATCATCGCAGTAGCCACCCCACCCAGCGTCTCAATCGACAAGGTCAAAGGAGTCACGTCCAGCAACAGGAGATCCTTCACTTCGCCGCCAAGCACGCCACCCTGAATCGCCGCGCCGACTGCCACGACTTCATCCGGATTGACACCCTTGTGCCCTTCGCGACCAAACAGTTCCTTCACAATCTGCTGAATGCGTGGCATGCGCGTCTGCCCGCCGACCAGCACCACTTCGTTAATCTTGCCGGCATCCACGCCCGCATCTTTCATGCACTGCTTCGACGGTCCAACCGAGCGCTGCAAAATATCTTCGACCATCGATTCCAGCTTGGCGCGCGTCAGCTTAACCACCAGGTGCTTCGGACCGGAAGCGTCCGCCGTGATAAAGGGCAGATTGATCTCTGTCTCCATGGTGGTCGAAAGTTCGATCTTCGCCCGCTCCGCCGCATCACGCAGACGCTGCAAAGCCATCTCATTCCCTTTGCCGCGCAGATCCAGCCCTTCATTCTTCTTGAACTCGTCAATCAGCCAATCCACTAGCCGCTGATCGATGTTGTCGCCGCCAAGATGCGTGTCGCCATTGGTGGCCTTCACCTCGATGACGCCCTCGCCCACTTCGAGCACCGAAATATCAAACGTGCCACCGCCAAAGTCGTAAACCGCGATCGTCTCGTCCTTGCCCTTGTCGAGCCCGTACGCCAAAGCCGCCGCCGTAGGCTCGTTGATGATTCGCTTAACGTCCAGCCCGGCGATCTTGCCCGCATCTTTCGTTGCCTGCCGCTGAGCGTCGTTAAAATACGCAGGCACAGTGATAACGGCCTCGGTCACTTTCTCACCCAGGTAGTCTTCTGCCGCCTTCTTCAACTTCTGCAAAATCATCGCGGAGATCTCGGGCGGGGTATATTTCTTACCCTGCGCCACAATCACCACGTTGTCGCCATCCCGCTCAACCTTGTACGGGACCATCTTCAATTCTTCGCTAACCTCGTCAAAGCGCCGTCCCATAAACCGCTTGATCGAGTAAACCGTGTTCTCAGGATTGGTAATGGCCTGCCGCTTCGCGACCTGCCCCACCAGTCGTTCGCCGGTCTTCGTGAATCCGACAACCGAAGGCGTAGTCCGCCCGCCCTCTTCATTCGGTATAACCTTCGGCTCTCCACCCTCCATAACCGCAACGCAGGAGTTGGTAGTGCCCAAGTCAATTCCAATAATCTTTCCCATAACGTGTCCTCCAAAGTTAGTTCAAGTACAATAAGTGTTTTACAATCAATGCGATGATGATTGTGCCTTCCGCCATGCTATAACCTGAGCGAATCACTGTCAAGGTTTAGATGATCCCAAATGGCTTTCGGATGCGGACGTACTTAACTAGGTTCAGATAATAAGGATGACATTCGAGCCGTGGAAGAAACGGAGTGGCCCGTCTATGATGAGTTTTCCTCGGAAGTGGTAAAGGCGCATGCGATACGCACAAACTGTCGAGCCCTGGCGCCACTATTTCAACCAGAGCTCGGCTCTGTTCGTCGCGATTTTCCTCACCATTGCCTCGGCCTGTGCCGCTCAAGCTACGGCGAGCGCTCGACCGGACCCGCCTTGGCTTCAGGATGTGCAAAAGGATCCTGCCTTGCTGGTTGAGTTCGGTCAACTGATGACGAAGCTCCAGCACGACGTTCAGTTTCCGCCGCCCCGGGGCCAGAGCCGCCTACTGCCACTGTTGCCGGAGTCGACGGCTTTTTATGCCGCGTTTCCCAACTACGGCGACGCCTCCCATCAGGCCCTGACCATCTTCCACCAGGAGCTGCAGCAGAGCCCGGTGCTGCGCGCTTGGTGGCAGCACGGTGATTTGGGCGCAAACCGAGACAAGGTGGAGGATTTCTTGGAGAAGGTTTATCAGCTCTCTCAATTCTTGGGAGACGAAATTGTCGTGGCCGGCGAAACCGAGGGTCGCCAGGAACCCACCCTCCTGATTCTCGCGGAAGTGCGGAAGCCAGGCCTGAAGGATTTGCTGCAACAAATGGGGAAGAACTTTGGCGGCAAATCGAAGCCCGCGCTACGTGTTTTGGATGTCCAGGAACTCGCCACCGCAACGAACACGGTCTCGCCACAGCAACTCGTAATCCTGGTACGCCCCGACTTTGTGGTAGCTGCGCTCGACGTGGCCGCGCTGCGCAGTTTCAATGCCCGGCTGGATGGAAAGATCAGGGAGTTTGTCTCGACCCCGTTTGGGCAGCGAGTGGAACAGGAGTACCAGGGCGGTATCACATCGCTAGGAGCAATTGACCTACAGAAAATATTGCAACAAGTTCCGCTAGGCACCGGCAAGAACCAGCTGCTTTTCGAGCGTTCCGGATTTGCCGACCTGAAGTATTTGGTCTGGAACCGCAAGACTGTGTCGGGTCAGGCAGCCAGCCAGATGGAACTGAGCTTCACCGGTCCGCGCCGTGGAGTTGCATCCTGGCTCGCGGCGCCCGGGCCACTGGGTAGCCTGGACTTTGTCTCGCCCAAGCCGATCCTGGTAAGCACCGTACTACTGAAGGATCCACCAAAGATATTTGACGACGTCCGCAATCTCTCCGCCGTTTCGAATCCCAAAGCCTTCTCGAGCGTCGACCAGATGGAAGCGGCATTGAAACTGAGCTTTAGGGACGATCTGCTCCGCCGTCTCGGGGGAGAGATCACCATTGAGGTAGACAGTCTCAAGCCACCCGGCCCCGCATGGAAGGCGATCTTCCAGGTCAATGACACCGATGGCCTACAGGCAATATTGAATAAATTGCTGGCGTCTACGCCGCTCCGGGCGCAGCAGTCCAAGCAGGGTGGGATCACTTACTACACGATTCGAATTCCTTCGGCCCAGAAGACCGTAGAAATCGCCTATGCATTTGTCGACGGGTATCTGGTCCTAGCGTCGAGTCAGGAAGCCATCGCCGAGGCAGTTCGACTCCATCGCTCCGGAGAATCGCTGGCGCAGTCCAGTCAGTTTCTAGCATCCATGCCGCCCGGCCACGGATCGGAGGCCTCCGCCCTGCTCTACGAAGACCCGACCGCGGTATTGGCGCTGAGTGTGAGTCAGACATTCCCGGGGTTAGCGCAATCCATTTCGCAAGAAACCGCAGAGCCAGCGCCGGCAGTGGTCCGCCTATATGGCGAGGAAAGTGCGATTCGTGAAACCAGCCTCAGCCATGGAGTCGATGCCCGCGGGATGTTGGTAGTCGCGGCAATTGCGATTCCGAACCTGTTACGGGCGAGGATCGCTGCCAATGAATCGAGCGCAGTTGCGACTATACGCATGGCGAATCGCGCGCAGATTACTTATTCAAATACCTACCCGCAGAGGGGATTTGCACCCGACTGGTCTACACTCGGCCCTGATCCCGGCGCATCGGGAAGGCCGTCGGCGGAGCACGCGAGCGTGATTGATGCCACGTTGGGCAATGCAAGTTGTACCAAGGGCACTTGGTGTACGAAGTCTGGATATCAGTTCAGCATTACGGCGTCGTGCAAGAAACAAAGCTGCGACGAATTTGTGGTGCTTGGCATTCCTGTCACCAGCGGCACCGGAGCAAGAAGTTTTTGTTCCACCTCGGACATGGTGGTTCGCTTTAAAACCGGTACTCCCCTGACCTCGCCGCTCGCGGCGTCGGAATGCCAGGCATGGTCACCGCTGCGATAGCGGCGTTTATTCCGAGCGAAGCTGAGTCGAGGCGTGTGCGAAGCGAACCGCCGTCACAATCTCGAACGGCTCCGGCCGGTCCGTATAGTCCTCATGGGCGCAGGCGAACAGAATGGTGCCACCGCGATCAATCACAAAAGTCGCCGGAATCGGCAGCTCCCAACTGGAGTCGCCGTTAGCAAACGGCAAGTTAACGAAAGTCCGACTGTAAAGCGCCTGCTGCTGTTCCGGAACGCGATACACCAATCCGAACTGGCGAGCCAGTTGGTTGTGAGCGTCGACGAGCAACGGGAAAGCAAGCATGTGCTGGTCGTGCATAAAGAAAGCCTGCTTCTGCGTCTGCGGAGATACGGCAACCAGCGAAGCTCCGGCAGCCGCAATCTCGCCGGCGATGGATGACATGGCCTCCATCTGCCCAACGCAAAATGGACACCAGCGCCCGCGAATAAACGAGAGCACCAGTCGTCCGTTGCGAAGAAGATCGGCGGAGGAGACACAGTTGCCGTTGTGATCCGGAAGTTCGAACGAAGGAGCGCGCGCACCGACTTTGAGCGCAGAAGCGGCGAGGCCCTGGGCTATAAGGCAGTCAACGGTACGCCTATGAACAGCCTGAACGTCAGCGGGCACATACCTGTCAATAAGCTCTTTGCGCTCGGCAAAGATTTCGCGCAGCGGCCGCACATCAATGCCGGGACGGGATTCGGTGAGAGATCTCCACTTCATGAGGATGTGCCTACACTAATACATTCCGGGAGTTTCTAGCGAGCCCGGGCGATCAGTCGGGAAACGAATAGCAATGCCGCGACCGGCGGCCTGCTCAGTACATCCAAGACGGCATGGGAAATAATGAAATTATTCGCAGGCCGCTGCTCAATGTTTCTCTGGGGACAAAGACGGTTACCTCGGTCGATGTGCGTGAGATCACGTTCGCTCCCGGGCAGCAGACCGGAAGGCACAAGCATCCCTGTCCGGTGGTGGGGTTTATCGTCGAAGGGACCGCAGTGCTCGCAGTCGAAGGCGAACCGCCGCAACATTTGCCGGCAGGCTCCAGTTTTTACGAACCCGCGGAAAAAATCATTTTACGTTTCGATAATGCCTCGTCCAGCAGACCCATGAAATTCATAGCGCATTATCTGCTGAATGGAAAACAAGAACTGATCGAGATGCTTCCAGAAAATCATGGCTAGCTCTTCAGAGAACTGAGAACGAGGACGGGAGAGGGGAGAACTTTCCTACATCCCGGGAAACTTCATCCCCGCCATGCGCCGCGCGAAACTTGGCTTGCCCATTTGCTTGAACATCTTTCGCATCTGCGCATACTGCCGCAGCAGATTATTGACCTCCTGCACGCTCGTCCCCGAACCGCGAGCGATGCGTTTGCGCCGGCTACCGTTAATCGCCTCGTGATGATTGCGCTCATATCCAGTCATCGAATTGATGATAGCCTCAACCCGGTTGATCTGTTTTTCGTCAACCTTGTCCGCGGCTTTTTGTAGGCCCGAAAACGCGCCGACGCTGGGCAACATGCCAATCAGACTTTGCAGCGATCCCATCTTGCGCACCTGGCGCAATTGGTCGCGGAAATCCTCCAGCGAAAAACCGTCGCCGCTGAGCGCTTTCGAGGCAAGTTCCCCAGCCTTTTTCTTGTCGATCTGCGACTCGGCTTTTTCAATGAGCGAGAGAATATCGCCCATGCCCAGAATGCGCGAGACAATGCGGTCGGGATGGAAAGGCTCAAGCGCATCGTATTTTTCGCCGACGCCAATGAACTTGATAGGCTGCCCGGTCACCTGTCGTATAGAAAGCGCGGCGCCCCCGCGAGCATCGCCATCCATTTTGGTGAGAACCACACCGGTAAGAGTGAGCTTTTTGTGGAATTCATCCGCCGAATTGACCGCATCCTGTCCGGTCATGGAATCAGCGACGAACAAAATCTCCTGCGGATTCAGCAGCCGCTTGAGCGACTGCATCTCGTCCATCAGTTGGTCGTCGATGTGCAGACGACCCGCCGTGTCGACGATCAGCACGTCGCAGCCAGTGTTGATGGCTTCGCGCCGCGCCTCTTTCGCCAGCCGCTCGACCGTAGCCGTATTCGCCTCGCCGACCGAGCCCTCGTAGATGTTCGCCTTAATCGCCGCCGCTACAACCCTCAGCTGCTCCCGCGCAGCAGGGCGGTACACGTCGACCGAGACAAGTAACGGACGATGTCCACCATTCTTAAGCCAGTTGGCAAGCTTGCCCGAGGTAGTAGTTTTGCCCGAACCTTGCAGCCCGGCCATGAGCACTACAGTAGGCGGCTGCGAAGCGAACTTTAATTTAGCCGTATCTTTGCCCAGCGTCTCGACCAATTCGTCGCGCACGATCTTGATAACCTGCTCACCCGGCGAGAGCGCAGTCAGCACTTCCTGCCCGACGGCTTTGGCCTGAATCCGGTCGATAAGCTCTTTGACAACTTTGAAGTTGACGTCGGCCTCAAGCAGCGCCAGACGAATCTGTTTCAACGCCTCAGAAATGTTCTCTTCGCTGAGGACTGCCTGTCCGCGCAGGGACTTGAAAGCGCGCTGCAGTTTTTCCTGGAGATTCTCAAACATAAGCTTCGAGACTGTATTCTAGCAGCGATAAAGGGCGAAAGCGGATTGTCACGACTGGGAAAAATGCCCGAGCACATAATGCCTACGATCCGCTTGCTTGGGGGCGAAGAGGACGAGACTGGGAGCGTTGATTGCGTGCACCTGAATGAAGCATGTCATATCGTCTTTCGCTACCGAGGTAAGGTCGTCGAGGAATCTGCTAGGGATTACTTTGAAGCGAACCGCCATTGGAAAAGCTCCTGAGTTGGCCGAGCTGGTTCACATCTTCGACGAAGGTCCAGATGTAATTCCGTCGACAGTCGCTCGGCAAAAGGAGCACTGGCAAGAGTGGCTAAGATCGCGCGGATTCAGTTAGCTTCACCTTTACTCTACCTTCGGGCGCACCATTTCGAAGCGCTGTGTAGTGCGCGTGTACTGCATGCCGCCCATGCGCCCGATCATGTCGAGCGAGTTTCGGTCGAGACGGCCTTCTGTTATATGCTGTTCGTCGATATGAAGCGAGACGATTTCGCCAATCACCAAACTGCTACCTTCAGGGCCCGGACTGAAGTCGAGAATCTGACGCAGCTTGCATTCGAAGCTGACGGGAGACTGCGCCACTCGCCGCGGCCGCACTATTTTCGAAGGCGCGGAAGCGATTTTTGCCAGCTCGAACTCATTAACGGTCGCGTCATATTCACCACTGGTTAAGTTCATGGCCTCGGCCAATTCGAAGGTGACCATGTTGATCACGAATTCTCCGGTCTCGCGAATATTTTCCAGCGTGTCTTTAATATGCACTCCAGGGTGCCCTGCGGCCTGGTCCGCGGCGGCTTCGGATTTCTTGGGCAAGCGCATTCCCGGCGCAAACACCAATAACGGAGGCTTGGCGCACACGGCGTTAAAAAACGAAAAGGGCGCCAGATTCGGTTGTCCGGCAGCGCTGAGGCTCGAGACCCACGCGATGGGACGGGGCACAACGGCGCTGATCAGGATGTTGTATAACTCGCGATGCTCAAGTTCAGAAGGGACGACGTCCATAGAATCGAGTATATCGAAGCACTTGCTCAGCCACGGCTTGGTCAGGTCTTCGCCGGGAACACTTCTTTCGCGGCAATTACCGTGTTGCAGTGAATCGTGACCGTATCTTCGACATTCCGAGCGTAACCGCCCGCATAGGTCACCATCACAGGAATGCCTCGCGCGCGAGCTACACGGAAGACTAATTCGTCGCGTCTTTTCAATCCTTCGATGGTGAGCGCAAGCCCGCCGAGTTGATCTTCGTGATAGGGATCCGCTCCGGCGATATAACAGAGCAACTCGGGATCGAACTGGCGAAGGCCCGAACTAAGCGCGTTATCCAGCCAGGAGAGATAGTCGTCGTCGCCAATTCCGTCGGGGAGATTGATGTCGATTGAAGAGGGGGGCTTCCATGCCGGATAGTTATTCTCCTGATGCAGCGAGATGGTAAAAACATCTCCGGCGTGAGCGCCCTGGGTCTTATTCTTGGGCGCCGTTTTGAGCGTTGCGGTCGGCGTCGACGGCAGAGCCTCACCAGGAGTCCGTGCGCCGGCAAAAATCGCGGCAGTGCCGTTGCCCTGATGCACGTCGCAATCGACGGTCATTGCAGTGCGAATTCTGCCATCGCGCTGCATGCGGCGGATAGCGATGGCCACGTCGTTTATAACGCAGAAGCCTTCCCCATGATCCGGGAATGCGTGATGGAATCCTCCGCCGATGCTGAAAGCGACGCCGTCGTTCAGGCCATGATCAGCCGCCAAAATAGAGCCCCCGGCGGCGAGCCAGAAGGCGCGCACTAACTCCGGCGAGTACGGGACTTCGAGTTCCATCTCTTCGCGAGCGCTGAGTGTGCCTGTCTTCAACTTCTCGACGTACTCGGGCGTGTGCACGAGCAGAACATCCTGGTCGGTTGCGGGCTGAGGAACGACAAAATCAGCCGGCGTGGCAATTCCGGAAGCGAGCAGCCGGTCATGCGTGCGTTTATATTTTTCCGCGGGAAAAACATGGGTGCCGATGGGCAGGAAGTAGTCGTCGCTATAGACGAGCTTGAAGGTCAGCATTCGGCACTCAGCCCTCTGGGGCTCTGAAAACCCCATATCATACGCGATTGCAGGAATTCATTAGCTGCTAAACTTGCCTCATTGCCTCCGAAGAAGAAATCACCGCCCCAAGTGAATGCCGCGCTCGATTCTCCGCCCACCGCCGCTGCCGGTCGCGGTGAGAGCAAGGGCCGCATTTTCCTGATGGACACCATGTCATTCATTTTTCGCGCCTATCACGCCATGGCGCGGCAGCGTCCGATGTCCACTAAGACCGGACTTCCGACGGCAGCGACCTACGTTTTCGTCAACATGTTGCGGAAGCTGCGGGATGACTTTTCGCCGGAGTATCTGGCGGCAGTGTTCGACGTGGGCGCACCGACCGTCCGCAATCAGCAAGCGGAGGCGATCACAACCATCCGCAAGTTCGACATCAAGACACAGAGCTTCAAAGAATCGCAATATGGGGGATACAAGGCGAATCGCGCCGAGATGCCCGGGGACTTGGTGCAACAGATCCCTTACATCCGGCGCGCTTTGGAGGCATATCGCATCCCGATTTTGCAGCTCGAGGGTTACGAAGCCGATGACGTAATTGGAACGCTGGCCCGGAAAGCGGCGGCGGAGTCGTATTCAGCGTTTGTGGTTTCGAGCGACAAAGACATGCTCCAGCTGGTGAATGAGAACGTGTGCGTGCTGAACCCGCCGAAGGACAACCTGATTTGTGATGCGGTGAAGGTTGAGGAAATTCTCGGAGTGCCTCCGGCGAAGGTAGTCGACGTAATGGCGTTGCGCGGCGATTCGGTGGACAACATTCCTGGAGCGCCGGGGATCGGCGATAAGGGGTCCGTGGAACTTATCAAGCGTTTTGGCAGTGTGGAACAGGCGCTCGAGCGCGCGGCTGAAGTGGAGAAGAAAACATATCGGGAGTCATTGCAGAACAATCGCGACAACATTCTCTACAGCAAGCAACTGGTGACAATTGATACCGACGTGGCCGTGGAGTTCGATGTTGCGGCCATGAAAGTCGGCGAACCGGATGTCGAAGCTCTGCGCGCACTATTTGCCGAGCTCGAATTTACTTCGTTGTTGAAGGAATTGCTTCCAGTAGTCGAGGTGAAAGACGGCGACTACCGCGAAATCAAATCGAAAGCCGAATTCGACGAATATCTGGCAGGATTGGCCGAGGGTGTGCCGCTGGCGTTGGCGTTTTCATCTGCGCACACCGCGACCATGAACACGGAGAGCACGGCAGAAGACGAAGAGCCGCAGCCGGCACAGTCCGGATTCCTCGCCCTGCAGCCCGCGGATGAGGAGGATCAGAACGCCGCAGGCCAGAGCGCCGCAAGCTCAAAGAAAATTGCAGTTTCGAATGCGCCGGGCGCTGGCGCGATGGTCGAGCTCGAGGACAAGGCACTGGCCCATCGAGTGAAGAGCGTACTCGAAGATGCCGTCGTGCCGAAAGCGATTCACGATCTCAAATCAGCCCTCCATCATTTTGGAGAACGTTCTTCCGGGCCTGGCATTGCGCTGGCTGGAGTGAAGCATGATTCGATGCTGTACTCCTACTTGCTCGATCCGACCTACTCGTCGCATTCGCTGCCAGAGGTTGCGCTGCGCCGATTCAACTTGAAGCTCAGTGGAAATTTGGCAGAGGCGGCGGATGTAACGGGCAGGCTGGCGAGCGCGCTCCGCAAAGAAGTCGAGGAACAGGGGCTGGCCTCTGTGTACGAGGAGATCGATGCGCCGCTTGTGCCGGTACTGGCGCGCATGGAAGATGCGGGAGTCAAGATCGATCCGGCGGTTCTTGGCGAGATGTCGGTGAGGTTGCAGCGCGAGGCCGAAGCGAAGGCACGGGAGATCTACGAGCGCTGCGGAGTGGAGTTCAACATCAGCTCGCCGAAGCAATTGGGCGATGTGCTATTCAACAAACTTGCCCTGCCGATACCCGTGAAATACGGGAAGGGAAAAAAGATCTCGACGGCAGTGGATGTACTGGAAGGACTGGCGGAGGATCACGAAGTTCCGCGGCTGGTGCTCGAATACCGGCAACTTACCAAGTTGAAGTCAACGTATGTGGATGCGCTACCGGCGCTGATCCACAGCCAGAGTGGCCGAGTGCATACGACGTTCGGGCAGACAGGCACAGCGACGGGGAGGTTGTCGTCAACGAATCCGAACCTGCAGAATATTCCGATTCGCACCGAACTCGGGCGGGAGATTCGCGCGGCTTTTATCGCCGAACCGGGGCATGTGCTGCTGGCGGCAGACTATTCGCAGATCGAACTGCGGCTGCTGGCGCATTATTCGAAAGACAAACTACTCGTAGAGGCATTTCGACGCGGAGACGACATACACACGCTGACCGCATCGCAGGTCTTCGGCGTCCCGCCCCTGATGGTGACTCCAGAACATCGGCGGCAGGCGAAGGTGGTGAACTTCGGAATTGTTTATGGCTTGTCGGCGTTTGGGCTGTCGCAGAATTTGGGCATCGAGCCAAGCGAGGCCCGAAAATTCATCGATGCGTACTTTCAGAAATACTCTGGCGTGCGGGCACTCATCGATACCACGCTCGAGCAGACGCGCCATGATCACAGAGTGAGGACACTGTTCGGGCGGATTCGTCCCATTCCCGATATCAACAGCAAGAACGCTACGCAACGCGGATTCGCGGAGCGCACAGCCGTGAACACTCCGCTGCAGGGCACAGCCGCCGACCTGATCAAGTTGGCGATGATTCGAATTGATGATGAAATCCGGAGACGCGGGCTGACCTCACGGATGACGTTGCAGGTTCACGACGAACTCGTATTCGAAGTGCCAGAGCGTGAAGTAAACGCAATGAAGTCGCTGGTGCGTGAGCACATGGAAAATGCCCACGCGCTCGCAGTCCCACTCGAGGTAGAAATCGGAGTCGGATCGAACTGGCGGGACTTGGAGTAGAACAAACTCGGGTTAGAAGCCGATTCGCGAATGCGGCGCGATGTCGCAGGTAATACGGCAAAATTACCCAGAGTTTGGTAGCGCCTCCGGCATGGATGGGTTCGTGGCTAGCTGCGAGGAGCTCGTTCAACTCGCGACTCCGGAGTTTCCGGTCCAGCATTCCGATATACTGAGTAGAACTGTTCTCGCAAGCGCCATGTAGTCGTTGAATCCAGCCGCATAATTTAGGGTTTTTCATTCTGCGGAGGCGGTCTGATGAGTGCAGCTCCATCGCGGGTGTTCCGAACGCCACAGCGCGGTTTTTCGCGTCATCCCATCAGCGTGCCTCTGGACCTGATTGCGTTGCGATCCGGGGTTCCGGAAAATCTGCCCGGACGCTGCACCGACATAAGTGAAGTGGGCCTAGGCGCCGTGGTGGCCGGGGAACTGTCCACAGGCCAGCAAGTGGCGATCGAACTGCGGCTTCCAAATGTTGGGTTGCCGGTACGTGCTCGTGCGCTCGTGCGCTATCAGTCGCAGCTCCGTTGTGGGCTTGAGTTTGTGGGAATGTCGGTGGAGCAGCGGGAGATGATCCGGTACTGGGTTTACCGGTCCGCCTCGGAATTTTCGAATTCCGGAGATTTACGAGAAGGGGAGAAAACTGGACCGGCAAAGACAGAAACGTCCTCGGACGTGGGGGAACCGGTCGTTAAGCCCAGAAGAAGAGTTCGCATGGGTCGGCGCGGAGTATATCTGCTGATCGCTAGCCTGTTGCTCCTGGCAGGTTTGGGATGGTGGCAGTGGCAGAGGTCGTGGAGCGACCTGGAAAAGTCGGCGCCGGAGAGAGGGTTGCGCGTTTCTCCCGAAACCATGGACAAGCGGATTGTGACGAAGGTGGATCCGGTTTATCCCGAGGCTGCCCGAAGTGCGGGCACGCAAGGATTGGTAGTGCTGGACGCAGTGATAGCGCCGGATGGCAGCGTGACACGTCTGCGAACTATTTCCGGTCCTGAGCCGCTGGTGCGCTCGGCGAAGGACGCAGTGCAGTCCTGGAAATTTGAGCCCTACCTGTACGGCGGCAAGGCGATCGAGGTTCAAACCACAATTGCCGTCGACTTCCGTTTGAATTGACCAAGTGATGCAATCGGTCGAACCCTTTTTCTCCGGTATCGGGGGACTGGGGCCGCCGATTCGACCGAGCAGCGCTACCGGAGGCGCAGCAGGGCGGATTCGGATCTGCTCATCCAGTATGTCTTGGTGGGGACTCGAACCCAGCACCTCGTAACAGGTCTTTTCGTGAACTGCTGGTGAATGCTTTTCGCGACGGGGCGAGTGGATGAATCGTCGACCCCTGAATTCCGCGCTCGATGCTCTATCGGGAGGTGCCCACGCCGCGTGTGGAAATTTCGGGGGAGATTCTTGCTGACGGCTCCGCGGCGGTTCGGGCCGTCAGCTACAAGCGCGACCCCTCGCTCCGTGGGATTTGGGGCTCAGCGAACACACCATCAAACATGTCGATTGTGAATCTTGCGACGATTTGGGATTTCGAGCCGAGTGGAACCGGTCTTTTATGCTAGGTCGCAGGGCGAGCATTGCCCGGCGGAATGGATGCCGAGCAACGGCCGAGCGCAGGAAGAAAAACCAAAAGATACAATAGCAAAATGCGAAAAAGCGAGCCGGTGACCGGACCCCAGTTCCAAGCGCAGCCCCCGCCCCAGTCCAAAGTAGTGCGTCGTTGGACCGTGATCGCCGCGGGGTTGCTTGTCCTGGCGCTGGCTCTGGTCGTTATCTATACGGGGCCAAGCGCCTTTTACAGTCCAGTCGCTTTGGTGGTGGTGGCCGCAATCGGACTGGCCGCGTTGCTCCTCCAGGTGTGGTTTCGCCGCGATCTTCCGATTCATTCTCCGCTTTGGCTTAACATCCTCGGCATTGTCTGTGCCATGGCATCGCTGTTCTCCGATTACCTCCGGATGACTCGCGGAATGCTGGATCTGGTGGCCTTCGCTGCCGTGGTCTGCTTCGGCATCAGCGGATCGCTCATCCTGCATGCCTTGCGTCGCAGAGCGCGACCGACCCAATCGTTTGAAGTCGAGTAGTCGACACAGAGTTCCGTTTACAATTCCATGATGCGAGTCACGTTGTTCGGAGCCTCCGGTTTACTTGGACAAGACTTGGTCAAGGAACTGAATGATGAGCAACTGACTGCGCTATCTTCGAAAGATGTCGACGTGCGAGACCGGGCGCGCGTCAGCAAGGTCATTCGCGATTCCCGTCCCGATTGGGTAATTTTGTCTGCCGCTTACACCGACGTCGATGGCTGCGAATCCAACCGCGAACTTGCTTTCGCCGTGAATTGCGAGGGCGCCGTGAACGTGGCCAAGGCTGCGCACGAAGCGGGATCGCGATTGCTGTTCCTGAGCACGGACTACGTTTTCGATGGCAGCAAACGGTCTCCCTACGAAGTCGGCGACGCCAGAAATCCGGCCAGCGTTTACGGCGAGAGTAAAACTCGAGCTGAAGAATGGCTTGTCGAGATCCTGCCCGAAGTTTGCATTGCCCGCACGTCATGGCTATTCGGCCACGGAGGCAAATGTTTTCCCTCGACGATTCTGAAGCTGGCAACGGCCCGCCCTGAGATTTCCGTAGTGAACGATCAGCGTGGAGGTCCGACTTTCACCCGCGACCTGGCCTCTGCTCTCGTGCAATTATGTCGAGCGTCTGCCCAAGGCATCGTGCATGTGACCAACTCAGGGAATTGCACCTGGTACGACTTCGCCACCGAAATCATGCGCCAGTCTGGCCTGTCGACCAAAGTCAAACCTGTAACAACAGCCGAATTCCCTCGTCCAGCGCGGCGGCCCGCCTACTCAGTGCTGTCGCCGGACAGTCTGAACGCTTACAACGTCCGGATGCCGGAATGGCAGGATGCGTTGCGGCGCTATCTATCGGATACCTCGGTTGCGCCACGACCATAAAAATGGCAGCCGGCCAGAACAGCGCAGCGGTCTCCGGGTTCCCGGTTCTGATGTCGGAAGAAACGCCCGATGAAATGTCCGATGATCGGGCTACCACGTGCCAGGCATTGTGCAGAAGGGGATCATCGATCACGACGACGGTCCGGCCTCGCCGATCGTATGCTTCTGCTTCTGCATGCGCCTCGGCTTTCCCTCGCCGAGAAATGCTCGCGAGAATATCACAGCGAATTTCCCATCTTGAGCCGGCAGCGCCGCTTCTGCGCCGTCGGACACTGCGCTGTCCAATTATGCACGGCGTGGTTTATTCTTGTTTTTCTTCGAGGAAAACCGTGTACAAACGCTTCTTCTGGAATCTGCTCGCCGCGCTCTGCATTTTATTGTTTTCTTTCCTGCTTTCCGCTCAGCAGTACGACGCGGCGATGTACCAGGAGCTTCACTGGCGGCTGATCGGCCCGTTTCGCGGCGGCCGCACGGTAGCGATTTCCGGGGTTCCGGGCCAGCCAAACCTTTTCTATATGGCGCCAAACAACGGCGGAGTTTGGAAGACGACCGATTTCGGCTACACCTGGAGCCCGATTTTTGATAGCGAGCCAACCCAATCGATCGGAGCGCTCGCCGTAGCACCGTCGAATCCCAATACGATCTATGTCGGCAGCGGAGAAGGCTTGCGCCGTCCCGATCTCTCCGTTGGAGACGGGATCTATAAGTCGACCGATGCGGGTCGCACCTGGCAGCATCTCGGGCTGCGCGATGCGCAACAAATCGCATCCATCATCGTCGATCCCAAGGATCCGAATCGTCTGTTCGTTGCGGCTCAAGGACATCCTTACGGTCCGAATCCCGAACGTGGCGTCTATCGTTCGCTCGACGGCGGGCAGACTTTCCAAAAAGTTCTGTACAAAGACGAGAACGTTGGAGGCATGGATCTGGTTTTCGATCCGCGCAACTCGCAGGTGATCTTTGCCAGCATGTGGGCTTCGCGACGCCCGCCGTGGACCACTGGCGGTGGCTACAACGGATCGGGCAGCGGTCTCTACAAATCGAGCGATGGAGGCGACAACTGGCGGCAACTTACCCGGGGATTGCCGGGCGCTGCTGAAGGCATTGGACGCATCGGGCCCGCGGTTTCTCCTAGTGACCCTGATCGCATGTATGCGTGGGTCAATGCCACGAAAGGCAGCGGCATCTACCGCTCTGACGATGCTGGTGAAAGTTGGCAGCAGGTCAATAGCGAGGAACGCGTCTGGGGACGCGGCGACGATTTCGGCTGCGTGCGCGTCGATCCCAGGAACAAAGACGTGATTTACGTAGCCAACACTTCAACGTATCGCTCGACCGACGCGGGCAAGGATTTCACGGCCATCAAAGGAGCCCCCGGCGGCGACGACTATCACACGATTTGGATTAATCCCGCAGTTCCCGACATTATCGCGCTCGCCGTTGACCAGGGAGCAACCATCAGCGTGAACGGAGGACGGACCTGGAGCTCCTGGTACAACCAGCCGACTGCGCAGTTCTATCACGTCATCACGGACAGCGAGTTTCCTTACTGGGTCTATGGCGGGCAGCAGGAGAGCGGTTCGATCGGCACTGCAAGCCGCAGCGACTTTGGCGAAATCACGTTTCGCGACTGGACGACGGTTGGCGTCGAAGAATACGGATATGTTGCGCCTGATCCGCTGCATCCTAATTTGATTTACGGAGGCAAGGTCACGGTGTTTGACCGCAATACGGGACAGACTCGCGATGTTTCCCCGGTGGTGTTGCGCACTGGGCAGTATCGCTTCAATCGCACGGCGCCGCTGATCTTCTCGGCGGCTGATCCGCGCGTGCTCTATCTTGGATCGAACGTGCTCTTTGCTACTCGCGATGGTGGCAACAGTTGGCAGATCATCAGTCCTGATCTGACGCGCGAAGATCCGGGAGTTCCTGTGACGCTTGGGCCGTTTGTCGAGGGCGATCCCGCGAAGGGCAAGCATCGCGGCGTGATCTATTCGGTGGCTCCGTCGCCGAAAGATGCCGACCTGATCTGGGCTGGCACGGACGATGGCGTGATCCAAGTGACCCGCGACGGCGGCAAGAACTGGGAGAACGTCACGCCAGCAGAACTTACTCCTTGGAGCAAGCTGGCTCAGATGGATGCGTCACATTTTGATATCGCATCTGCTTATGCCGCGGTGAATCGCTTCCGGCTCGACGATCTGCATCCTTATATCTATCGCACGCACGATGGCGGAAAGTCATGGCAGAAGATCGTCATGGGATTGCCCGAGAACGAGCCTGTTAACACGGTGCGCGAAGATCCGGAGCGCAAGGGGTTGCTCTTTGCTGGAACCGAACGCAGCGTTTATGTGTCGTGGGACGATGGCGATCATTGGCAGTCGCTGAAGCTGAATCTGCCTCCGACTTCGATTCGCGATCTCGTCGTGCATCATGACGATGTGGTGGTCGGAACTCATGGGCGGTCGTTCTGGATATTGGATAACATTACGCCGCTGCGGCAGTTCAGCCCTGAGATCGCGAACGATCCTGCTCATCTTTATGCTCCGCAACTAACCTATCGCGTGCGCCGCGATAACAATACTGATACGCCTTTGCCGCCGGAAGAACCTGCGGGGCAGAATCCTCCAGATGGCGCGATGATTGATTATTTTCTGAAAGCGGGAATCTCTACTGCGGTGACTCTGGAAATTGTCGATGCATCCGGACGAGTTGTGCGTCATTTTTCCAGCGCCGACAAACCTGAGGCGGTGGATCCGAAAGAGCTGAATGTTCCAATGTATTGGGTGCGTCCTGCGCGCGTGCTTTCGGCAGCGGCTGGTATGCATCGCTTTGTCTGGAACCTGCACTATCCTGAGCCGGACGTGCTTGCGCACGAATATCCGATCTCGGCCGTGAATCACGACACGCCGCGTTATCCACTCGGAGCAGCAGTTTTGCCTGGACAGTACTCTGTGACTCTTTCCGTTGACGGAAAGAAGTACACGCAGACGCTCCAGCTTCGTATGGATCCGCGGGTGAAGACTTCGGCGGAGGATCTACGCCGGCAATTCGAACTTGATCAAAACATAGCTGACGCTCTTCATCAAGATCATGAAGCTCTGCAACAGGTGCGCAGCTTGCGAGCGCAATTGAAATCGCCGTCGCTTATCGGAGTGGATGCAAAAAGCGCAAAGTTCGCAGCCATTGCAAAAACTGCGAGCGAAGTGGAAGCAAAAGCTGCGGCTCTCGAAGGCGAAGAAGGAGGGCGCTATTTGAGCACTCCTGAAGGACGCAGTTTGGCGCGGCTCAACGGCGGTTTCGATATTTTGGTCAGCGGTCTCGATACGGCCGATGCCGCTCCGACGACTCAGCAATCCGCGATGTTCGACGAATTGAAGAAAGCGCTGGAAGAACAGTTGTCGGCTTGGGGCGAGCTCAAGTCGAAAGATGTTCCGGAACTGAACCAGCGACTCAAGAAAGCAGGATTGCCGCTGATCGATGTGCAAAAACCTGTTCCGGGCGCGACCGATGAAGCGCAGACGACTTCGCAGGATCGAGACGAGAACGAGGAGTAACAAAGTGCCCGCAATTCAGGCAACGCTCTGCTTGGCATGGGTATCTTTGTCGGGCCGATCATTTTCTTTTTCCTTAGTGTTTTCTTTTTTGTTTCCCACGGCAGGTTGATCGCGACTTTTTTCAGCACTGGCACTCGCTGCGTCGGCCTGCGGTTGGTCGTTGCCAGCAACTTGCTGCGCGCCCTGGACGTTTTCTTTTTCGTTTGCTTGTTTTGCATCCGATTTCGCTTCCTGGCTGTTTGCTTTCGGTGACTCTTCCGCGGGCCGGGGAGGTTCTTTTTTGGCTTCTTGTTGAGCGGACTTGATTGCGCCAGACAATAGATATTCGATCCTCACGCGGACGGCGCGCCATCGGACGCTACTTGCGTTTCCCGCCTGCTTCAGGTGGGAGGCTAGTTCCTCGTCGCTGGCTATGCCTTTGTCCTTCAGGAATTGCAAAATGGCGGTGCTCTGCGTGTCCAGGGTCTCAAGCGAAGACAACAACTCGTGGAGTATCTCCTGCACAATTTTCTCGTCCATGGTTTCAGGTCTCCTGTTGCAAGTTACGGTTGGATGCAAAAAGACTCCTAAGAGGACACGCGAGCGGCTCGGCCCGCGAGAAGGCGACTCCATGAAGCTTTCATTCCGTTGTCCGTTCTCTTTATTTATTTTTTCTTTTTCGTTGAGCGGATTCAGCGGCCAGAATTTTTCCTCCACTCAAAAATAGCGCCAAAATACACAATATAAAGGACTTAGATGCAATCGGTTCAGAGCTGCTGTCTATCTCCAAACCTCGATTTCAAAGAACTGGAAATGGGCCCCGGCGAATTCGCTGGCCGTCTCTGGAGACGGGCGCAGTTTTGAACTTTACTAAGTCAAGTGAACATCCTCACACCGCTCGGGATCGGGGTATGGGATGGCGCACTTTGCGGTGGACTGCGGAAGCGGGGACGCTCGCGACAGCCCACTCATCGCAAAAGTCGCGCTTGGGCGATGAAGACTGGGCGCTCGGCGGCGATCACATATTGCTGATCCTGACATACCGCCAGGCGTCTTTCAGCGACACGAGAAGTATATATCCCGCAAAAAGTAGAATAGCTGTCCCGAGTACATCCGGAACTAATCTAAGTGTCCGCATGGTGCCTCCTTGAGTCACTGACCACATCCAGCAGAATCGCTTAGTTGTTCCTTCTATTTCTGTGCAGAATTGCTCACTTTATGCCGAGCGTGTCCAGAACGGTTCCGTCGTCCCGTATGGGGAGGAGGATCAGAAATAACAGATGAATCCATAGGGAAAAAGTCATAGTGATTCCCGCCAGTTGCCTGGTCTTGACCGGTCGCTGTCGCGATCACGGTGATGAAAAAAATCGCGCGATGGCTGCCGGTAATGGCGATCACAACGGCGTCATGGAGCGTAGTGGCGATTTGCGATAATGATGGAGCGTTTGAACGCCTCGGTTGTCCCGGACAACAAACGAACTCGGCGAAGCAGTCGCTTAGTGCTGGGTCGCTGATCAATTCGCTTCGACGCGCGAACAGGTCAGGAATTCATCAGGCCTAGACTGGGAAATCGCGCAGCACAAACTCCATCGCTTCTTCGTGAGAGGCTAGTCGGCCCTCGAGTTGAGCGTCTTCTACGGCTGCCAGCAACTCTTTGAATCTTGGGCCCGGCTTGTAACCGGCCTCGATCAGGTCGCGTCCGGTGATGAGGGGGGTGGGGCGGATGGCTTCGGGGGGCATGGCGCGCAACTGCTGTTGCGAATATTCGTAGGCGTCTAGTTGGCCGTGGCTGGAGAGGCAGTCGATGCGATGCATTTCGAGATGTTCGTCGAAGGCGGGCAGGCGGAGAAATTTTTTCAGCGTGGATTGCTTCATGCGCTGCACGTCTCCGAAGCGCATGTGATTGTCGACCAGGGCTAGAATCTGATCGGTCTCGCGATTGGGGAAGCGCAGGCGGCGCAGGATTTCGGCGGCCATTTTGACACCTACTTCTACGTGTCCGTCGAAGCGGATGCGGTCGGGCGCGATGCGGAAGGTGGGCGGCTTGCCTACGTCGTGGAGGAGCGCTCCCCAGGCTAGGGTTTTCGAGATTGAACCACCGGCGCCGCGGCGAAGCTTCTCGAGCAAGAGCAGGGTGTGGATGAAGACGTCGCCTTCGGGGTGATATTGGGGCGGCTGAGCTACTCCTCTCATGGCGGCGATTTCGGGCAGGACTTCCGGCAGGAGCCTGGTTGTGTCGAGCAGTTCGAAAGCCCTGCGGGCTTGGCCTTCGGTCAGCATTTTGGTCAGTTCCTCGCGCACTCGCTCGGCGGAGACCTGGTGAATTTTGGGGGCTAAGTTTTGGATTGCGTTTAGTGTGGCGGGATCGATGTGGTAATTGAATCTGGCCGCGAATCGAACCGCGCGCAGCATACGAAGTTTATCTTCTTCGAAGCGACGATGGGGATCGCCGATGGCGCGGATGATTCCCTTTTTCAGGTCGTCCTGGCCGCCTACGAAATCCAAAATCTCGTTCGTGGCCGGATCGAACATCATGCCGTTGATGGTGAAGTCGCGGCGCTGCGCATCTTCCTGAGGATCTTTGCTGAAGCGGACTTGGTCGGGATGACGGCCGTCGGAGTAGCCTAGGTCGGCGCGGAACGAGGCCACTTCTACTACTTGTTTGCTGCGCTCGGCTGGACGGGCTAGGGAGTGCTTCTCTCCGTCGTTTTCTGCGGTTGGGACCAGGACTACTCCGAATTGCTCGCCTACGGCGTAGGTTTGGGGGAAGATTTGCATGACCTGTGGAGGCGTGGCGTCGGTGGCTACGTCGTAGTCGGCGGGCTCGCGGCTTAGAAGGATGTCGCGGACGCAGCCTCCGGCGAAGTAGGCCTGGTGGCCGCGCTGGCGAAGGGTGCGGACGATCTCTGCGGCGTGTTGTCGGGGGTTCGACATCGGCGCGATGATACTCGGTTAGACTAGCAGTTGCGTGACGTGTCCTCGGTGCTAGGAAGAATCTTTGCCGCAGGGGAGCACGGAGGAAACGCAGGGCGAATCCCCTCGGTCTTAACACTGTTTCTGCAATCGCTATCATTATGCCTGATGCTTACATACTCGGGATCGAGAGCTCGTGTGACGAGACGGGCGCGGCGGTGGTGCGTTCGGGGCTGCAGATTCTTTCGAATGTGGTTGCCTCGCAGATTGCCACCCATCAGCCTTATGGCGGTGTGGTTCCGGAGCTGGCTTCGCGCGAACACTTGCGGGCTATCGTGCCGGTGGTGCGCACGGCGCTGGCTGAGGCGGCACGGACTTACGAGTCGGTCGATGCCATTGCGGTGACCCAAGGTCCGGGATTGGCGGGCGCTCTTTTGGTCGGCATCAGCTATGCCAAGGCGCTAGCGTTTGCGCTCGACAAGCCTCTGATCGCCGTGAACCATCTTGAAGGACACATTCACGCAGTGTTGCTGGAGCGGCGGCTGTGGGGGGACGGGGAGCTGCATTTTCCGGTGCTGGCGCTGGTTGTTTCGGGAGGGCACACACATCTTTATCTGGCGCAAGAACGGGAGAATCTTTGGAGCTATCGCAATATTGGCCACACTCGCGATGACGCTGCCGGAGAGGCGTTCGATAAAGTGGCGAAGCTGCTGGGGCTGGGCTATCCGGGAGGGCCGGTTGTTGATCGGCTGGCTCCGCATGGGGATCCGCAGGCAGTCAAGTTTCAGATTTCGCAGATCAAGCATGCCGATCGGCGGGATCACAAGCTGGGCGAAGTGAAGCGACCGGCGATCGAAGATGACGGGCCGAATTTTGATTTTTCTTACAGTGGGATCAAGACGGCGGTTCTGCGGTATGTCGAGACGCGGAATTTGAAACCTGCGATTGAGGTTCGCCGCGCGGCGCTGAGAGATATTGAGAAGCCGACCTTTGAAGACGTGCTTCGGCTTTGCGATCGGCAAACGCTTAATCTGGTGGCATCTTTTCAACGCACGATGGTCGACGATCTGGTCATGAAGACGTTGGCGGCGGCTCGCGAGTATAAGGTGCGGACTCTTTTTGTAAGCGGGGGAGTGGCTGCCAATCAGGAATTGCGGGAGGCGTTTGAACGCGAGGCGGCGATGGAGGGGATTTCTGTTTTCTTTCCATCGCGCGGACTTTCTACTGACAATGCGGCCATGATCGCGGCCGCGGCTTTTCCGAAATTTCTGCGTGGGGAATTTGTAGCCATGGATTTTTCTGCCGAGGCGGGGATGGCGCTGCGCTAGCTATCTTGCCTACGACGATTTGGAGCTCAACGAGAAGACGGGCGCTGTGACCGGAATATTGCGCTGCAATCAAGAGAATTTGCCAGAGATAGCCTCTTTCCTTGGCTAACGACCGTCCCCCGATAGTTGGCGAAAACTCTCCACTACACTGCATTGACCTTGGGCCAGCAAATTCTCAACGAGTGTAATCGCTGATTTCAACAACTGCAGCGAGCGGCTGGGATTTCGGGGCACTTCTCCGCTATAGTGTTGAACGTGAAAAATCATCGAGGCATGGCCCGCCGACTTGCCTTTGCCGCCGGATTGTATCTGCTGGCTTATTCTCTAGCAGCGTGTGCGGACTTGTGGACGACTACGTTCGCCATAGCGCGGGCGGGCGCTCATGAAGGAAATATATTTGCTACGAACGGTCCCGTGTATGTGCCAACTCGTGCGTTGATCATAAACATTGGCGGAGCTGTAATCATGACGGCGTGTGTGGTCTTTTCGGCCAATTGTGCAGAGAGCATGGACCCCCAGTGGCTTCTGCGGCCGATAGCCTCGTTTGGCAAAATGTATCTAAATCCTTGGTCGCGCGCAGCGATTCGTGTTTCCCCTCTACACATGTTGAGCTTGGCTCTAGGGTTCGTCGCGCTGCGCCTGCTCGCGGCAGGCAACAACATGCTGATCTACTTCTATGGAATTGCACCCATCGGTGCGCCCATTAAGATAATTGCCCAACACACTTCTGGTGTTCTCGCATTTGCGATCGTGTTGGTGCCACTTTTTTATGTGCTCGCGATCGGTGTTTCGCCCATTTCGGCAAAGCTACTGTCGCTATGGCAGAGTGGAGAACTGTCGTAGTATCTGCCATGATGCAAGTCTCCCTTCTATCCTGCGACCTAGTGCTACTTGAGCTGGTGTTGCAAGATCCGGCCGCACTTGAAGAGCGCTTCGGGGTCCGCATCGCAAGCGAGTGGGAGGATTTTGCCGGCGCCATGAGAGTGTCGCTGGACAAGCTGCGTGCAAAATTCGGCGCTGACCGGTTGGTGGACACACTTGCTTCTTGTGGATGAGCCGCTTACGGTGGCGGGTGTGTGCGGCTACACGGGGCCACCTACAGCAGATGGCATTGTCGAGATCGCATATGGAATTGCCCCCTCCTATCAGGGGCGCGGGCTAGCCACTCTTGCTGCCGCAGAGCTGACGCGACGAGCCTTCGATGACGTACGAGTGCGTGTCGTACGTGCGCACACATGACCGGAACACAACGCGTCTAGTCGGGTACTCGAAAAACTAGGAATGAATTTCGTTGGTTTCGCCAATGACCCCGATGAGGGCCAGGTCTGGCGCTGGGAGCTGACGCGGAAAGGCGAGTAGTCGTTGAAAAAACGCCATTACATTCATCGAGCCTGGTTCTGAGTGTAATGCGATTACAACAGCTACCCGCTGATCCGCTGTAAAATCACCGCAGCAAAGCTAGCTATTTCGGGATCACCCTAGTTTTGGTCTGCGACTGAAGACCGGATTGGGCTGTGCTCTGGTTCAAAACCGGCTTCGTGGGGTCTTGACCTGGGATCGCCGTCGTCAGGTAGCCGTAGTTCGCGAGAGATGCAATGCCGCTGAAGCCAACGTAGCCAACCCAGCCATAATGATGTAGAAGTTTGCTAGGTTTGGTTTGGGTGAGCAAGAGCCATTCGACCCCGGTGTAGGAGCCACTCAAGGCGTCGTAAATATTGTCAGCGAATGCATAGGCAGGGCCGTCGAGAACAGGTGAGCCGTCAGCGGGCGTGATGGAAACTTTCATGCCAACCATTGTGGCGTAAGGGTTGATTGTCCCGGCGCAGGCAGTCAAGTTGTCTGTGCCCTGGGCGTATAAAGTTGTTGCTCCCGCCCCACTGGATCTGTTCGTAGTCGCAATCGAGGCCCACGTCGCCCGGAGAGGCGAAGCCGAGGGTGGCAGAACCTTGAGCAAAGGCTGCGCTGCAGCCGAGAGCGATCAGAGTCATTAGCGCTAATTTCAGTTTCACAGGATTTTCCTCCTTAGAATCCCAAAATGCGGCAGCCATTGTCCCGTTTATCCATGCTCGGGTCAATGCGAAAACATTTTCATCATCAGCGGTAGCATTCCTGTTGCGGGCTGTTGTTGCGACATCTGTATAACGCTCGTGGAGGGATCCTGAGCGCGTTTTGACCATGAGCGTAACGATATTTCAACAACTGAGCGGAGGGAATACCATTCCTGCATGGAATACAAAGGAATTTGGATTGTCTTCCTCACGGTCTGTTTTTTGCTCGGGGCTTCTGTCGCGGTTTTCCCCGTCGTTGTGGCGCGTTTGCTGCGGGGAGGACGCGGTTTGCCGCCGTCCCGATTGCTTGCTGCGTGGCGAGTGAGCGGCGGGATTGTAGCGGTTGGCAGCGTGTCAAAGCTGGTTTCAGTTCTAGCGAGTTCATGAGTGAAATTACACCAGTTGGCCGGAGGTTCCCCGCGATACCAAGTAGATTGATGCCGCAATCGCGAACGTAATTCCGAAGCAGAAGCTAACTGTGAGGCCGCCGAGTACGGCCTGCCCATCTCCAGTCGCTGCGCTCATTTTGGGAGTCGCGTGCTTCTTCTCGGTTGCTCAGAACATTTCCAGTTCGTGCCCGATCCGTCGTGTGATTCCGTATTCCTCGTCGTTGGCTATGACAAATTTGTGGGCACGAAGAATTTTCAGGACGCGATCGTCTTTGCTTTCTTTAAGGGCGAGAAGGCCACGGGCAAATCTTTCTCGCTCGGCGCTGGAGACATCCTTGCGAGCCACCCATACATAATCTACATAGGGTTCAGACGTATAGAAAACGCGGACTTTCCTGCTGTCCAGTTTTCCGCCAGCGATTAGGAAGTCGAAAACAGTTTTATCCATAGCTCCGGCGTCGACTGCTCCGTTTACCACCAGCGCTGCAGTCGCTAGATGGCTCCCTGTATAACGATACTTGAGATCGGTTTCGGGATTGATTCCCGCCTGCCTGAGTTCGTGATAAGGCAACAGGTGAGCGCTAGTCGAGTCGATATCGCCAAATGCGAACTGCTTTCCCTTCAGGTCTCTGAGCGAATATATCGACGAGCCGGTACCGGTGATGAAGACCGTGTGATACTGCAAGTCAGTGGCGCGCTGGACCAGCGGAATGACTCCGTACTTGGCGCGAGCCCGGATATATACCAGCGCACCCAGGCACGCGAAATCGTAAGACCCATCTGCAAGGGCGTCAACGGTTGCGCCGTAATTGTCGGGAGATGCGACAATTACCGGTCGTCCCATTGCCTCCGTGAGATAAGCCTGCAGGGGTGCTCTGTCTTCTTGATTAGACCCGTCTATGACCACACCGATGGTGATCGGCCTCTCGGCTCCATAAAGTGATGCGCCCAGAAAACAAATCACGACCAACATTGCCGCGGTTCTAGTTAGCAAAAGCATAGCTGTGCCGTTATCCTCTGCTTCTCTGCTTGCATGTTGGACTCCAGATAGTCGGGAGCTTAAGGTATTGATCCTTCACGGTAGTGAAAAGTGAATGATCGAGTCAGGGATGTCTCATAACTGGACGATTGTCCAGCTATCCGTCACTTGCCGAACCGTCAGTTGATGAAAACAGGCGCGTTTTGACCACAGCGGAGAGCGTTACCGCAATATTTCAACAACAATCAGAAGCTATCGGTTGCCGCGCTTGTTTCTGTAGTCGGCATTCCGCTTTGCGGTCGTTGGCCCTTCCGTTCCTAACGCGTGTTCTGCCCAATAGCGTACTTGCTCATTGGGATGGTCGAAGTATTTACGGATTGCCTGCTCGTATTCTTCCGAACCCTCGATTTTGAACAGATCGCCTGCAATGGACAGAAATGCGTGGTAAGGAATTGGGCCGAAGAAGACATTATCAGGCACACCTGTCACCGCCTCAGCCTCCATGGCCTTTAGGTACTTGTTGTAGTAGGGGAGTATGACGGCCGCTGCACGTCGATCCCGGGCGATACCCAATGCCTGCGCGTAATTAAGCCGCGAAAAATCGGACCCACAGCGTACCAGCCGCTCCATGAGAAATTCCACGGCCGGTTCCGATCTGAATGCCTCAAGACCGCGAGCGCACAGCTACTCCAAATGTGGTCGTCCCCACCGTTCATGATGATTTTGAGAATTCCCGTCTCATTGTCGGTCCATGCTTTCTTCTGGCCGAAGTTGGATGCGAAGTCCATTCGCTCTCTTACGCTCATCGAGGGCCAGCGTTGGCGAATCTCAGACGCGCTAACTTCTAACCCCGGTTCCAGCATGAACCGCGAAATAGAACAATAGGACTTTGATCCGCACCTAAAGGAATATGACCATTCGGTCCTCTTCTCCAACTCGCAGTTTTCTCCGAACTCTTTTTTTGCAAAGCCAAGCATGTCTGAGTCGATGTCGCTCATGATGGGTACGTTAGCACGGATAATTGGCGAAGACAGGCCATTCTCGGAAACTCAACCTTCGTGTGGATGGTGACCTTGGTGGAATCCTTGGATAGTTCCCCGATTGCGCCGTTACATTCATTGATCGGGCTGCGCCTCCTACAGTGAACACCGTAGTGACTCGATTGTCTGCCAGCGGTCAAATGATGATAATCAACCGAGAGGTGCACTATGACGAATATCACGAAGGACTCAACAAGTTCACCGCAACAGCCATCCAAGTCACGCTCTGCCGAGGCCGCCATCGACGAGCAGTTGGAGAAAGATGCAAATGAAATGGCGGAAGAGGCTCAGAAGGTTCAGAAACAAAATGAAGAAGATCGCGGCATTTTTACGAAGTAGATAGCGATAATCGCACTCGGGATTATTGTTGAATTTCAAATGCCGAGCACGGACACAATGGCATCTTTCGAGATGCCTTTTTTCTTTGGTATCAGGAAAGGGAAAAGCCGCTTCATCGGTCCTCTGGGACTAGGTTGACATACTGGCTTTGGCTTCAATTCTCGTTGCACAACCCACGCTCTTTGTAGGGACTTCGCGACCATCTCAATCGGCAAAACTATGGGATCGGTTTCCGTATCGTTCAAAACGAGCACGGACAAGCTAAATTAGCGAAAGGGTTTCCGCACCGAGGTCTCAGCGCAGTGGCTGAAGCCGCATTCAAAATACTCGTTGATCGCAGCGCTGAACCGCTGCAACTCCGGACATCGCAAGATGAAAACGCGTTACTGACTTTATCTTTCAATCGCTTAGGATCCGAAGCGCGCGCCTGGGATTGATAGACGCGAAAGTCCTGCATTCATTGCAGCGTCTGTCGTAAGCCGAAGCCCGCAGCCATCTTTTCAGCGCTGATTCTTCGTCTTCTTTTTTTTCTTTTTATTGAGGTCTTCCAACAGGTACTTAAGGGATGCGCATTCTTGAATCACAGACTCGAGCTTAGGAATTGTGACGCGCAATTCGTTTTCTTCGACAACGCCGTCGGCGAGGGTTTCCGCAACGCTCTCCAGAGCCTCCCCGACTTCCCTGATCAGGTGGGAAACCGCAACCAGCTCCCTCTCGAGCGTGACATCTGGATCGGGGAGTTTGAACGCCACCCGCCCGGCCTGGCTTTCAAGAAAATCAAGGGCCTTATAATTCTTGAGGAGCACGCACATCCTTGGCAATAGGTCCGCGGGCAACTGACGTTCGCCGCGCAGCCAGTACATGAGTGATCGATAGTTCGTCCCCAACTGTTGGGCGAGCAGTCGAATATCGTATTCGGCTTCTATCTCTACAACCCGGCTCAGTATCGACGAAAGATCATCTGCGGCCACGCTCGCTCCTATCTCAGCCCTACTGTTCAAGAAAGGTGTTCATTTTGAACGTTGAGAGTGTTCATTCTAGCTGAATTGAACAGAAGCAAAATGTGCGATTAGATTTGTATGGGCATCGGAACCGAGTTCCCCCCCAATGCTGTCAGTGATAAAAATAGGCCTTGAGTGGTTCGAGCGGTGCTTGGAACTATATGAAAACATTTGACAAAGCACCCAGTGGGAATTAGCTTTCTGACTCACCCGTGTTTGATTCTGGTTCTACGCGGCTGCACTTGGTTCAGCAGGAGGTCGAATGCCCAAGAAGTGGTACAACTACATCGTTTCCGTCGACGACGCGGCCGGTGCCGACCCAAACTCGCCGCATGTCCCGCCGAACAGCAGAAACGCTCCGGCCACCATCAGGAGCGCGGCGCAGAGCGTGGCTGACATAGCGTCTAGCATAGCTCCGGAACCGAAATTTACCACTCCGATCTCGGACCCCACTTCGTTTGAGGAGATCTATAAGGCGGCGGAAATCCCGCCCCCACCCCAGGGCTATTCGATTCTCAAGATCTCCCACATGCTCGAGAGCGAGCGCCTCCGCAATTTAGCATCGGACGTAAAGAAGTCTTCGATTCTCGTCGCGCTCGACGCCGCTGGCATCGACATCAAGGACGTCATCCAGGACGCAATTCGGCGCGACCGCGCGCTGGACGGGTACGAGCGCGTGCAGCAGCGCGCCGCTGAAGAACTGGAAGCGCGCAAGAATAAAGAGAACAGTGAGATTCAGGCACAGATCGATAAGTATGTGACCGAGCAGAGGGCGAAAATCCAGAGCAATAATGAAGAGGTATCGCGGGAGAAAGAACGTTTTAGCGGTTGGCGGTTGAAGAAACAGCAGGAAGAAAAGAAGATCGCCGAGGCAGTCGGCTATTTTGTCACCGAAAATCCTATTACGACGGGCGATGTGAACGCGACGCCGCCCCCATCGAAGACAGTGCAGCGTTCCTAAACGGGAGGGGTTATGTGGCAACGTTTGACGAGGGTGGTGCGGTCTTTCATTGGTTTCTTCATCTCGGCGTCGGAAGATCCCGAGCTCATCCTGCAGCAGAATATCCGCGACATGAACGACCAGGTCCCGCGGATGAATGAGAGCATCGCTATGGTCAAGGCCAACGTGACGCTGCTCGAAAGAGAAGAGGCCAAATACAAGGACGACGTGGCCAGCCTGACGGCGCGGGTCAAAACCGCGATCCAGGCCAATCGCGACGACATCGCCGGCACCTACGCCGCCCAGCTGGAGCAAACCAAGAGCGCTCTGGCCCGAAATCAGGGCCAACTTACCACCGCCCGAGCCGCTTTCGACAAGGCGATGGCTGTGAAGCAAGCCTTTATGCGCGAGAAGGACCGGAAGACGCAGGAGGCCTTGGGCGCCATCGCCGACTACCGCCGCTCCCAGTGGCAGAAGAAGGTCGCCGACGCGATGGAGCAATTCGAGGTCGCCGGGATCAGCCAGACGCATGATGAGATGGTGCGCAAGATCGAAGAAACGACTGCCGTCAACGAAGCCCGCATGGATATGGCGATGAGCAATGTCGACCAGCAGAAGATCAAGATCGACGACGAAGCCGAGAAACTCCAGGCGAGCGAACTGGTGAAGCAATTCAAGATCGAGATGGGCCTGGCATCGCCACAGGCAGCGGCCACCGCAAGTGCGGAAAAAACCATTGCCGCCAAGGACCCACAACGGTCTTCGTAGCGTCGGTGGCGGAAGTGCGATTTGTACCTAATTCAATCGGAGTGATTTTGCATCTGGGCCTGCCTTTCGGCATACCAAGAAAAGCGAGTTATGAATGCGCCTTCAGGCGCTGTAGGAACGTGCGGGGAGGAAAACAGTATGGCGGTAAAAATTGAACGAGGTGGATGGGTTCTTATTTTTCTGATTGGCGTAGCCCTGGTGGGCTACAGCCTGAATCGATACGGAGTCATCGATCTCAGCAAGTGGACGGGAGGCGGGAGTAAGGCCGCCTCCGGCAGCGCCGAGACCGTGGATGCTTCGAAGCCTCTCTTGCTGCCCGCATCTTCGACGAGCAGCGATGCCGAGGTCCGGGTGCGCGTCAACGTGTGGGTCGGCTGCGTCGCCGGCCTGGTGGCCAACGGCGGGCTCGACACCCAGCCGGATTCCATTTACGGCAAGAAAGGCCTCAAGGTCTCTTTTAAGATCATCGACGATTGGACCGAAGGTGCGGCGGCGCTCGCAACCGATAATGTCGACGTGATGCTGACAACCGCCGACGTCTATGCCAAAGATTACGCGCAGTTCAAAGAAAAGGGATTCGGGTCGCACGCCTTCCTGATGGTCGATTGGTCGCGCGGCGCCGATGGCGTCATCGGCAAGCAGGGGATCAACAGCATCGAGGACCTGGCTGGTAAGAAGGTGGCTTTTGCCCCCTATACTCCGTCGCACTTCTTGTTGTGGAATGGACTCAAGACCTCCGGCCTGAGCACTGCGCAGCGTAATGAAATCTTCAATCAGGCGATCCACACCAAGGACGGCATCGAACCAGCGACCCTTTTCGCCCAGGAAAAAGTGGACGCGGCCGTGGCCTGGGACCCCGACATGAGCGACGCGGTCGCCAAGCGGCCGGGATCGAAGAAGATCTACGACACAAAGATCGCGAACCGTCTCATCGCCGACATTCTCGTGGTAAGTGACAGCTTTTCCGCGCAGCATCCTCAAACCTTGCTGAAGTTTGCTCAAGGCTGGCTGGAGGGTGTTGAATTCATCAAGACCCAACCCGAGCGTGCCTACAACCTGATCGGCACGGTCAAGGATTTCAATATTCCGTCCGACCTGGCGAAAACCATGCTCGGTGGTGTGAAGCTTGCGGACTACGCCGATAACCGTTCGTTCATGGGCACCGCCGGATCAAATTCCGATTACGCCAACATTCTTGGCATGGCCCAGGACATGTATCGAGAATCGATGATCATTAAACACACCTTCAATCCGGAAGAGAGCCTGGACCGCCGCTACGTCGAAAAGCTGGCCGACAGCTTCTCCATGGCGTCCAGCGAACCGGCCATCGAATACAAGGAGCCACCCAAGGGAGCAACTCCCATTGCGACCCAACATCGGTCCATCTACTTCGATCCCAATTCTTCCGCCATGAGCCTCGATTCGCGCGCCATTGTCGATGAACTCGCCGGCACCATGCGTGCCTATGAGAACACGATTGTCGATATCGATGGCAACACCGATTCTACGGGCGCTCGTGCTTACAACATTCAGCTCTCGCACGCCCGCGCGGAGGAAGTCAAGAACTACCTGATGCAAAAATATGGCTTTCCTTCGGCGCGACTGCGGACGGCGGGCAACGGTCCTGACAAACCTATTGACAGCAATGAGACGCCCGAAGGACGCGAAAAGAATCGGCGCACCGACATCAAGGTCTATGCCAACCCTTCGAGCTAGCGCTTAGAACCAAGCCTTGGAACTAACGACGGGAAACAATGAGCGATTGGTTCACCATCCGCAGAGAAGTACAGCCCTGGGTGAAATGGGCCGCCCCGTTTATCACGTGGGGCGTCATCGTATTACTCTGGATCTTATTGCCTTACTGGGAAGGCCCACACTTTTCACTGCTGCCAACACCCCTAGGAGTAATCCGATCCTTTAAGTTGTTGTGGACCGAATACGATCTGCTCGGAAACGTATTCATGAGCTGGTGGCGCATCGCGCAAGCATTCTTCTGGTGCGCGGTTGTCGCCATCCCACTTGGCATTCTGATGTCCAGCTACCGCTGGCTGTTCGAACTCATCAACCCCGTCGCCGCCCCCATGCGCGCCATGCCGCTGACCGCGTTTCTTCCCGCGTTCATCGCCCTGTTTGGCATCGACGAAACCGAGAAAATTGCGTTCCTCTGGTTCGGGATGTTCTTTTATCTGTTGGCAGTGGTAGTCGAAGAGGTCAACCGGGTAGACAACGCTCTGCTCGAGACTGCGTACACGCTCGGAGCAAAACAGCGGCACGTGTTGTGGCTCGTGTTCCGCGCGTCATTCCCCGCGATTTTCTCCTCTTTCCGAATCCTCTACGACATCGGCTGGACCTACGTGATCCTGGCAGAGATGTTGAATGCCCGCAAGGGCGTAGGTTACATGGTGGAGGCTGCTCGCAAAGTGCTGGATTTCGATCGCGTCTATGCGGGAATCATCGCTATCGGCATCGCCGCGTTTCTGTTCCGGTTTCTGCTGACGTTTCTTGAAGGCCTTCTCTTCCCCTGGCGCAAAGCGAGTTCCACGCTGGCCGGAGGCGGGGCGGCCGTTCCGAGCGCTACGGCGCACCTGAAGGCGGCCAAGCACCGAGCGTAAAAATATGGAGCCTAAGAAATCGAAAATCACCGTCAGCAAAGTCAGCCGGTCGTTTGTCAGCGCGGACGGTTCGAAAGTCGACGCCCTCGACAACATCAACTTCGAGATTGAGGATGCATACTCCCGTGAAGGGCGCGATATTGGCGAATTCCGCGTTCTGCTCGGTCCTTCCGGATGTGGCAAGTCCACTCTGCTGCGTTTGATCGCTGGCCTGGATCAGGCCGATACCGGTGAGATCCTGGTGAATGAACAGCCGGTACACGGTCCCGGAAAGGACCGCGGCATGGTATTTCAGAAATACACTTCGTTTCCCTGGCTCACTGTCGCTGGTAACATAGCATACGGTTTGAAGATCAATGGCGTCCCGGAAAAGCAGCGTAAAGAGACGGTGGCGCAATTAGTGCAGGATATCGGACTCAGCGGTTTTGAGAACGCCTACCCCGAGACGCTTTCGGGCGGCATGCAGCAGCGCGTGGCGATTGCGCGGACCCTGGCGCTTCGCCCGGCGGTCATCTTGATGGACGAACCGTTCGGCGCGCTCGATGCGCAAACCCGCAGCGAGATGCAGCAACTCCTGCTGAAAGTTTGGGACGAAACCGCGAGCACGATCTTGTTCGTCACGCACGACGTTGACGAGGCGGTTTACCTGGCCGACAGGATCTTTGTTATGAGTGCGCATCCGGGAACGATTATCGAAGACGTTCAAGTACCCTTCGATCGCCCTCGCGATCTGGGCCTGAAAGAGCGAAATGAGTTTCACGAGTTGGCGAACTACGTTCTCGGCCGTCTGCGCAAAGCTCCCGGCAGCGGACAAGTCCGGGTGAGTGTCTAAATGGCTCCCGCCGATCTCCAGGGCGTGCCGGAACAGGGTCAGTTCGGTGCTCCGGCGCCGCAGGACAAAATCAACTTTGTGAGAGAGGCGTTCCATCTGCAGTACAACTGGATCGCCATGGTGAGTGCGGGTGCATTTGCGCTGGTGAGCGGCAGCTTTCTCCCGATTATCCTGGCGGGCGGGCTGGAACTGATGTATCTCGCCATCGTTCCACAAAACTGGCGTTTTCAGCGGCTCGTGAAGTCCTGGAAATTCGCCGAGGAACAGCAGAAGCACCAACAGAAACTGAGCGAGATGCTCGCGAGCTTGCCCGCTGAGATGCAGAGCCGTTATGTCCATGCCGCGCAAGTGTGTGGCGCCATCCGAAGCAACTTCGCGCAGTTTTCGTCGACCTCGCAAATCTTTTTGCAACAAATTGACGCGCGCCTGCAAGGCCTGCTGAGTGGCTATGCCCGGCTCTTGTTGGCTGCAGCCCAGCAGCAGCAATACGTGAAGAGCACCGAACAGGATGGCATCAAGCGCGAGATCGCCTCCCTGCAAAAGGCTCTGAGCAGCGATCCGCCGAAAGTCCAGGAAATCAACAAGAAACGCATTGAGATTCTCACCAAGCGTCTGGAAAAGTTCGATAAGATTTCTGAGAACCGCAAAGTCGTCGACGCGCAATGTTCCGCGGTGGAGGATGTGCTGATGCTGGTGCGCGATCAATCAGTCACCATGCGCGATCCGCAGCAGGTCAGCGAACGGCTCGACAGTCTGGTGCACGACGTGGAACAGACCGAGCAGACCGTACAGCAGGTGGAGGCGATTTTCAGCGGTATGTCGCCGGACTTGGACGGATTGATGTCGCTGGATGATTCCTCAACGTCCTCGGGCCCCAACCGTGTGCGGATGTCGAACTGATGTCGAACCTACGATGCCCTCGAATATAGCGATGACCACAACAACGTTAGGGAAGTATCTCGACGGACTTCCCGCGTGGGCGCGCGAGCTCTCCGAAAAGTACTACTCGCGTTCGTTCGCTCTTTTTGTGCTGTATGGAAATGTCCGCGACCTGGTGCCGCTTCGCGGTCAGGACTCGACAACCTTCGTTCCGCTCGACGAATTTCTTTCCGGCGCGCTTTTCGGCCAGCGCGACGTAGTTCTGCATTACGACCGTGGCGGGTTGAACTTCGGATCGGCGGACAGCCAAGCCGACTTCCGCCGCGCGCTTGAAGGCTACGACAGTTTTCACGGCACCACCTATTCGAAAGGCGGTCTGCCGCGCAATCCGGACGCGGTATTGAACCTGCTCGACAACTATCTTCGACTGCGCATTGCCGACGGCAAGAAAATCGGGCTGGTGATTGATTTCGCCGAGACCATCGCTCCCGCGGGCGATGTTTCCAGCATGTCCGCGGATGATCGCAATGCCCTGGTTATTCTCAAACGCTGGGCGCGCAATTCCTCTTTTCTGAATGCGGACGTCACCATTTGTCTGATCTCGGAGAATCAGATCGAGCTGAACCCGAGCATCGTTCAGCACCCGGGGGTTTCTTCGATTGGGATTCCGCTGCCCGACTATGCCGATCGCTTGGAATTTATCCGCTGGCAATTGAAAAATCAGGAACTGCCCGCCGGCTCCGAAGTAAACGATGAAACCCTGGCGAAGCTGGGGGCGGGCTTGAAACGAGTTCAGTTGCAGAGTCTGATTTCCCATGCGGTGCAGAATCGGCAGCCGCTTACGCTCAAGTTTCTCTCCGACCGCAAGAAAGACTTGATTGAAGCGGAGTCCGGCGGCTTGCTGGAGTTTGTGCAGAGTCGATTTGACCTGTCCTTTGTGGCCGGAAACGACCAAGCCAAGCGCAAGCTGCAGGATGCCGCCAAAGCCATCCACGCCGGCAACACCGATGTACTGCCCATGGGCTATGTAATCTGCGGGCCGGTGGGTACGGGAAAAACTTTCATCACGACTTGCTTTGCCGGCGAAGTTGGGATTCCGGCGGTGACACTAAAGAATTTTCGCAGTATGTGGCAAGGAGTAACGGAAGGGAATTTGGAACGGGTCCTGACCCTCCTCAAGGCTATGAGTCCGATCGCGGTGATCGTGGACGAAGCCGACGCCCAACTCGGGGACCGTTCCAGTTCCGGCGATAGCGGTGTTGGCAATCGTGTGTTCGCCCAGATCGCGCAGTTCATGGGGAATACCGAGTACAGAGGCAAGGTGATCTGGTTTCTGCTCACCTGCCGTCCCGATCTGTTACCGGTGGACCTGAAGCGCCAGGGTCGCGCCGAAGAACACATCGCGCTGTTTTATCCCGACTCGCAGGAAGAGCGCCTCGCGCTCTTGCGCGCCATGCAGCGCAAGGTCGGCATGAAGCCTTTCCCGGAGGAGGTAGAAACGTTCTTCCTGGCGCGGGCCGGCAGCCTTTCGGGAGCCGATATCGAGGCTGTCCTGGTGCGCAGCCATATGAGGAGCAGCCTGCAAAACAAGTCCGTCATCGATACCGAAGACCTGAAAGCAGCCCTGGAAGATTTCATCCCGCCATACTACCCGACCGAAATCGATCTGCAGAATCTGGTTGCGGTGCTGGAGTGCACCAGCAAGAGTCTGTTACCTCAGAAATACCGAGATATGGACCGCGCTGACTTGATCCGTCAGACCAACGATCTACTCGCGTTGTCACGAAAGTCGTCGGACTAGAACGGGCAAGCGACTGGTCGTCGGGCGCTGCGGTGTCCTCGCCCGGCCGCGATACTCCGAATAGGCGAGATGCCCGTCCTTCCGCCCGACCCTTTTAAATCACAATGCCATCCATGCGGAAGGCCCGGCGGGTCGGGGTAAAGCGAGGAATCGGCTGCGGTTGTATCAGCGGAGCATTGCGAATCCAAAAGCTGGAGAATTCCCTCTTTTCACCGGTGCGATAAAAATGCACGAGGTATGCCTGGTCACAGGCAGTGTAGTCGCAAAACCATCCGTCGATATCCATTATGCCGATCTCATGCAGCATCGCGAGTCCGTAACACGCGGCTTCTCGCTCATAGGCGATGACCTTGGGAATCAAATTCTCATCTACGGGAGGTCGATACTGCTGGCCAATTTCAAACAAGGCAGGGTTCACGTTCCATTGCACGGTGTGTCCAAAAAGGTGCGCCAGTAGAAAAAGTCTCTGTTCTGAAGTGACCGCGTAGTCGATATCGATTTCCGCTCCGTCCAGATCACCCGTCAGCGGATCGGGGATATCCCGAGTCACAACGCGGATTCCATAGACGGTCTCGAGGTGCTTCTGGACCCGCGCGGAATATTCATCGAACGGAGTTTCCATCGATCCATTGTATGCAATGGGTGCCAGTTGGCAACGCGCAGTTTCAATCGAAACGCAGCCCATCCACGGCGTAGCCTCGATTGGACGGTGGGGCAGCCAGGGTCACTCAGGGTTCTGCCCACGATACGGCCGGAGTGCGCGCGCCATCAATCCAAGCCCACCCACAAACAGGATCAGCATCACGAGTGTATTGAATAGGCTCGCGGGTCGAAAATAGATGTGCATATTGGCAATGACGCCAGCGAAAATAAAGAGTGCGCCGGCGAGGGTTAGAAGCCATCCAACAAAACTTCGTCCGTTCCAGAACAGTATGCCCACTCCAATCAACATCGGCAAAAGCGTGATGCCGAAAGTGTTTCCTCCGTAGAAGCTCCAGTAGGAACCGACCACACTGACCTGATTGCTGAGAAGATATCCTCCCACACAGGTCAAGGCGAAGCCGATCAAGAAGTGCCCGAGTCCCCCCGGCGTCCCACCCACATCACTGAAGGACCGACTTTCCATGCGAGGGAGGATATCAGAACCCCAGCCCCTGCGTCCTCGAGATTGCGATTGCAACCTGCTCAATTTGATCGATCAGACGGCGTCGTTGAGAGAGCGTCCGCAGACATAGCTTTCGTTCAGTCCGTCGGGAGCCATCTGTTGACGGACAACGCAGTTACAACAATAGCCGAGAGGCCTCGTCCCACAACTCCTGAGAGATGGCGCCTGCGGGTTGATTGCGTGCCAACTTGGCTGCCTGTCCTGCCCACAATTGCATACGATCGGCATCTCCAGCCTTCTGTGCTGCTTCGCGCATCGCGCGAGTCAGCCCGCGCTGAACAGGATACGATGCCGGAGGGGGAGCATCCGGAGCGCCTGCTGCTCGGACGTATGCGGTGGCCACGCTGCGCCCGGGCCGTCCACTGAAGGCACGGGTAATCATAGTTTCGTGGGCTTCAGTAAGCGCCAGCCTCTCGGAATAAGCGCAATGCACCTTGGCTTCCGGAGATCGCAGGAACCCGGTTCCTATCTGTACCGCGCTCGCGCCCAGTATCAGCGCTGCTGCCAATCCGCGTGCATCAGAGATTCCACCCGCAGCAATGACCGGCACTGCGACGGCGTCAACCACCTGCGGTAAGAGGGCCATCAGCCCTACCATTTGCCGTTCCGCTTCGTCCTCGTGAAAGGCTCCGCGGTGTCCCCCAGCTTCCATGCCCTGCGCAACAATGGCATCGGCGCCTGCGTCCTCGGCAGCCTTTGCCTCAGCAACCGTAGTTGCGTTCGCAAACCACAGGATCCCGCGTGCTTTCAGTTCCGATACCAAGGCCGGAGCGTAGAGTCCCATGATCGAAGAGATGACCCTCGGAGCCAGAGTCAACATGGCCTGACATTGCGCCTCAAAGTCCGGTAGCATGGCATCGCCCGCCTCCGGTGGAACCGGCGGTCCCCACATCGCAAGGAATGCCCTCTGGCGCTTTTCCAAATCGAGGTCTCGCACCGGCGGTGCCTGTGGAATCCAAAGATTGATCTGAAATTCTCCCGCGCTGCCTTCGCGAAAGGCCGAGCCCCAAGCCCGAATCTCATCCGGCTTCATCAGCAGAGCTCCGCACGCTCCCAGTCCACCCGCATTGGCTACGGCAATCGACAGCGACGGAGGACAGGCTCCGGCCATGGGCGCCAGCAGAATCGGCAGGCGAATGCCCAGACGATGGGCGAAACTCTCCGCACGACCGCGGGGAGATGGATGGCCTTTGTCAAACATCCTGAAACACCTCTGGCTTGATGTTCGCGAATCGAGTGCATCGAAGACACACTAGGATAAAGGATAAAGATCCAACCAGGGCTCAGCCAACTTATTGCGATGCCACGGGAGAGCAACTACAAAGGAATGGCCACGCCGAGATGACGTGGAGCCCGTCCGCATCGACACGATTCGGTCCAGAGCGGTGATTTTCGTTCCTAAATGTTCACTGCTTTTTTCGTAGGGTCCAAGGCAAGAGGAAGCTTCAAGTCGAGGGCCGGTGGGGGTTCGACAAATTCTAATACCTTCCCGCACACAAATCCGGCCGGGAAAAATCTTCCCGGCCGGTGGGATCGCTAGCATTTCCCGAGATGATTACTGAGCCCTAGAAATGGAACGCCTCGAACAAGTCAGTGATCGCGGGTCCGTTAATTGGAACATAGGGGTTGTTCGCGTTCGTCACAGGGTTCGGGAAATTGTCCCGGCTCCGTGAGGTGACCGTACCGATGCTCCAGTTCCTCTCGATGAATTTGAGGATGGACACGTGGTCACCATACCCGTGAGTAATATGGCCGCCCGTCGAATAGCGCGAGACCACAAGCAACGGGATGCGCGTTCCATCACCGAAAAAGTCCAGCGGCTGAACGTAACCGGAGTCGTAGTAGCCGCCGCCTTCGTCGAAGGTGATAAAGATCGCAGTATCCTGCCAATAGGGCGAGTTCTGAACCAGATCCACGATCTTTTTCGTGAATTCCTCGAAGAGATCAAGCTTCGACGATGACGGATGACCGTCGACATAGCCGCTCGGCTTGACCACAGAAATCGCAGGCAACGCTCCTGTGGCGATGTCCGCGTAAAGGTTTACCGAATCCTGCATATGCGCTGCCACCTGGGCCGGGTTCGACATGATGGAGGTGTCATACTGGAACGGGTTGCAAATGTTGCAATATTCATCGGCATCCGGCCCATTCGTTCCATAATTGAACTGGTATGGGTCGTTGACGTAGTTGTTCCATTGGTCGCCGTAGTACTTCCATGAAATGTTGTGAGCGTTGAGGTCGTCGCCGATGCTCGGGGTCGAGGAGGGTGGAATCGTGAACGGCGTGTTGCCGGGATTCTGGTCGATATAGGCATTCTTGCCGTTGCCGAACCAGCCCGGGTTGTAGTTGTTCAGCAGGTAGTAGTGGCCTTTTTCACACCGTGGGTCGATACCCAGGGAGTTGAGGTAACTAACGATCGGCCCGACTCCAGGCTGGGAGGCATCGGAACAATCGCTGTACGATCCGCCGCCAGAAACCGGACTCGGATAATAGGGCGGCGGGTAGCCGGCGTTGTAGCTGTTACCGTAGCCGTCTTCGCTGTACCAGTTATTGGTGCCGGGCGCCGGATTAGGATCTTCCACTTCATTGACGGTTCCCTCGTCCGGATTCGGCTGTCCCTTATAAGGTGCCTTGAATACCACGCGGTTGTTCGGCGGTTTCGCAGGATTCCCCTTCGCATCACTGAACCAGATGACATCGCCGTGACCGAACATGATGTGATTGACGCCGGTGCCTCCAATGACAGATTGATGGAAGTTGTCACTCATGGTGTATGCATCCGCGAGGTTCTTGAAATAGCGAGCGTCCCCTTGCTGCACGTTGTAAAAGCCGAGGGCGGACGATCCTTCACCGGTGGTCTCTGCGCCGGGAAGGCTGGGCAGGTAATTGGTGGTGAAGCAGGGAAGGTTACCGCCGTCCAAAGAGCATAGCGGCGGTTGGGTTGCGCCATTCGTGCCCGCCCCAACCGTCACCTCAACCCAGGAGAACAACTTGGAGTTGCAGCCGGAAGGATTGTCCGCACTGGCATGCTCTAGGCCGCAGTTCAGTTGCTGCCACATCTGATAGAAGCGATGGACAGGGCTCGCTGCATAGTCGTTGAAGGTAAGTGTGCTGCCGTTGGTCAATTGGAACGGTCCGGCCGGCAGCGACTCGACGTTGGTTATGCGCGTATCGGGCGTGTATTTCGTTAGTCCGGTGCCGCCGCTGACCAGATAGTCATACTGACCGACGGGCAGTCCGGTTTCAGTAATTTCAGCGCAATCGAGCGCCGAAATCGGTGGCGTGGTTCCGCAAGGGTTGCTACCGGAAAAATACCCGTGCGAGCCCTTGGGACCGCCAACTAGCGGCGCCGGCAATTGGTTATTGGGAAATTCCTGCTTCGGCGGGTCCAGCAGGAAGCTGTCGGTATCGGTGGCCGACAACTGGTGGGCCTTATCGAAATGGGGACCGGGAACCGCGTTCTGGTTGGCGTCCAATTGGATGATGCCTTCTGAAAGCAGGTTATTGATCGTCTCCCCGTTTTTTGGTACGAAAGTGGCGAAGACGTGATCGAAGCTGCGATTTTCTCCAATGATCACGATGACGTGCTTGATCGGCGAGGTGGTCGCTGAATCGGGAGATGGCTGTGGCTGTGGAGCGGCATTCGCGAAGGGCGCGACGATGGCAAACTGGAACATTGCAAGACTTGCCAATCCGATGCGCACATAATGTATCCCTTTTGATGCGAGTGATCTGAAAGTCATTTGTTTCTCCTGTTCTCGGGTTGAAGTTTGCCGGCCAAAGCGGACACCAGCGTCAAAAGACTCTTCCCGCGAAAACAAGTTCACCCCGGGAAGAGTGGAATCATTAGGTTTGCGAGTTGCGCTCCGTTGATTAGTTTGGTGTCAGGACGTATTCGCTTTGGTCCCTGGGCTCGCTCCTTAGGGATCTACACGAATCAGCCCCATCATTCCTCCGTCTTCATGCTCTAAAAGGTGGCAATGGAATACAAAGTCGCCAATTATATTAGGATCGCGAAAATCCATCCTCAGTCGAACGCTGGGATATTCAAGAGCTTTGCCATCGTAGTAAGGAACGTTGACGGTGTCGCGGAGAAACGGCTCGTTCACAGCTGTGCCGCGGTAATCGAGCAGCATGAAATGCAGTTGGTGAATATGGAAGGCATGAAGTTCGCTTGACCGGTTCTCGACGATCCAATCCTCCACCGTTCCCTGTTTCGCGATGATGTTTGGGATCTCTGATCTCGGATCGAACTGTGCCGGCGTTTGGCCGTCTACAGTTATGTAAAATTCCGTCGCACTGTTCGGATCATTCGGATCGAGAAGTTTCTCGGAGAAGTAAAGCTTTCGCGTGCGCGTGGGAGCCACGCTTCCGAGCCAAGGAACCTGCAAAGCAGGAGGAGGTTGAGGCGAAGCGGCAAGTTCCGAGGGTGGTTCCGGTGCATCCTTGGAAACCATAATCTTGGCGAGCGCGCGATTGGGATCGTTTTCGCCGCTCGGTCCTGTATTCACGGTTTTCGTGACGAGAAGTCCTGAGACTCCTGCCGAAGGCCCCTTCACTATAAATTCTGCCCGCGCCCCCGGCGGCAAACCGAGATGGGTTTGCCAGTCCACAAAATCTCGTGGCAGACCGTTTTCGTTTAGCGGCACTCCGTCCATGGCCACCAGGCCGAGCGTTTGACGGGTGTGACCGAATAGAACTTCCAAATTAAGGTACGTAATTCCGGAGGCATTCACTACGCGCCACAGCTGCTGCTCCTCCGGTTTCATCTCGATGACAGCCGGAAAGTAGTCCGGATAGGGTACGGGCACAAAATTGATCGAGAGATCCTTCGCGGGTTTGCCAAATCCGGTGCCGGTATTGGCGGCATCTCCATCGCGATCGAACAACATCTTCGGCACTACGGGTTCCGACTTCGAGGGCGGAGCGTTCGGGTTCAGCAGATCCTGGTCGCGAATGATCAAAACTCTCTCCGGCAATCCTGCAACCGCCTTGTCTGCCCGCTCGATCCCTTCGACGATGAGCGCGCCCGATGCGCCGCCGAACATCTGCTCTTTTGTGAAACCATGAATATGCGGATGGTACCAATACAGTCCGGGGGGCTCGCTTTCAGGGATGCGGAAGCGATACTCGAACGGCAGGTCGCCTGGCTGAATCGACGTGTGCAGCACATCGTCCTGATGGCAAACCGGAGGGATCGTCAACCCATGGAAATGAACATTAGTAGATTCCCGCGTCATCAAGTCGCCGCTGCACGAGTTCCCATTTTTCTTGGTACCCGCGTGCCTGTGTGGTTGGGCAGTCGTCGCTGCAGCAGTGTCGAAAGCTGTCAAATCATTTCTTAGAGTCAGGACGACAAGGTCGCCAGGATTCACCCGAAGAGTGGGCGATTCGGCGCCGTTTTCATCGACATAACAGTAACGAATGGATCCGTCGCTCTGCTTTGCGTTGTGAATTGTTAATTCTACTTTCAGCACACCGTTGCGGCTGCGCAGATCTACGGGCTCAGAAACTACGCTGCCAAGCGAGGGGCGCGGGCAAGTTTCTGGCGCACCCTTAGCATAGAGGGCGGCAGCAGATTGCGCGAAGCCCAGAGATAACGACAATAGTAGGAGGCCGTTCTTCAACGTCAGCCGGGTTCGGAGGTTCGCACTCATTGAAACTTTCAGCGCACAGAACTTGCGCTCCACTGCCAGCCGATGAACGGGAGTCTTCAAAAAAGGAATCCACTATACACCGAATTCGCCAGCTCGCAATGCGTGAAAAGTTTTTCATCCGGAAGGGCCAGTGGTTTGCGATCCGCACATTCCTATCATTCGATTTGACACATTACGAGCCTGCGCTAATGATTAGCCCATGACAACCAAACTCAGAATTGGCATCATTGGTGACTACAACCCCGATAATCCCACCCACATTGCCACCCATGAGGGCCTCAACCACGCGATGGGAGCTCTGCCGGAGCACTCCTTCGAGGTCAAGTGGCTCCCTACCGATCAGCCGCATCCCTTCAGCGACTACCAGGGGCTGTTATGCAGCCCGGGCAGTCCGTACCGAAGCCTCGAAGGTGCGTTAATCGGCATTCAATGTGCGAGAGAGAGGCAGATCCCGTTTCTTGGGACTTGTGGCGGTTCGCAGCATCTGATCCTAGAATACGCTCGAAATGTAATGGGAATTCGGGAGGCCAGCCATGCTGAGAGTGACCCTTACGCATCCTGCCTGTTTATTACCCCGCTGAGTTGTTCGCTCGTCGGCAAGACCATGGAGGTAAAGGTGAAGCCGGGATCGAGAGCGGCTGACATTTACAAAAGCGCCCGGGCCGTCGAAAAGTACTACTGCAACTTCGGACTGAATCCCGCATACCGCGCGCAATTGGAGGATGCAGGTCTCGAGATTTCGGGTACCGATCAGGGCGGTGAGGCGCGAATCATGGAATTGCCCAGGCACCCATTCTTTCTTGGGACTCTGTTTGTCCCGCAGGCGAATTCAACGAGAGAGAACCCGCACCCAATCGTCAGGGGATTCCTTCAAGTCGCCGCTGAGTGTGCGATGAGCGGACCTCTGCGTGGAGGCGGACTTCGGTCAACTCACCAATCCGCGGTTTGAGGCGTAGTGCTCCATACCATAGAGACTTCGAAGCTCCTGCTTTTCGTGGCCACGACGGCGGGTCTCACCGCTTTGCTGGTCGCAATTCCCAGTGCCTACGTGATCCTGCGAACGCGGGCGGGGCGTATCTCTTTATGTCGCGTATCGCATTGTATGTGATACGAATAAAATCCAGCCAGTTGCAGCGATCCATCCGTGCCAGCGATGGATCGTCATCGTGCGATTAAACATAATGGCAGTTGTCTCCGTATCGAAACGCGCCGGGAGGATAAGATGAGTTCCACAAGCAACCGTGGCAGACTCGTAGGCTTGCTGTACCTACTTGTTTCGATACCGGGCTTCTTCGCCCTCATCTACATTCCCAGCAAGCTGATCGTACATGGAAACGCAGCGGCGACAGCCAGCAACATCGCGGCCTCTGAGACACTGTTCCGCATCGGCATCGCCTGCAACCTCATTTCCCAGATCCTCTTTATATGGGTGGCCGTGGCTCTTTACGATCTGCTCCAGAGCGTCAACCGGCGGAATGCCTTGGTCATGGTGGGATTGATTGTGGTCTCTGTGCCAATCGCGCTGCTTAACGAGCTCAACGCCATCGCCGCCATCATTCTCGTCCGAGGAGCTGACTTCCTAGCCTTATACGATCAGCCTCAGCGGAATGCCCTGGCGATGCTGTTCTTGAATCTGCATAACCAGGGATTCGTCGTTGCCGAGATATTCTGGGGCCTTTGGCTCTTTCCCCTCGGTCTGCTGGTGTACCGCTCGGGTTTTCTTCCTCGCATCCTCGGGATCCTGCTGCTGCTCAATTGCTTGAGCTATGTGGTCAACAGTCTCACGTCGATCCTGGCGCCACAGCACGGACACATCGTCTCCCAATGGATGAAGCCGCTGGGGTTCGGTGAGCTGATCTTCATGTTTTGGCTTCTGCTCATGGGCGTAAAGCCAAAGCAATTGGAGGCCGAGGCCGCTTAGGTCGCGGTCCGGTGGGCTTGCTATGTATTCGATGGAAGAACTGGCGAATGACTTTCGAAAGCTGGGCATCAGGGCCGGCGATGCCGTGATGCTGCATGCTTCGGTGCGAGCGGTCGGAGAAGTCGCCGGTGGTCCGGATCAGATACATCTTGCCCTCAAATCGGTGCTCACTGAGGAAGGTACTCTCATGATGTATGCAAGTTGTCCGCGTTATTACGACGAGGTAGGACGCGGAGGCCTGACCACGGAGCAGGAGCGGGAGCTACGTGAAAAGCTGCCCGTGTTTGATCCCATGACAGCCAGATCGGATCGCGACAATGGGACGCTTGTAGAATTCCTGAGGACCTATCCGGGCACCCGGGTCAACGAGCATGTTGCCCGTTTCGCGTTTTGGGGGAAGCAGACAGAACACCTGATGTCCAGACAACCATGGGATTATGCTTTCGGTGCAGATTCTGCGCTGGAACGCTTTCTGACGCTGGATGGCAAGATCGTATTACTAGGCTCGGATCATGATGCCGTCACGTTCCTCCACTATGTGGAACATGTCGCGGACATCCCGGGAAAGCGAGTCGCGCGTTATCAGGTGCCAATCATGGACAATGGCTGCCGGATGTGGCGCGCTATGGAGGAGTTCGATACCTCCGGCGACGGCGCTCACGCGAACTGGCCAGATCGCTTTTTCGCAAAGATCGTCGTACAGTCTTCTGATCAAGACGAGGAACAACGGAGGCCGCGTAGGAAAAGCGACGACCTACATACTTAGCAGCCGTGGATTGTTCGATTTCGCTTTGCCCCTCATGAAAGCTGTCGCGGCCGATCCTCGTGCGGCCGATTCCCTGAAGGAACGGACCGACAATCTGCCCGACATTCATCGCTAGCGGGTGGTCGGCCAGCGGCTTCGTTCAAACGCCCTTAGGAAAGTCCGTTCGGGCGAAGCCTCGATCCTCCGTGCGATGCTCGCTGGTAAAAAAGGGCGGTCTGCCTACACCGCCCTGCAAGCTAGAACGACCGAGCTTCGAGGAATTCTCCCAACTTGGCCGTCGCTTTGAATTGCGGGAGGGGATCCAGCATTCTTTGAATGCGGCATCCCGAGGCCAGCGCCACCTAAATCTCTGCGCCGCATAAGAAGTAAAGGTCATGGACACCGCGGGGCGAGGTGTTTGGGGGCTTCCAGTCTGCCCTCTACGAACGCCTCGTAGATGACCACCTTAGAAGTGACGTCCGCCAACTCACTTCTTTGCCACGTTTCGACCTGCTTTCGCATCGGCTCAAAGTTCCGCTGCATCCTCGAAGTACGTCAGCGGCTTGAGGCTGAGCGCTCCGTTGAAGTTTTTCCCATAGATCGCCGCTCCAGCCCCCTAACTAAAACCCTCCGCCAAGCTCAACCTTGCGGTCGAGGCCACACTATCCCGATAGTCCTTCGCCTCAGCCCTCGACTGAACCGTCTTCAGTTTTAACGCGAGAAGATCAAGCAGGGAGGCGATCTGAATTCCGATATCTTGGGCGATATCAGATCCTGAACCCGGTTGATTACAAAGATCCAAAGAACGAGAGCTTCACCGGCCTTGCCTGATTTAACTCAAGCTGAATAGCGACGGCGACGGCTGCCCGCATTTCACTCCGTTCGCAGTGCTTTCAGCGGGTCGACTCGGATGGCGGCGCGCGCGGGAATATAGCAGGCTAGCAGAGCCAGAGCGGCTAACAGAGTGGGTGCGCCGACCAGCAGGCGCGGATCGTTCGTGCCCATTGCCAGCGCATCCGCAAGGACACTGGTTGCTGCTTCAAGCGCTTTGGATACGAACACCGCTCCGGCGAAGCCCAGCACGGTTCCCACGGCGATGAGCGCTATGCCCTCGCGCAAGACCAAGCGCAACACCTGACCTTTGTTCGCGCCCAAAGCCATTCGAATCCCGATTTCTCTTTTTCGCTGCGCGACCGCGTACGCGGTGACTCCCGCCAGGCCGATGGCGCTCAGGATCAGCCCGAATCCGCCGATGCCGCCGTAGGTCCGTATGGCTGATCGAATGTCTCTGCGGCTCATGGCAAGTTGGTCGCTCAGTGTCTCTACGTGAAACGGCACCAGTTTTGGATCCAGACCTGCTACGACGTTGCGGATGCCTGCGGCGCCGTCCAGTCCGGCCCTGGTGCGCGCCAGGATCGTGATGCCGGCTGCCGGCGGGCGCGTAAAGTCATCGCGCGATAGGGCCACATAGGCGATTGCTTGCTTGATACCCATGCCGCCCTTGAGGTCGTGCACAACGCCGACTACTTCGTAGCTGCGGGTTCCGTCTTTCAAATGCTTTCCGATGGCATTCGTGCTCCCGAACAGCTTCTTTGCCGCTGTCTCATTGAGCACCACGGGCAGCATGCGCGTGGCATTGCCCGGCACGGGCTCCATCAGGCTCCGTTCGTCCGCGTCATTGAACTCACGTCCGGACAACATGGACTCATCGAGCGCCGCAAAATATCCGGCGCCTACGGACTCTCTGATCGCGGGCTGCTGCACCCGCTGGGTCGCCTGCGGATCGTCGACCGTCAACTGCTCGCTGTCGTCGTCATCCACGATGGCAAACGGCGGTAGTGTGGTCAGCGCGACGCTCGAGAACTTGCCCGAGTCCTTCAACCGTTGAGGGAGCTTGGCGAAGAGATCGATAGCCTTTTCCGGCGTCTCTCCGTCGCGCACGGGATCGATGGAGGCCATCGCCATCGTCTTCGGGTCGAAGTTGGTTTGGACCTGGTAGCCGCGCGCAAAGCCCATAAGCACAAAACCGGTGATCAGAAGCAGCATGAGGGAACCGGCGAGTTGTACGGCCATGGCAAGATTGCGGAGGCCGAAGCGGCGATGGCCGGGAAGCTGCATGGCCGATCCTTCTTTCAGCGCGGGCGTCAGTTCCGACTTGGTGGCCCTCAGAGCGGGCGCTACGCTAAATCCGATCCCGCAGACGAGAGCCGCAACGAACGCAAAGACTGCGGCGCGCCAGTCGATTGCCACGTCCGGCAGGCCCGGCGTGTCGATGGCCTGGTGCAACCGTGTGTTCAGCGTGTTGAGTAGATAGGCCACGCCGAAACCCAGCATGCCGCCGAGCAGCGACAGCAGCATTCCCTCGCTCATCAACTGGCGCGCGAGGCGGAAGCGGCTGGCGCCGACGGACATGCGGATGGCAAACTCCTTACGCCGGTTTGCGCCGCGCACCAACAGCATGGTGCCCAGATTCACGCACGCGATGACAATGACTATGCCCATCAGCACGCCGAAGAAACCCTCGAGCGCTCGCTTCAGTTCCGGCGGAATGGGCGCGCGGGTTCCGGCAGGAAGCAGCGAGACGCGCCTGGCTTTGTCGGACTGCGGCGGGGCCGAAGGATCGTTCGCATCGAGGCGGCGCGTGACGCCATCGAGCGCGGATTCTGCTTGGGCGGCCGTGACGCCCGGCACGAGGAACCCCAGCGCCAAAAACTCGCGCGCATTGCGGCGATAGAGCACGTCATTGGAGAGTTCAGGCGCGATGGCTGCGGGCGCGGTTACGGGCACGAAGAGTTCGGCGGCAGATTCAGTTGGGAATGCACCTTCAAAGCCGCGCGGGGCGATGCCGACGATCGTCACGGCCTGGCCATTGACACGCAGTGCAAGGCCTATTGCATCGCTGCGAGATCCAAGGCGGGAGCGCCAGAATTTGTCGCTGATCACTGCTGTAGGCGCGTCTCCCGCGCGATCCAGAGTAGGACTCAGGACGCGTCCGCGCTCGGCATCCACGCCCATTACCTGAAAGTAGTCGGAAGAAACGAGCTGACCGAAGATGCGCTGCTGCTTGCCATTTGCCTCGCCCGGAAGGCGCACGTTGAAAGGCACGGCGGTCTGGAATGCGGCTACGCCCGCGAAGACGTTTTTCTGCTCACGGTAACTTTCGACATAGAAGTAGGATATTGGCTTCTCCGCCATGACCAGGCGGCTGGCATGTGCGACGCCTTGCATGGGGCGCGTGAGCAGAGCCCAGTTGGAGCTGTAGACGTTGGTAGTGAGCCCGATGGCGAGCCCCATGGAGAGGATGCCGACGAGCGCGAATCCCGGCGAGTTGATGAGGGCACGCACGGCGTATTGCAAATCGCGACGCATCTCGCTTAGGTACTCGATCGGCAGACGAACCGCGGCATCGGCAACCAGGCGCGCGACCCCTGCCCCGCCGCGGCGCTTGGCTAGCTCGGCCATTGTTTCTGCGCCGGTTTCGAGCATCTCGTCGCCGTGAGCCAACCTGAACTCATGGGGAAAGGCGCGCGCCAGCCACTCATACACTCGCTGTGCCTGTTTCATTCCGTCACCATCCCGCGCCTTGTGCGGATTGCGTGGACCAGACCTTGGAGCCGCTCGCATTCGGCGTCGAGCACCTGGCGGCCCAGACCGGTGAGCCGGTAGTAGCGCCGGCGTGCGTCGTCCATCTCCGGACGCGGGCGCGTGGGCGAATCCTCAATCAGGTCTGCATCGATCATCCGCTTCAGGGAGCCGTAGAGGGTCGCCGGCCAGAGGCGCACCTTGCCCATAGTGCGTTCGAGGACCTCCTGCATGATGCCGTAGCCGTGCTGCTCTTCGCCGGCGAGGGCGAGGAGGATGTGGAACCACTGGGGCTTGAGAGGCAGGAACCGCTCGGCTTGCTTCTTGGTCATGAGTTATATCTATATTTAGTGATATATATATTGTCAAGGATGATTCCTAGGAACCAGGGATGGATTTTGGAGTAACGAGTCAATGGTGGGGTCGTGTTCTGCCGGGTGTGAATCCGCCGCCGAGCAGAGACCTTGCCGACCAAGCGGAACCTAATGGTGAAAGTTGTCGGCTTTCATCGGTTCATGAGCAGTTCGCTCTCTGCGCAACAGAAGATCAGCACAATCGGTGAGCGAGATACATCGGCATTTTGTCGCGCGTTCCAGAAGTGTCTCCGCATGTTGAAGTTGTGCGATGTGCGAGCGGACGTCCTTTAGCTTCTGGGTGGCAAGCGCTCGCCATCGCTGCGACGGTGAAGACGTGCCGCTGAAGCCATGAAGGAGTGTTCTCGCTTGGCTTATGGTGAACCCGGCCTCAAGAGCCATTCGGACCAGTTGCAGGTTTGCAAAGACATCTTCATCGTAGTCACGGCGTCCACTCAGGCGACGCGGATGGCGGATCAGCTTTTCCTTCTCATAAAACCTGAGCGTCGATGAAGGTAATCCGCTTCGTCTTGCTACCTCGCCAATCGTCATAGAGCAATTCTACGCGCTTGACTTAAAGCGCACTTCAAGTCGTACCGTTGCACATAGGGAGTCATTACCAGATCGAGGAGATGTATGACCAGCGAATCGGCAATCAACCAGGAGTTCCTTTTTTGTACTCTTCCATCCCCAGAACTTGCGTCCAGAAGATCGGAGATACGAAGGCTCATCGAACATGCGAGTTCGGTCGTGGCGAGGCCTGATGGCCTGTTGTTCACGTTTCAGAACACGGATGAGATTGCTCGCGCGCTTTTCGACTTTATTCGATTCGAGCAGCAATGCTGCGCCACGATTAGCTATGAGCTAAGAGCTGAACCTCCACATACGGAACTCGCTCTCCAGCTTCGCGCTGCCGCAGCTCTGGTTACGTCGGTCCAGAAGTTTTACCTAACGAGTGAAGGAGCGGCCAACGACAGGATTGCGTGATGGCGGAGGGCGAAGTGTTTCAGTAGGTTGGGATCGTGAAACGGCTCTGCGAAACGAGATTCGCAGGTTTGGACTTTCGCACTTGCATGTTTGACGGCGTGGTTCTTCGCTCCTGCACACGGTGCCGGGCGGGCCAACAGCCCGGCTCTGCGACATCTGCGATGCAGATTCCTAGCAGTCCAAATCCGAAAGCTGGGCATCAGGGCTGGCCGGACGAGGAAATAGTCAGTCTCTGCGAGCGTCGCCTTCCTTATTCACTGTCTTAGTCACTGTTTCAAAAACGCTTCCACCAACCCATCCATCTTCTCCGGCTGGTCCAGCATGATGAAGTGACGCGATCCATCCACGCGGACTGTCGTCACGTTCGGCATCGACTTGTACGCCCCCTGGTACAGCTCATCGACATCCCGCGTCGCCGCAGCACCGCTGACCTTCAGCGTAGGGTCGAAAGGATACAGCATTAGCGCCGGCGCTTTGATCTCCGCCAAGCCCTGTCGCATGTCCGTCTGCAGGTCCTCGTACATTGCCTCCGCAACCACGTGCGTGTCCGAGTCTTCTGAATTGTTCTCCACGAGCGTCCGTCCCTCCGGGTTCAGCACCAGCTTCTCCGCCGTCTGCTTTGCGCTCGCCTTCTGTTTGTCCGCATCCTGCTGCTCGAGTTTGTCCCGCATCTGCTCCGCCTGCGGCTTAATCGTGGCAGGAGTAATCTGCGGCCCGAACATCATCCCCAAAAACGGCAGGGAGTCAACGATGACAATCTTCGTCACATCCGCCGGATACTTCGCCGCCAGCATCAGCGCCAGCAGCCCACCGAGCGAATGCCCGATCACAACTGGTTTGGCCCTGAGGGTCTCGCAGTAGGCATGCATCTCGTCCACAATCGCGGGCAGGATCTCCCCTGTCGCATTCGGTCCAGCTGGCTGCCCCGCAAAACCATTCAGCTGCATTAGGTGCAGCCGGTAATTCGGAGCGAGCAGCTCGGCCTCACCCGCCCACACCTTGCGCGAGCTTGTCAGGCCCGGCACCAGCACCACATCCGGTTTGCCTTTCGTGCCCTCGTCTACAACGGTGAACCTTGTCGGCGCGGCCGCCTTCACCTGCGCCTGCGAAGGCGCACACGGCAAGAGAATCCCACCCACCACAAACGTCATCGTCGCCATCCACTGCATTAACTTCGTCATCATCATGATGCTCCTTCTTGTTTTTAAGACATACTGGGTCGTTGCGCCGCGGACACGAATCGCCGCGGCACTTCATCGCTGCACGCCACTTACATCTGTTCAATGCCCGGAAGAAGCGGGCGCTCTAGGTTCGGTCCGAATCCGGTAAACAAGCGAGGCTGAACTTCCGGAAGGACATCTGTTGCACGAGCCCCATATGCTTCATCACCCGTCCTTTGCATCGTCTATGAAGATTTCCTCGATCGTCCTTCCGAACACTCGTGCAATCTTGAACGCCAATGGCAGCGATGGGTCGTACCTCCCCGTCTCGATCGCATTGACACTCTGCCGCGAAACCTCCAGCTTTTGCGCCAGCAATTGCTGCGACCATCCCAGCTCGGCACGTAACGCCTTTAGCCGGTTATCCAACGTTGTCTCCCCGCGAAGCCATGTCCTGTACCATCTGCGCAATGCCGAAAGCCACGAAGAACACGGCGAAGCAGACAAAGGGACCGAGGGCGGCTCCATGAGCGATTAGGCGCAGAAAGTCGTTCACGACGATTGTCCCCAGCAGCGCCCCCGACGCCACCAGGAGCGACCGCGTCGCCAGCATCCTCAGGTATTCATCGGTCTCTTCCTGCAGATAACGTCCCAGGATCGCCAGCACCGCGATCACCGGCACCGCCGGCAGCACCGCCGCCACGTACAGCACCCACCCGTGCACCGGCAGGGTCTTCACCAGCTTGAGACACGAATACAGGATCACCGCGTACACCGAGATCACCGTCAATACCCGCCGCCGATACCGCCTTCCTGCGGCAGTGTTGTAACCGATCCACCAGCCCATTCGCCACCTCCTCGATGACAAGGCAACTTTACGACAAGGTTCCTTTCCACGTCAAGGCCGCTTGTCATTTTAGAGGTATCCACTTAGGAAGACTGATCACGAGAATGCAGTGAGGAGAAAGATGATGTGCAGGGGCGGCGGCCTGTTTTTGGTGATATGCCCTAGCGGCTTGCGATCGCGGCTCGACCCTTCTTCGGAGACCCGCCCGAGATAGCTGCGTGTAGCTTACCGGGTTCTGTCTCCCACTAGCGCCTTCTGAATCGCCGCCGCCGCTAGGGGCGCCATGATCTTATACCCGGCATCAGTCGGGTGCAGTCCGTCGTCAGCCAGAACGCGCTTCAGCATGCCTCGCTCGTCTACAAGGGCGCTGAAGTAGTCGAGATAAACGAGGCGGTTCTTGGCGCAGTAGTCTCTAAGCCACTTGTTCAGCGCCAAGATTCTATCGCGCGGACGCAGCGCAAAAGACTCCTCCGCATCGTGCGTGTAGTTGTGCACGGGGAGGACGGACGCAAACACCATCCGGATGCGGTGCGCACGCGCCAGTTCGGCCATGGAAGCGTAGTTGGCCTCGATGTCCTCGTTCGACGTGGGCCCGGTGACGCCAGCGATGTCGTTGGTCCCCGCCAGCATGACGACTACTTTGGGGTGCAGATCAATCACATCCTGGCGGAAACGTACCAACATTTCTGGCGTGGTTTGCCCATCGATGCCGCGGTTGATATAAGGCTTGCCAGAAAAATAGTCTGGTAACTTCCAGTAGTCGGTGATGGAGTCGCCAAGAAATACGACTCGTTGTTCGCCCGCCGCCGGCGGCACGAGCGCGGCGTTGGCCTCCCGATAGCGTGCCAGTTGCCCGAAGTCGTTGGTGTAGATCGCAATCCGCGACGCCCGGTACTGATCCAGCCCAGCGAAGCCAGTGGATGGGATGGAAGGAGCGGGCTGTTGGGCCAGGGCTGGAAGGAAGAGAAGGGTTGCAAATAGGGGTTGCGATATGGCGCGGATGATTGGCTGTAGCCTCATGTTCTCCTCGGAAAACAGGATAGCGTAGCGCAGTGCATCATGCAGACTTGCACCTGATGACCTGCGTCGCACGGTGCGCGAGGTTGTGCCATTTGGCGGGCGGCGAACTTGAGCAGATTCAGTTTCTGCCTGGTACACATCGATCGAAACAACGGAGCACTGCCTTAGAGCAGAGGACGTAGTTGTAAGCTGATTCGAAGGCGGGTTTTTCCGCGGATAATGCCAACAGAATAGCGCGCGTTCGGTTGGGTCAGCAGGTTTCGGAGCTCGGTCAGGGTCATTTCATTCGCCGACTTACGGTCAAGAGATTCGATGATATCGCCCGGCTCGATACCCGCCTCGATGGCAGGCGATCCGGGCAGAACCCGCCCAACGACGAACTTGTGAAAGCTCGGGCTGTCAGCGTGGATCCTCAGCCCACTTTGATCGTAGGGTGGCGGCTCTCCGTAGATCCGATTGGGCGCAAGTAAAATTCGCTTACCGCGGCTGTCGTACACGACGACAAAACGTTGCAAGAAGGCAGCCCCGATTAATCCAGCATGATCTTTGGAGGCCATGAGTCCTGCCACGTCTTCACCGAAATTGATCGGTGGGTTCCGGATGGAAAAAGGACCGACGTCAATCCGGTCGGCGCGACCGTCGGTTGATTTGGTTGTGGCCCCCGCGCTGGTTCCAGGTGCGTCCAACAGTTTCATCGCCGGTGGCGGAAGCCGGTGCTCGTCGCAAAATGGTTTGTAGATCTCCAAATAGCTGTTCGCGCCGCTGTCTATAAGATATTCGCCGGTGATGGGAGTGACGCCGGGCAGCACGATGGTTACCTCGATAAATTGAAAACCGTGTTGATCGACGCGGACCGGAAGCGGTTTTTCGTTTCCCGATGGCTGATACCGCTCGGGTGCGTAGACGGACATCGAAGCGCGCTGATAGTCCACCGATACTACGAAGTCATCAAACAAGCGCGAACCGATGATGCCGTCGACTCTATGGCCGATGGCGGGTTCGAGAGACTTCGAATCAATCACCACCAGGACGCGGTGGGTGAGCTCCAATCCCGGTAAACTGATGCGGACGTCCCGCACGATTCCCGCTTCGCTCGGGTCCGGCGCCTCTCCCCGAGTCAAAGCTTTGCCGCTCTCCTCGAGGGAAATCCGGTGCGTGTAATCCCGGTCGGCGACGAAGCCCTGGACGGCGTTGTCGACGATAAACCAGCCGGGATGGTCGTTCACCTTCGCACGCACAAGGACCAGGCCATTGGCGATCACTTCGACGGGAATGCCTGGGGCGGCGCCATTTGCAGAAAACCGATAGGAGGGCGGCGGAGCAGCAGTTTGGGCAGTCAGGCACGCGGCAAGAAGAACTGGTACTGGGGCGCGAGTTATAAGGGCCACTAAAAATTGCATCGATTCCCCTGCCTGAAACAGGCAGGTGCTAAATGGCGATTCCATCAAAGCTCCAGAGTCTTCGGCTATGGTCGACCAGCTTCGAGCGTATCTGAATCGCAAACCATCAGTTCGAACTTCTGGCTCTGCTCTTCCGTGAGGGAATGATCCCACATCAAGTGCCGAACGCGATTTTCGATCCCCTTTGTGAATATCGACTTCCAAGTTGTCGGCTCGCCGGAAGTCATTCGGCAGCCCTTCGGCGCTTCATCTTACGCTCTAGGGCATTCGGAAGTGACCGGAACGTTTCCTTTCGTTACCGCTATAAAATCAGTGAGTTCTGCGTTCTCAACCTTGGCAGGCTTTCCCCTGCGCCACCCAAAAGCCGGTGCTCCTGGTATCGAATTGAAACATTTCCCAGCTACAATGGTTCGCGTGAAACCGACGATCTATGTAGTGGAGGACGACCCGGATATTTCTCGCCTCGTGCGCCATCATCTGGAAGCGGCAAGCTTCAACGTGCGACTTTACTCGACCGGCAATCTTGTGGTGGTCGATGCCGAACGGCAGCGTCCCGCGCTGTTTTTGCTCGACATCATGGTGCCGGGAAAAGATGGGCTGGAGCTTTGCCGCCAGATACGCCAGTCGGTGTCGCTGGCATCGGTGCCGGTGATTTTTTTGACCGCCAAAAGCGGCGAGGCCGACCGTGTGCTGGGCCTGGAGCTGGGCGCGGATGATTACATCCCGAAGCCCTTCAGCCCGCGCGAACTGGTGGCGCGCGTCAAGGCCGTGCTGCGGCGTTTTGAGCGGCCGCTGCCGTCGGTGCCAACCAAGATTGACGAAGTCCAAATTGACCCTGGTGCGATGACTTTGACGGTTCGCGGGAAACAAGTGCCAACCACGGCGACTGAATTCCGATTGCTGGACTACTTCATGCGGCATGCGGGACGCGTTTTTACTCGCGACCAGTTGCTTGATTCAGTCTGGCGCGATACGGCCTATGTCACGCCGCGGTCGGTCGATGTTTATGTGCGACGCATCCGGGAAAAGATCGAGCCCGACCCGGAGAACCCGCGCTATCTGAAAACGGTGCGGGGGGCCGGTTACCGTTTTGAGGTCGCGCGTTGAGAAGTCGTATCTTCGTCAAATTGATGTTTGTGTTTTTACTGGTGATTGGCGTGACCGCGATCACCTTGCAGGTGACTGTTCATAAGGTTTGGGAACGTACCCTGCGCGAGCAGGTCGAGCGCAATCTTAAACAAAAAACTTTGCTGTTCGCCCATCGTGTCGAAACCGATCGGCTGTACTCGCTCACCGACATTACAGCGCAAGAGGGGCAGGCGGCGGGAGCACGCGCCACGGTCATTGATCCGACGGGCAAGGTCTTGGCCGATTCCGAAGTCGATCCGGGCACGATGCCAAATCATGCGCAGAGCAAGGAATTTGTCTCCGCTCTGAGCGGCCAGGTTGGCCTCGATGAACGGAGCAGTCAGGCTTTGCGTGTGCCGTATTTATATGTGGCTGTGCCTATTTCTGGAGGAGCTGTGCGGTTGGCGTATCCCCTGCCGGAGATGGAAATTACGGATCGTCCACTGGGAGTGGCGTTATTCTGGGGATCGCTCTCCGCTTTCGTTTTCGCGATGCTGGTGGCGGCGGTCGCTTCGCAATATGTGGGCTGGCGCTTGCAGCGGATTGTAGATTTTGCCGAGCGAGTTGCGGGCGGCGATCTGACGGCTAGAATCGCGTCCTCTTCTACCGACGAGATTGGGCAGGTGGCAGCGGCGCTCGATAAGACGACCCGTCGTGTGGAGGAAAGTTTTGCCCGCGTTCAAACCAGTCAGCGAGAGCTGGAAACTCTTCTCAACAGCATGCAGGACGCGGTGATTGCGGTTGATGCCAACGGGCGTGTGCAGTGGGCCAATCGCGGGATGGACCGTTTGCTGCTGCGCGCTCCACGTCTCAATGCACCGTTGATCGACAGCGTCCGCGACCCGGATTTTCTGGCGGCGATTCAGGAGGCGGCGCGCGACCAGGTGGTTACTTCCGCGCGCTCGAATACGATTGCTTCCGGACGCACTTTTGATGTCACGGCGGCGCCCATGCCGGGAGGCGGCGCTGTTGCGGTGCTGCGCGATCTTACCGAGACCGAGCGCATGGAGAAGACGCGGCGCGATTTCATCGCCAATGTTTCCCATGAGCTGCGCACTCCGCTGACTTCGATTCAGGGATATACGGAGACGCTGCTCGATAGTCCTCTGGAAGATAATCATGTGCGGGATTTTCTGGAGATCATCCGCAAGAACGCGGCTCGCATGGCGAGGCTTACGGAGGACCTGCTGACGCTGGCGCGGGTTGAGTCGGGCGAGCAGAGATTCGACATTCAGACCGTCAGCGTGGAGGAGTTGCTGCAGGATGCGCTCGAGAGCTTCCGCGAAGTGGCGCGGTCTTATGGCGTCGAACTGGTAATTGAGAATGCGGCGATCAACGCCAGCGTGAATGCGGATCGAGAAGCGATCCACCAGATCTTTTCGAACTTGATTGAGAACGCGTTGAAGTATGCGGCGCCGGGAAAAAAAGTGATTCTCGGAGCTCGCGCGGTTTCGAATGGCGTCGAATTCTACGTCAGAGACTTTGGGCCGGGCATTTCTTCCGAACATCTGCCGCGCCTTTTCGAGCGTTTCTACCGTGTGGATAAGGCTCGCTCGCGCGAGTCCGGCGGGACGGGCCTCGGGCTTGCCATCGCGAAGCATATTATTCTGGCGCACGGCGGAACGATTCGCGCAGAGAGCGAGCTTAACCATGGCTCGAGCTTCTTGTTTACCCTGACTGCGTCCGAGGTAGATTCGGCGAACTCCATGTCGTTTCAATAAGATAGAACCGTATTGGCCGTCCTCCTAAGCACTTGTCCGGGCGCTTGCGTCTTTTCTCCCCCTCGCTGCGTATGTATCAATAGTATGAACGCGACCGCACTGTATTTCGAAGGCTCGATGACGCAAGAGAGCACTGAAATTGCTCGTGGACTTCGACGGCGAGATCCCGACTTGCTCGACCGACTCATTGAGCAATATCAGCATCGCCTGCTCCGCTATCTCGTTTACCTGACCGGACGCCGCGAATTGGCGGAAGACCTGTTCCAAGAAACATGGATCCGCGTGCTCGAACGCGGACACCAATTCAACGACAAGTACACATTCAGCACGTGGCTCTTCGCGGTTGCGCGCAACCTGGCGATCGATCATATGCGTCGCAAACAGCCGGCCAGCCTCGACGGTCTGTTGAATGGCGGCGAGACGTCGTTCGACGTACCGGCGACGGGGCGAGCTTCGGCCTTCGACGTGACTCTGCAGCGCGAGCAAAACGAACACATCGCGGCCGGTATGCTACATCTTCCCGCGGAATACCGTGAAGCGCTCGTGCTTCGATTTCAGGAGGGCATGTCGCTCGCAGAAATCGCGAGCGTGGCCAGCGTGCCTCTGGGCACTGTGAAGTCCAGAATCTACCGCGGTCTGAGCGCGCTCGAGCCGTGGTTAAAAGGAGCGTCACTGTGAATGCAGATGTACATGAACAGGCACGGAAGCTGATCGCCTCAGCCGGTCCCGAAGTGCATTTGGGCGGCGAGGCTTCGCCGTCAGCGAATGCGTGGTTGGCAGCGCACCTGCAAACCTGCGCTTCATGCCGCGCCTTCGCCGAGAACGCCGCGGAGACCATTCGCGGGTTACGCGCGATCCCAATCGCCGCCGAGCGGAGCTTGGTCTTGACGACGCAGATGAGGGTGCGCCGCCGAGCCCTGGAATTGCAACGCCAGCGAGAACGCTTGTGGTTGGTTTCGGTCAGTTGTATCGCGGTGACGCTAGGCGCGCTACTCAGCTCGGTCGCACTGTGGCGCGGCTTTGCCTGGCTAGGGGAGCGAGCCCAGTTGGCTCCGCCGGTATGGCAGGTAGGTTTCCTGGTCTTTTGCGTGATGCCAGCGCTGGTGGCGGCAATACTGCTGCTGGCCAGGGGTACGCACTGCGATTCGCATCTGGCGGATCAGACTGGGTCTTACCGGGGCTAATTCTCCGGTCACGACGAATCGGGCCAGGACTGGTGCTGCAAGGGCTCATCGGGCGGGGATTCATACACAACGAGGTTCTTTTTGAAGCGAAGTAGCGAGGAGAATGAATTCATGAAAATCAGAAATCAAACACCGACGCGATTCAAGGACGAGATCCGCATTATTCCGTCGTGGGTCTTCTTCCTAGCTGGCCTGATCGTCGTATCGGCAACGGTGCTGTTTGCGGTCCTCCTGGGCGAAGATCGCCATGCCCCTGCGCCCGCGGTTCGCGTACTGCTCGGAGTCATGGCTGGAGCCGTCGTCGGGTGTTACATCCTGCTGATTGCTTACATAAACCGCGATGCCGGTCGGCGACGGATGAGCCGCTGGCTTTGGACGCTGGTTGCAATTGTTGTCCCAAACGCACTGGGCATCGTCCTCTATTTCATTTTGCGCAAGCCGCGCGCCGCCAACTGCCCGCAATGTGATGCCGAGGTGGAACCGGGTTTCAGCTTTTGTCCCCGTTGTCGCACCTGCCTGCAACCGGTGTGCCCACACTGCCAACGCGGCGTGAACCTTGGCGACAAGTTCTGCCCATATTGCGGTGGGGCTCTGGAAGCGGCTGCTGGCGTGCCTTCTGCCCCGGTGAGGAGCCAGCTGTGACAGCAATTTCGCGAACTCCCGCGAGGTCACTCCCTGAAGTAGCGAGATATGCAAGAACGGTTTCGGGTCTGGTTTAGACGTATTGTTTATACGTATTCGCGTTCGGCCCGCCGGATCGCTCGATACCTCTCAAACACGTTCTTATCGCTTTCCAGTCCGAGTGCGGAGCGGATCGAGCTTCCCCGGAAGGTGTGGGCCAACATCTTCCATCCCTTGAACAGAACGAACCCCGGGTCGTGCTTAATGACCGCCGGTATGTGTTGAATCTTCATCCAGCGCTCGGCCTTCCAGCGCAGGAATTCCACTTCCTCGGCCGGCAAGTGCTCCGTGCGCACCACCGCAGTTGTGCCATCGTATTCCTCGAGACGCTCATTCATGATCAGTCCCTGATCGCGGAAGTCTTTCGTCATGGGCGTGCGCGGGTACGGTGTCGGGTGTTGAATGTAGGGCCAGTCCACGTAGCGGCGGGCGAATTCGAGATTGGCTTCGATCGACTCGCGGGTGTCGGCGGGGCTGCCAACGATTAATCCGCCGACCACATACATCTGGTTGCGGTGCAAGTAATCGATGGCTTTCAGGGTGGCATTTCCGGTGTCTTGGCCATTGCTACGCTCCGTGTTCTTAGCGGAGGCCTTCAGAAACTCCAGGTCGCCTTCGAGGATGTTCTCGATGCCGAGAAAGACGTAGCGAAATCCGGCTCGCCGCATCAGCGGGGCGAGGGTTTCGCCGTGGTTCGCGACGGCAGAGGTCATGGCTTGCACGAAATAATCAAGCTTGTGCAGTCCGGCGGCGATGATCGCCTGGCACAAGGCTTCAAAGCGATGCACGTTCAGCGTAATGTTGTCGTCGACCAGGAAAATGGTCCGAGCGCCATGGTCGCGGGCGTCGCGAATGTCGGACAACACACGGTCGAAGGAATAGGTGTGGAAATTGCGGCCGCGCATTTCGATGATGGAGCAAAAACTGCAATCGAAGGTGCAGCCGCGAGAGGTCTCGATTACATCGATCTGCCGGCCCAGCAGCGTGTATCCCTTGAGTACGCGGGCATCACGGTTGGGCATGCGAATCTCGCTGTCTTCGAGCCGGTGCGGGGGGCGGTTCGGGTTGTGCACCCATGTCTCGCCATCTCGGTAGGAGAGGCCGCCGATGCGGTCAACACCGGAGCCTTGCTCGATGGCACGCAACAATTCGCGGAAGGTGACTTCTCCCTCGCTGCGCACAAGATAATCGACGCCCATGTCTTCGTAAGCTTCAGGGGCGAGGCTGGGGTCGTATCCGCCGACCACGATCTTCACGCCCGGCCTTAGAGAGCGCACGAGTTCGATAATGCGGCCGGCGGTGCGGCGCTGAAACGTCATGATGGAGAGTCCGACAACTTCCGGATCAAGCTCGCGGACAAGCCGTGTGACAGTTTCGCGAACCTGGCGCTGAACCAGGATTAAATCCGCCACGGCGACGTGGTGGTGGGGGTCGACGTTTCCCGCCAAGGATGTAAGCGCACCATTGGGCATGCGAATGGCGTGCGGTGGCATGTGTTCGAAGGAATCCGGCATGGAAAGCAACAGGATGTTCATGGGGACCTGTCCGTTTCTGCTTCGATGCGATCTCGCCGGCGCGGGTTGATCAGAAATCAACCAAGCGAGAGGCGGTAATTGTACCGTAGCCGGTGGCCGAAATGCCCGCTGCCGCTAAAAAATGAGAGAACGGGTGGGCTCGGGAACTTCCGAGCCGGGGGCGGCGTCTGCGGAGTGCTGCGCGGCAGCGGCGGAGACGGCGAAGCAATACACCGCTCGGTGCGATTTCAAGTTATCATTTTAGAAAAATAAGCACGGTACCGCTGGGCTCGTGCCCGCGAACCGTGACTAGTCAGAACCTTGATCCATCATTTGACCATCAATTGGAGGCAGCATGGCCATCAAGTTTGTGCAAACACCCGACGGAAGCGACGATTCCATACACTTTGAGTTGATCGAGCGCATGAAGGTTTATTTGTTCGGAGCGCTCGTGTTGTTTGCCTCGTTTGGGATGGGGGAAACGGTCTACCGACTTTTGTTTTCAGAATTTGACGGTGCGAAGGATCGCATTCCGATCGAAGCTCTGTTCGGTGTCGTTTTTGCCGGGCTGGCTATTAAGTTCGTCGGGGATGCTTACCGAAATCGCAAAGAAAGACGGGCGCGGCTTCAATTCATTTGGGCTCGCAATCATCAAATCCGCGGCGCTGTCGAAGGAATTGCTCCGTCGGCTCACCCGGCGAAAAACCAGCAGTCGATCCGGGTGATCCGCGAAGAGGTGGACCGGATTGAGTGGGCATTGAAGGAGATCTTGCCGCGGTGAGTTTGGCAACTTCCGGATCGGCGCATTCCGTAATCCTGAAACTGGCCCATTACCGGACTCTGGAATAAATTCACTGGGTTGTAACCTCCTGCGGACAGCCGGGAATTATGCTTCTGCTGGGGTGTGTGTCACACTCTCAGTTACTACCGCTGTTCATGCCGTTCGCGTCCACCTGAGCGGATTCAGCATCCAAAGAAGCGGGATGGTTTGTCTATGAGCACAGCCAGCGTAAAGACGCCTTGGTCGGAGCCCTCGCACTCTGGCTTGGTGCAGCGAACGGTGGAAGCTTGCGAACTGGCTCGCCAGGCCGCAGCCATTGCGGCTGAGGGCATTGCCACTGGATCCATGTCCCGCCTGAACGCGATCCGGGAGTGCGAAAAAGAGCTCGACGCCATCGACGTGGAAGTGGACAACGGTGTGACCGCGACGATTACGCGCGTGCCGGAGGCTGAGACCCGGCAACTGCTGGCGTGCATGAAGGTCATGATCGGTCTGGAGCGCATTGGCGACCTGCTTTTGAGTTTTGCCACCAGTGCGCAGGCGGCGGGAGGGCGTCTGGATTCGCAGGATGCGCGTGACCTGACCCAGATGGCCACGGTGCTCGAGAAAATGCTAGCTGATGTTGGCCATTCGTTCTCGCAGAAGGATGTGAAGAAGGCGATTGACGTGCTTCGCGCCGATGCTGAGATGGACCGGCTGCGCAATCTTATCTTTCTGCGGCATATTGAGAATCCTGAGAACCTCGCGCGCCATGCCAGCTTGCAGGTTATTTTCATGACGCAATCTCTCGAGCGCGCCGGCGACCATGCCAAGAATCTGGCGGAAGAAGTCTGCCATTTTGTCAGCGGACGCAGTATTCGGCACCTGCTTATGGCTTATGACAAGCCGAAAGAGCAGATGTTTATCGAATGGCTGCGGCACAAAGAAGAGAAGTCGCAGTAATTCCCGTAGAATTCCGAATCTTGATGTGGGATGTGCATCCCGCCCTCTGCGGTTTAATGGCCGGGCGCGGCGCCGAGCTCTCCATTCGCTCACGAACACGATCCCTGTGTTCCGCCCTAGCCTGCACGTCGCCTGCCCCCGTCGCCCTTGACAGTGAGAGTCGCCGAGGCGAGACTCGGATCAGACCTTTACCCTTTGTCGATGCACGGATCCACCCAACCCGAAGATCAACGGTTCCCGACTGCTGGTGCGAAGGACACCGTGACGGGAGGTGATTTTCCTCCAGTGCGCGCGGCGGGAACCATTGGCGATCGCTCGAACGGAAACCGCACACTGGCAGAAACGGAACTCGACACCGCGCTGCAGTTGCTGGCGGAACGCGCGCAGTACATTACCGGGGCGACTGGCATCGCTCTCGCCCTGCCACAAGGTGAGGAGATGGTTTGCCGCGCCAGTGCTGGTGCTTCGGCGCCGCCCATCGGAGCCCGTTTGCAGGTCCGCTCCGGCCTGACTGGCGAGAGCATTGTGCGGCGGCAGATGCTGCGTTGTGATAATGCTGAAAATGATCCGCGGGTGAATCTGGAGACGTGTCGAGCTCTTGGCGTCGCGTCCATCGTGGTTTTGCCGCTGCTGCGGCATGATGGAGAAGTTCGTGGCTTATTCGAACTATTTTCCGATCATCCCTACGCCTTCGAAGAGCGGGATCTGATCGCGCTGGAGCGCATGGCTGCCCTTACTTTGACGGCGCTTGATCTGGCAGAGCAGCGCCAGAGCTTCGCACCCAAGGTAGCAACGATAGCGGAGCCGGCGAGGCCGGTTGAGGCTCCGATCGAGCATGGGGCGCTTCAGGTTTCGGCGATCTCGGTTCCGCCGGAGTTGGGAAAACCAGAGTTGGTTCCGCCGGAGTTAACACCATCAGGGCTCGCGCCGGAACTGGAAAAGTCTGAGTTGGCTCCGCCGTCGCCAGCTGAGGCGGCAGTTGAGCCCGCAATTCTTCCCGTTGAGTCGCCGGTCATTTTGTCTGCGTTACCAGAACCGCGGCCAGCCTCGCCAGTTCTAGATTCTGAGGCTGCTCCGGTTCCCGAGGCTATGCTCCGGGTGCAAAAGTGCGCTTCTTGCGGATTTCCGGTCTCCGAGGGACGAACGCTCTGCCTCGATTGTGAAAGAAAGAACGATAACGAGAAGAAGGAGTTAGAGAAGCAGCGCAAAAAGGAAGCGGCCGAGACCAAACAGAATATTCCGGAGCAGGGTGCTTCGGCTGATGCGGCGATCGCGACAGCTGACGAATTTGTGCCCGCTTTTCTGGCAAATGCAAAGCCATCCCATGAATCGTGGCTTGCGAACCATGTAAACCTGCTCGCGATCGTGGTACTGGTTTTGTGCATTCTGGTGGCTGTGGTGGTATTTCGGTGAACGCGAAATAACGATTCCGATTATCACTATTTGATAACCACCCGTGCACTCGTGAGTGCCTGTTTTCCTTGACAAATCGCCGGTGGAACCCATAGTCTGCGCTTAATGTCTAGTTCCGTGGTAAAGGGTGCCCAAGCATGAAAAATGTGTATGAAGTTTTACGACAGAAGGAACTTGAACTGACCAGGTTGGAAAAAGAAGTAGAGGCCTTGCGCGTTGCCGCCCCGCTGCTTTCGGAAGAAAAAGAGTCGCTGGCGGAAGCGCCCAAGTCGAGCTTAACTGCTACTCCGACGCCGCAGCCGGTTCGAATTCCTCCGGCAGTCGCCGCCCAGGCCGCAACTGCTCCGGCACGCGTTGCCGGATGGGAAGAAGCAGCGAAGCGCTGGCCATAAGGACAAGATCGTTTGTCGCTTAGAGACGGAGCTTGCTCCGGCCGGCTGATGTTTCTGTGAAAATCGAAAAAGCCCCGGGATGGAATCGTTCCGCGGCTTTATCTTTGTTCTCAGTTCTCACGCGTGTCAGTCTTGCGTGGTGAATGCCAGCGCCAGGATCGTCTTCTGTTCGACTTCGTGCGCTTTCGCGGACCCCGTAGCCGGGCTCGCGCTCGCGGAACGTTTCACCGAAAGCACGGGCCGGTCGTTGGCGATGCGCTTAAGGCGCGGTAACATGTAGAAAAGCGCGCCCATGTTGGACGGTTCTTCCTGTACCCAGACGATATCTCGCGCGGTCGCATGACGCTCCAGTTCGGCGGTTAATTCGGCCTCTGGAAATGGGTACATCTGCTCCAGGAATATAATCGCTGTGCTCAAGTCTTTACGCTTCTCACGTTCGGCGCGCAGTTCGTGTCCGATTTTTCCGGTGCAGATCAGAATCCGCTTGGCGTCTTGCGCTTCTGTGTCGGGAATCACCGGCAGAAATTTCTGGTGCGTCAGATCTTCCAGCGGAGAGAGAGCATCCGGATTCCGCAGCATGCTTTTCGGTGTGAAGACTACCAGCGGCTTTCTCCACTTGCGCAGGGCCTGCCGGCGCAGCAGGTGGAAATATTGCGCCGCATTCGAGGGCTGACAAATCTGGATATTGTCGCGCGCCGCCAGCTGCAAGAATCGCTCGACGCGCGCGCTCGAATGCTCCGGACCCTGACCTTCGTAGCCATGAGGCAGCAGCAGAACCAAGCCTGACAGCAGTCCCCATTTGTCTTCGCCTGCGCACACAAACTGATCGATCACTGCTTGCGCGACGTTGGCAAAATCGCCGAACTGAGCCTCCCACAAAACCAACGCCTCGGGATAATCGCGGCTGTAGCCGTATTCAAACCCCATCACGCCTGCTTCTGACAAGGTCGAGTCGTAGATGTCGCACGCCGCCTGCCCCGGCGCAATGTTGCGCAACGGGACATATTCTTTTTCGTCCTCGATATCGAAGAACACGGAATGACGCTGATTGAACGTGGCTCGCCGCGAGTCTTGTCCGCTTAAGCGCACCGGGATTCCCTGCTTTACCAGGCTTGCGAAGGCGAGTGCCTCCGCCATGCCGTAGTCGAGAGGTTTCTTGCCGGTTCCCATCTCCTCGCGCTGTTCGAGCAACTTCTTCAACTTGGGATGGATGTGAAAACCTTCGGGATATGTGGTTAAACGTTCGGTGAGAGCGATCAATTGTTCGCCCGCGACGCCCGTAGGCCGCTCATACTCGGGGTTATAGCGGCCACCAAAAAAGCCGTCCCAATATTTTGGAAGACTGCGCATCAGCGGCTTTTTGGTGACTTGCGTTGCGCTCTTTTGCGCCGCCTCGTACTCGCTCTTAATCGTGCTTACTTGCTCGGCGATATTTTCGATGCCGAGTTGTTTGGCATAAATCTGATAGAGCGGCGGATGCTCTTTGATCGCTTTGTACATCAAGGGTTGCGTGACGGTGGGGTCATCCACCTCGCTGTGACCGTGACGGCGGTAGCCGATCAAATCGACGATTACGTCTGTGCCGAATTTATAGCGATACTCGGCCGCGATGCGTGCGATGCGCAGAACGGCGTCCACGTCTTCGCCATTTACATGAAAGATGGGAATCGATTGTCGACGCCCCAGTTGCGCCGAGAAGCGCGAAGTGTGCTCTTCGCAGTCATTGGTGGTGAATCCGATCAGATTATTTACGATTACGTGGACCGTTCCGCCGACAGTGTAGCCGGCCAGACCCGCATAATTCAGCGTTTCTGCAGTGATGCCTTGGCCCGCGAAGGCGGCGTCGCCATGAACCAGCAGCGGCAGATATTTTGCTTTGCCACCTTCGCCGGCGCGATCCTGCTTGGCGCGCGTGCGCCCCACGGTGACTGGGTTGACGGCTTCCAGATGGCTGGGATTGGAGACGAGGTGAATATGGATGTTCTTTCCGCTTCTGGTTGTGTACTCACCGGTTGCGCCAATGTGATACTTCACGTCGCCCGAGCCCAAGACGCTGCGCGGGTCGACATCTTCGAATTCCGCAAATACCTGCTCCGGTGGACGTTTGGCCAAGTGAATGATGATGTTCAGGCGTCCCCGGTGACTCATGCCCATCACCAGTTCGACGGTGCCGTGCTCGCCGGCTACGTCTAGAACGACATCGACAGCGGGCAGGAGCGAGGTGCTGCCCTCGAGCGAGAAGCGTTTGTTGCCGAGATAGCGCTGCTGCAGCGTGTGCTCAAAAACATCGGCGCGCACCAGCATATCCAGGGCACGGTTACGGTCGACCGGCGCTGGTTCTCCTTCCATGCATTCCTGAATCCAGCGACGGCGTTCGGGGTCGGCGATGTGCATGAACTCCACGCCTACGCTGCCGCAATAGATGCGGCGCGCTTCTTCTGCCCACTCATTGTCGTTGTCACCAAAGCGCAGGTCGGGATGCGGTTGCGGAGGAAGCAAGCCGAGCGGATTCAGTTCGGCTTCGAGATACCCAAATTGCCGGAACAGCCCAAACACACGTTCCCGTTCTTGATTCTGAGCGACGTTCTGAGCGACGTTCCGAGCGATTGCAGGAGTCACGCTCCCGCCAGGTTTCCGAGTAGAAGTTGCCATAAAGGTCTTCTATAGAATAACGGATGATTCCCGATTGTGGAGTTACGGGCGTCGTCGCCCCTTTTGCTCATCGGAAGGGACGCACCCGGATTGCGGTCGGAATGGATTCGCTGAAACTGGCTGAACTGGATCTTTATTGCCGGGTCCAGTACATCCTCCGGTACCTGGGCTCTTCGCTTCGCTCAGAATGACAGGATGTACTTAGGCGACGAATTTGTGGTCCACTACATCTGGATTGCTGCACTCGGTCGGAGTCAACAGGTGATTGATGGCGAATGAGAAAGAAAAGGAAATCGCTGGGCGCGCCGCCGCAGAACTGGTGCGTGGCGGAGACGTGGTTGGATTGGGCACTGGATCGACCGCCTATTTTGCGGTGGTCGCGTTGGGCGAGCGGGTGAAAGCCGGCCTGAAAATCATCGGGATTCCAACTTCTGTGCACACTGGTGATCTGGCGCGCACGGTTGGCATCCAGCTGACTACCCTGGACGAACACCCGGAGATTGATATCACCATTGATGGCGCCGATGAAGTTGATCCGCAGCTGCGGTTGATGAAAGGCGGAGGGGGCGCGCTGACGCGAGAGAAGGTCATTGCATCGGTGTCGAGGAAGATGGTGGTGGTCGTCGATTCCAGCAAAGTGGTGGCGGCGCTGGGAAAATTTCCTTTGCCAGTGGAGGTGATTGCATTCGCTCGGACGGTGGTTGAGAAGAAGATTGTGGCGCTCGGAGGAGCGCCCAAATTGCGCCTGGGGCCGGATCACAGCCCTTTTCTTACCGACAACGGGAATCAGATTCTCGATTGCAGCTTTGGAAAGATTGCGGATCCTCCAGAGTTGGCGCAGGTGCTGAGCGATACTCCGGGGATTGTGGAACACGGCCTGTTTATTGGGCTGGCGAAGGTGGCGTTGGTGGGACGTGGAAATTCGGTAGAGGAAATCCTCGGGAACAATTGAACAGGAGCGGGTGCAATCACCACGGGAATATTTAAACAGATGCCCGAGCGGAGAGAGGGTTGGAATTAGTGGGGACTGCGCCGGAAGCTACCGCAGGCAATTTCGCGGGGGTAGGTCGGTTGATCCAAAGGAATTTCTCGGCTCAAACAGCAATCTCTTGCAGCGCCGAAAGCAGTCGCTCTACTTCTTCCACCGTGTTGTAGTGCACCAGGCCGATGCGCAGGAATCCTCCTAGTTGCTCGACTCCCAATTGTTCGGTCAGATTCAACGCGTAATAGTTTCCGTCCCAGGTGAAGAAGCCGCGCCCGCCTAGCTTGGTAGCCAGCTCTAGCGGGGTGTGGCCTTCGATTCGGACTCCGAAGGTGGCGCAACGTCTGTTGAATTGTTGCGGGTCGGTGATGCCGTAGAGCTTTAGTCCAGGAATTGTTTGCAAGCCTGCGATCATCTTCTCTGTCATCTTGTGCTCGTGCTCGCGAATCACTTCGTGCGCGGCCAGGATCGCGGCGCGGCGGGTGGGGACTGCGGGCCTTGCTCGTCGGCCCAGTTCTTCCCAGTAGTCGATGCAGGCTTTGATTCCCGCGATGCATTCGTGGTTTAGCGTACCCCACTCCCAGCAGTAGGGAATGTCGTCGGTGTTGGGGCGGACTTTGTAGGGCCGCAGCCGCTTGAGGTGCTCGCGCTTGCCATAGAGCACGCCCATGTGCGGGCCGAAGAATTTGTAGGTGGAGCAGGCCAAAAAATCGCAGTCGAGCGCGCGTGTGTCGATGGGGCCGTGCGGCGCGTAGTGGACGGCATCGATGTAGCTGAGCGCTCCCGCTTGCCTTGCCAGACGCACGACTTCGGCCACGTTGTTGATTGTGCCTACGGCATTCGAGGCGTAGCCCGCGGCCACAAGCCGGGTGCTTTTTCCAATTTTCGCCTCCAGGTCTTGCAGGTTCAGGGTGCAGTCTGCCTGGTTGAAGGCGACCGTGCGGATGACTACGCCTTTTTCTTCCAGTGCCTTCCAGGGCGAGAAGTTTGCATCGTGGTCGAGGAGCGTTAACACGATCTCATCGCCGCGACCGAGTTCGCGTCCTAGGGATCGGCTCATGGCGAAGGTCAGGGTCGTCATGTTGGCGCCGAAGACGATTTCATCGGCATTACAATTCAGGAAATCACCCATGGCTGCGCGCGCGTCTTCGATGATGCGGTCTGTGTTGTGACTGGTGAGGTAGGCACCGTGGGTGTTGGCGTTGTTGCGCGCGAGATAATCCGCGATGGCGTCGATTACTTGCTGCGGAACTTGCGTGCCGCCGGGGCCGTCCATAAAGACAGCGGGATTCCCGTCAATGGTTTGCCTGAGGGCGGGGAACTGCGCGCGAACCCAGCTTAGATCGAGCGGTGTGAATAAAGCTGAAGTCGGTTCGGCAATTGGCATAGCGGACATTCTAATTGAATACGCTGAATGCGGCGGCCCCTCATAGGGCAGTCGATTTCCCAGGAGTTTAGGGTATCGCGAAAGCAGTCCTTTGATACGAATCGGATACGAATCGAATTTATGCCACGCGTTCGGGGGGATTAGGCTGGCGGCTCTTTCCCTTATTGGGGGCGTCGAGCCGTATTCGTGTGACTCGCGCTGTTTCCACTACCAAGTCGTCGGTGGCGCGGCTTCCGTCTCCCGCCATTACAGAGCCGGCGGCTAAAGCAAAGCGAAGGGCGTCGGCTTGATCCTCAAAGTACAAAATGACCTGTCCTGACATAATTACTTCTCCCTCAGTCTGAGTCCGTCGGGCCTTTTGGAGGTCTGCGCGGCGGAGAAAATCAAATTGAGACGCAGATGGCGCTGCAACGGACGAGTGTCGGTGGTGCCTGCGACGATTGTCGGAGAATGGCGGCTTCGGTAATAGTGCTTTTGCTGGTTCTTGTCCTACATATTTAACATTGCTGAAAAATTGGCCGTGGAGGCACGGTTCGTGAAGGCCGGCCGATTCTTGAGCGGCTTTCGTGAAAGCGATACCCCCAATACGAATCTTCGGATGGACATGATGGTGTTGCCGAAGCGACGCCCGGGTACGAATCTTTGACAGGATTATGGTGGGATTACGTTTGAGATAGCATTCGCACGGGAAATTCGGATCCTGGGACTAACCCACCGGATGACTGGATTTTGCGCGTGGCGTTTCCGCGGATGACTATCTCACGGTAGAATCGTCTAAGGCTAGACCGTTCAAAATTAGTGTCTTAGGTGCATTCCGGGATTTCATGCTGAAAGTGTCGGCAAATCGGGGCGTATTGGTCAGAGCGGCATCCTTGCTCTGCGTGGCCTTGGTATGCATCATGGGGTCGATACAGGCTACACACTCTCATGCCGACGACTCCGTTACCTCGCACCACAGCTGCACGATTTGCGCGACCGCTCATGCGGGAGTGAGTACGCAGGTAGTTGCGTCGACGCCGGTTCTGGCTATGGCAGTGCTGGCGAGTCCGGTGGCAGAGGTTTCCGCGATTTTCCGTCCCGCCGTCGCCCAGTTTATTCGTCCTCCGCCGGCGCTTTAATCTCGCGCCTACATCAAATAGGTGTTTTTTCAAATGGACCGTCTTCAACCCTTTGATCTTTAAACCCTTTTGATCTTTAACTCTTCTGAATTTCAATGGGACCGGAATCGCTCCAGAACTATTTATCGGAGGAATTCATGCATTCATTTCTTAGAAGTTGGCTGGCGGTGGCTTTGGTTGCTGTCGCTATAGCGGCAGGGGTTGGGACCGCGAGTGCGCAGTCGGGAGGAAGTTCGGGAACGATTAACGGGACCGTCGTTGATCCTTCGGGTGCGGTGATTCCCGACGCAACTGTCGAGATTCATAATCCGGTCAGTGGTTACGATCACAAGACGACCACGGACAGTAAGGGGGGCTTCAGTTTCCCGAACGTGCCGTTTAATCCATATCACATGACGATAACCGCCGCAGGATTCGCTACGACGGCGCAGGATGTACCGGTCCGCTCGGTGGTGCCCGTGAATGTCCAGATTAATCTTCAAGTGTCTACCTCTTCCACCACGGTTTCGGTGGAGGCTTCGGGCGATCTGGTGGAGAACGATCCGACCTTCCATTCTGACGTCGACAAGGAGTTGATCGATAAACTTCCGATGGGAAGTGGGTCGTCGTCGTTGAGCGCGATCGTGGGTGAAGCTACTCCGGGCATCGCCTCCGATTCCAATGGCCAAATCCACGGCTATGGCGACCACGCGGAGAATTCATACAACATCGACGATCAGCCCGATACCGACCAGCACAGCAAAACTTTTTCGAACCAGATTTCCGTCGATACGATCCAATCGATGGAGGTCATCGCCGGCGCGCCACCCGCGGAATACGGGGGCAAGACCAGCGTCGTGATCGTAGCGACGACTCGATCGGGCCAAGGCGTAACCACTCCCCACGGGAGCGTGAACACTTCTTATGGATCGTTTGGGGCATCGACCCTGTCCGCCGATGTGGCTTATGGAGGTAAGAACTGGGGAAACTTCATCTCCATTGCCGGTTTGAATAGCGGACGGTTTTTGGATGCGCCGGAGTTTGCAGTTATCCACGACAAGGGTAACGAACAGAATCTATTCGACCGTGTCGACCTCCAAGTCTCATCCGCAGATTCGATTCATTTGAACTTCGGCTACAGCCGGAGCTGGTTCCAAACGCCGAATTCATTGGATGCCGAAAACGCGACCGCATGGAGCGGGCTGAACGGGATTCTGCCACCAGCGGAGAATTATGGAGGCGTAGTTCCCGGCACGCTTATTACTGTGGGCACGGCCGATCAGCGCTCCAAGATAGGAACATTTAATATCGCGCCCTCGTGGACGCGGCTGATCAGTACGCGCTCCGTGTTCACACTGGGAGCATTTGTGCGCCGGGACGATTACAACTACTACCCGAGCGATGATCCTTTTGCCGACCTCGGGCCGCCGAGTTTGCAGAGGCAGTCGGTGGGCCAGAACCGGACCCTGACCAACGCGGGACTTCGATCGGATATCTCCTACGTTCGAGGGGTGAACAACATCAAGGCTGGCGTCGTCTACGAGCAGACATTTCTTAATGAGAATGACACGGTCGGGATTGTCGATCCGGCTTACAACGCACCTTGCATCACGCTGTCCCCGGTCACGGCGCTCAATCCGAATCCGTATGTTCCGGTTCCGGGATTCACAAACCCCTCGCAGTGCGCCGCCGCCGGATACCAAACAAATACCGGCGCAGGCACGGATCCGCCGTTTCCAACCAACCCGAACGCCCCGGGAACGGCTTTTTATCCCTACTTCAATCCGGTTTTACTTCCATACGACTTGACGCGCGGCGGTAGTCCGTACAATTTCAATGGTCATACCGACGTGAAGGAGCTTGCTCTCTACATTCAGGATGCGATCACGGTGGGGCACTGGTCGATGAATCTGGGCGTGCGCGGAGATATGTACAACGGTCTTACCATTGCGAGTCAAGCTGAGCCTCGGATAGGAATTTCGTACAATGTGAAGAAGACAGGCACAGTCCTGCGGGTATCCTATGCGCGGACGCTGGAGTCTCCGTTCAATGAGAACCTGATACTTTCGAGCGTCGGATGCAGTAACCGGGTGTTGGCTCCGTTGCTGAACTGTTCGCAGCCTGAACCTGGTGTTTTCGTGGCCAACCCCCTGAGTCCCGGCTTTCGCAATGAATTTCACGCCGGACTGGAGCAGGCTTTCGGACGTTATCTGGTCTTTTCTGGCGAGTGGATTTCGAAGTACACGCACAATGGCTATGATTTCAGTGTGCTCGGCAACACGCCGATTACTTTCCCGATTGAATGGCACAACGCCAAAATTCCTGGATACGCCGGTACGTTGAAAGTACCGAATCTGCACGGCTTCTCGGCGCAGATGGTCTTCTCCAGTGTGGCGGCACGCTTTTTCACTCCCCAGATCGGCGGTGCCGGTGCGACAGTGACGACTGGTACGGCTGGGGCCGGAATTCCGTTCCGGATTGACCACGACGAAAAGTTCAATCAAACGACCCATTTGCAGTATCAGCCCTGGAAGCGTGGTCCGTGGTTCGGCTTCAACTGGCGTTATGACAGCGGCCTGGTGGCTGGCAATGCGCCGTGTTACGGAGTGAATCCGGGCAATAATTGCCCGCAGTCGACTACGATTGGCGGGGAGCCAGCCGTCTATTTGCGCGACGCTTTCGGAAACCCGCTGAGCGCGGATCAGGAGTTTGTAGCAGGATTTACCTGCGATGGCGCGCACGCAACTCCCACCACTCCACTGCCCTCCGCTACCTGCCTGGCGTCGCAGTTCGGGTCGAAGCAGATCAAGGTGCCAGCGCCGAACACCGAGAACGACGACCGCAATCCGCCGCGCATTGCATCGCGCAACTTATTTGACGCTTCCGTCGGAGACGACAACCTTTTCAAAGGTGACCATTACAAATGGAGTCTTTCGCTCACGGCTATCAACATTGCGAACAAACTGGCGTTGTATAACTTTCTTTCCACCTTTAGCGGGACACACTTTGTGACGCCTCGCGCGCTGACGGCTCAGTTGGGGTTTCACTTCTAACGGCGTGGAGCGGGTACCCCACCTGCGTGAACTGTGCTCGACAGCTTCTTTATGACGAGGCGATTGCAGAAAAGCGGGCGGGGAGCGCGCGCTCCACACTAACCGAAAGCTATTGCAGTTTGGCGTATTCGGCTTTGGCTACCTGGAGGAGAGGCACGTCGGGGTCAGCATTTTTCCAGGCGACAAGAAAGTCTTGATAGGCGATGCGAGCTTTGGGAATGTCTCCCTGCTTCTGGAAGACTCGGGCCATCTCCAGTTGATTGACGGCAAACACCAGGTCCGGGCCGCTGTGGGATTTTATTTCGAGCACCTTCTGAAAATCCTGCTGGGCTTCGGCATAGCGTCCCGCCTTTTCGTAGGCAATGCCACGAACGTAAAAGATGCCAGCGCTATCGCGAGCGTACACGGCAGCGGCATTGAGAAAGTCGATGGCCTTGGCGGGGTCAGTGTTGGCCGGATTGGCGGGCCGTAACGCGGCCGTGGCGCGAATCAGGGGCACCGTTACGTTCACGGTGACGGTGTGGTTGGGATGGGCTTGCTGAATCTCGTCGGCTAAGGCAAGGGCTTTCTTGTCCTGGCGCAGGATGGCGAAGGTAGTGGCGGCACTGCCGAGCACCGGGAGAATTCTTGAAATTCGCAGCGCTTCGCTTGCCGCGTTCTCCGCATCTGCATGATCGCCGACTAATGCCTCGAAGCTGGCCAGCTGCGCCTCCATACTGGCTCGCCCCTGGAGGTGCAGGCGATCCAACGCTTCTTCGGCTTGGTGGGCAAATTCCTGCGCCTGGCGCACTTGTCCACGCGCGCAGGCTAGGCCAATGCGGAAACCGAGAACCGACAACTCTCCGCTGGGACTGGTTGCGGCGCTCTGCAGTTCCTTCTCCATGTCGGCGTCTTTGCCTTGATTCCAGTCGAGTGCAGCCAGCAAAACGTGAAACTCCGATGATCCCTTATGCTGGAGGACAATGTTGACGGTGGCACGCGCTTCTTCGAGCCGATTCAGTCCGGCGTAAGCCTCGGCAACTTGCCCGTAGCTGTTCAGCATGTCGGGATCGAGTTCCACGGCGCGCTTTCCCATCTCTAACGCGTTGTCAAATTGTCCGAGCTGGTTATAGATATTGGCCAGATTGGTGAAGGGGATGGGATCGCGCGGGTAGGTCTGGCGATAGAGTTCGTAGGCAGTAATACCTTTGTCGAGCTGTCCGCTGTCAGCATAGTAGTGAGACATGATGTAGAGCTTCTCGCGCTCGCTGGCGCGGTCGCGAAGCTCGAAAGCCTTCTGCCGGTTTTGCTCGGACAACTCGGTCTGGTCGAGGTTGTTGTAGATGGTGCCGAGGCGGGCATAGGCCATCGCGAAATTGGGATCGAGTTCGATCGCCTGCTGGTAGTTGGGAACGGCTCCCAGTTCGTCGCCGACGTTGTGCTTGGCATCGCCCATACTCAGTGCCTTCAGCGCATCGAGCGAGGATGTGGTGGCCATGGAGAGAGACGTGTCGTACTTCTGCACCATGGATAATGATTCGCCCAGTTGACGGCGTAACTTGCTAGCGGCGCCGTGCAAGGCATTCAGTACATCTTCTTTCCGGTTCGCCTGCGCCTGCTGGCGTCCGAGCGAATCGCCGGAAGCTGCGTTGGTGGCTTCCAGAGTGACGACGTACTGCCCTCCGACGCTGTCAATGCTGCCGTTCAGCATGGCCTTGATGCCGTCGCGCTGGCAAATTTCCCGGCCGATATCGCTGGTGATGCGATCGTTAGGGCTGCGTCCCATGAACTGCAAGGTCTGGCGAATCTTTTGGTCGGGGAAGACGTTCAGGTATGGAGATTGCTCCAGATCGACAGCCAGCGCTTTCTTGAGCGTACCGTCGAAGACGGGATCGGTGGTGGTGTTTACGAAATCGGTGACGAGGATGGAATCCTTTTCGGTGAGCGCGTGGCTGCGCTTGAGAAATACAAAGCCGACACCGGCGGCGACGATCGCGACGATGAGGGCGGGGATCAGCCACATTGGCAGTTTGCGACCGGGGGCGGGAATTTCGCGAGGGGGCACGCTGCGGATGCCGGAACTGGAAGAGGTCGCGGCGAGCACGCTGCCCGATTCAGAATCGCGTTTGAGGCGCTTCAAGTCAGAGCGCACATCGGCCGCGCTCTGGTAGCGCAGGTCGCGGTCTTTTTCGAGCAACTTGTTGAGGATTTCTTCAAACTGCGGGGGCAAGTCGGGGTTCAGGCGAAGCGATGGCGACGGCGGACGATTCAGAATTGCGTCGAAAATAACAGCGGATGTATCTCCACGGAAGGGAACCGCGCCGGTGGCCATCTCATAGAGAACGGCGCCAAAAGAGAATAGGTCGGTGCGCGCGTCGAGATCCTTGCCGCGCGCTTGCTCGGGAGACATGTAGGCTACGGTGCCAACGGTCGATCCGGGGCTGGTGAGGAATGGGTCATCGACGGTTGCGGCGGAACTGCTGATGGTGTCCGCAGACAGAAGGGAAGATTTGGCGGCGGTGCGCTTAGCCAAGCCGAAATCAAGAATCTTGACCTGGTTACGAGCGGTCACAAAAATGTTGGCCGGTTTGATGTCGCGGTGGATGATTCCCTTGGTGTGCGCGGCGTCGAGAGCATCGGCGATCTGGGCGCCGAAATCAAGCAACTGCTCGAGTTCCAGGGGCTGACCGCTGATCTTTTTCTTAAGCGTCTCGCCTTCCAACAACTCCATGGCGATGAAGTGACGTCCACCGTCCTCGCCAACCTCGTAGATGGTGCAGATATTTGGGTGGTTGAGAGCGGAGGCCGCGCGGGCTTCACGCTGAAAACGGTCGAGCGCCAGCGGATCTTTCTCGGTCTCAGGAGGCAGAAACTTGAGCGCGACGTGACGACCCAGGTTGATGTCCTCGGCTTCGTAGACAACGCCCATCCCTCCGCCGCCCAACTGGGAGAGGACACGGTAGTGGGAGACGGTCTGGCCGATCATCCGGGGAAGACTCCTGGGAGAGAGTTATTCATGGTAGGCCGGGGGTTCGGGCAAGTCAAACCGGCGACCTCTACGGCTTATACGAGGCGGCGGGGAGACAAGTTCATGGTTTGGCAAGGGGATGTTTTGCGCTGTATCTTCTGATAGTTAGGGGTTGAGCTCCAGAGCCCGGTGAGATCGACCCAAGCCGAAACGTAACTCCCCCTGGTTACATAAGTTTACCTCCAAATATCCGAATGCTTCCCCGGTCGTCTGGTGCCTGTTATCAATGAGTGTTGGGCATTATTGCGTGTAGTTGCGCCCGGGAGCGGTAATCCTGGCTTCACGGGCAGGAGTGCGTCCGATAATGAGAACTCGCCCTCAATCCTGGAGGGACATGAGCGCCGCGCCACGCTTTTTCATAGCCGTGGTCGTGGTCTGCGGGACGGCCGTACTCACCTATTCGGTGATGCATGGCAAGAGCGAAAATCCGCTCAAATTTTTCTGTTATCTGGTAATTGCTCTGGCCGCTTCGCGGCTCAAGGTGAACCTGCCCGGCATTACCGGCACGATGTCGGTAAATTTTCTCTTTCTGCTGTTGGGAGTGCTGGAGCTTAGCCTTTCCGAAGCGATGGCGCTCGGCTGCGCCGCAGTGGTTGTGCAGTGTTTCGACCGCGACCGTCCGAAGCCGATTCAGGTCGCCTTTAATGTCTGCTCGACCGCGCTGGCCATTGCCGTGACCTTCGCAGCCTATCGCTTTTCCCTGGCGCATCGCGCGGTGAACAATCCCTCAACCCTGCTGTTTCTTGCGGCGTGCGTCTACTTCGTGGCGAACACGCTTCCGGTGGCGGCCGTCATCTCGCTGACCGAGCGAAGATCGCTGCGCAAGATCTGGGCGGACTGTTACTTCTGGAGCTTTCCCTACTATCTGGTGGGCGCGGGCGTGGCCGGCATGATGAGCTGGCTGCACGGCTTTACCGACTGGCAGACGTCGTTGCTGACGCTTCCAGTGGTGTACCTCATCTATCGTTCTTACCGGCTTTACCTCGGCAAACTGGAAGATGAGAAACGGCATGTGGAAGAGATGGCCGACTTGCATATGCGCACCATCGAAGCGCTCGCACTCGCCATTGAAGCCAAGGATCAGACGACTCACGACCACTTGCAGAGAGTCCGCGTTTACGCTGTTGAAGTGGCGAAGGATCTGAAGGTTGACCGGGATGGAATGGAGGCTCTGCAGGCCGCCGCCTTGTTGCATGACATTGGCAAGCTTGCGATTCCCGAACACATCATTTCGAAACCGGGACGCCTGACGCCAGAAGAATTCGAGAAAATGAAGATTCATCCGTTGGTCGGGGCGGAAATTCTGGAGCGGGTGCGCTTTCCCTATCCGGTTGTGCCGATTGTGCGGGCGCATCACGAAAAATTCGATGGAACAGGCTATCCCCTGGGGCTGCGCGGGGCCGAGATTCCGATTGGCGCACGGATTCTGGCGGCAGTGGATTTTCTGGACGCGCTGGCATCGGATCGACAATATCGGCGGGCGCTGCCTTTGCATGAAGCGATGTCGCGCTTGTCCGATGAATCGGGAAAGTCGTTTGATCCGCAAGTCGTCAGGGTGCTCGAACGAAGATACGTGGAGTTGGAGCAGTTGGTCCATCAACGGACGGACAGCCTCGGAAAGCAGAAACTATCCACGGAAATCGAAGTCAAAGACTTTAACGCGACGAAAGTTGAGCCGACGATTAAACCGGCTGCCGGTTTCGAGGCGCAAGGGCAACGGCAAGTGCCGGAGCGCAGCTTCCTTAGTTCGATCGCGGCGGCACGGCAGGAAGCCCAGACGCTTTTCGAGCTCAGCCAGGATTTGGGAGCTTCGCTCAGTTTGGGCGAAACGCTTTCGGTGTTCGCGGTGAAACTGCGCCGGGCAATGCCCTACGATGCAATCGCGATCTACGTGCGCCAGGGTGACGAACTGGTACCGGAGTATGTCAATGGCGACAACTTCCGGCTCTTTGCTTCGCTGCGAATTCCCATTGGTCAAGGGCTTTCGGGATGGGTGGCGCAAAATCTTAAGCCGATTCTCAATGGCAATCCTTCCGTTGAGCCGGGTTATTTGAACGATTCTTCAAAGTACAGCACCTTGAACTCTGCGCTCGCCGTTCCACTCGAAGGCTTGCAGGGCGTGGTCGGTGTGGTCGCTTTGTATCATGCGGAAAAAGATTTCTTTACCTCCGATCATCTGCGCATTTTGCTGGCAGTGAGTTCCAAGATGGCGCTTGCCATTGAGAACGCGATGAAATACGAGCAGGCGGAGAGTTCGGCGGTCACCGATTATCTCACGGGTCTTCCCAATGCACGTTCGCTGTTCTTGCAACTTGACCGCGAATTGGCGCGCTGCAAGCGCGACAACAAAACGCTGACCGTGATGGTTGCAGACATGGACGGCTTCAAGCAGATCAACGATCGCTTTGGCCACCTGGAAGGGAACCGCGTGCTGCGCCTGTTTGCTCATTCCCTCAAGGAAACCAGTCGTGAATACGATTATGTTGCGCGCATGGGCGGCGACGAGTTTGTGGTCATTGCTCCCGGACTGACCGCAGAAGCTACCGCACGCAAGGCGGAACAGATGAGAGACTTGGCCAAGCAAGCGGGGAGGGACATCTGCAACGAAGACATCCTCTCCCTGAGTGTCGGCCGGTCCATGTTTCCCGAAGATGGGATGGACGCCGAAAAGCTCCTTTCCGAAGCCGACAAACGCATGTATTTGCAAAAGCAAAGTCAGGCGACGCAAAAGAACCGGCGCCTCTATCCCCGGGTACGAGGCCGGCTTACCACAGAAATTTCTGGGGGTGATCTGGAGCAGGCAGCATTTGGCATTGTGACCAACCTGAGCCTGGGTGGATGCTATGTGGAGACTCGGGGACTACTGTTGCCGGGAGCGCAACTGAAACTTACTTTCTCGCACGAACATACGAACGTTTCGATTCAGAGCGAAGTCGTCCGCATGGATATGGGCATCGGAGCGGCGTTGAAGTTCAATGAGGCTGCGCACGAGACCCGCGCTGTATTGCAGCGGATACTGGAACAGTTAGCCAGCGCGGAGGCGATTGTCGATCTGAAACGCGGCCAAAATGCTGCTGCTGCCAGCAAGGTTTAGCGCGGCAATCGTGTCGTTGTTGGCGTACCTGGGGTCGGACGGGCAGGAACGCCCGGCGCTCCATCTGTTTTTTCGTCCTATCGCAACTTTGTTCTGCTTATGCGGGAACGGCTACGGGACGAATCTGCACCAGCGGCATATTGTTGCCGGTCATGGTGCGTGGTTTCGTCAGACCCTGCTTGAGCATGTTTGCTGTCGGCACACCGGTTCGATAGAACGACTTCTCGCAGTCCGTTGAGGACGGGCCCCGCATACTTCCTTCCATGTAAGCCAAGCCGGGGCAACGCGTGCAAGTGCCGACGTGCGTGCACGACGAGCAAACGCTCAGATCTTTGGCCTGTATGGAACGAACCTCGTTCATCTGCGGAGAAAAATTCCAGATATCTAGAAATTTCTGTTGGCGGACATTTCCCGTGGGCAGCGGGAATTGTACACAGGGAAAGACATCGCCGTAGGGCGAAATGTAGCAGAAAGAATGGCCCGCGCTGCACGAGTAACCTTCAAGGTCGTCGGCGGTCGGCGGCTTGGGAGGCGCGCAGAACTCCTCCTGGTTCTCGACCAGCGCCGGATTGTGAAAAATTTCGGGTAGTTCTTCTCCGGGGATCCGCAGCGCAAGAACCGAGGTGTCGCCATCCATCATCGGCGTAATCGTGGGGTCGAGTGTGTAGTGCACGCCAAGTTCGGCGGCCAGTTTTTGTACACCAGCATGATCGGCAGAATTCACGGTCATCAGCACATTGGCGATGGTCACGCGCAACCCTTGTTCGCGCAAAAAGCGAATCGATTTCACGGTGCGCTCGAACGAGCGGGGCAGTTTCGTGATCGCATCGTGAACTTCGGGGCGGTGCGAGTAGACGCTGATTTGAATTGTATCCACGCCTAGTTCGCGAATTCTCCGTGCTTCCTTTTCGCGGATCATGACCGCGTTCGTCTTGATCTTCACGTTGAACATGAGACGCCGGGCGTAGGCGACAATCTCCAAGAAGTCGCGGCGCATAAAAACCTCGCCACCGCTAAAAGTGATAAAGAAAACTCCTGCCTCGGCCAACTGATCGAGCACGTCCTTGATTTCGACGGTTGTCATCTCGCCATGGTCGTCGTGATCAAGATAACAGTGCACGCAGCGCTCGTTGCAGCGATAGGTAACATCCATGTGTACCGCGAGCGGCACGCCCAGATTGAATGCTTTCTGGCCTATTTCACTCATGAGGCTCATTGGGGCGTCTCCGATGTTAGAGGTTGATTCGAGACAAGAAGGATTCCATGCCCGGAAAGCTCGGTGACAAATCGTTCGGCATCTGCCTGAGCCTGCTCGGGGTCGACATCAAATTGTTCGCAGATGCGACCGCGGACAATTTCCCGCAGCGGAGTGCGACCGTCGGCCGCCTGAAAGATCGCGGTTGCGACCTCGTTCAATGTGAAAAACGTCGAATCAGCCGGGTTCATGACCATCATTTCGCCAGCCAACGCGCGAGCGGCGATGGCGGAACTGCGCGCAATGTAAGTGGAATTCTCAGGCACGCTCAGCCACCTCCCGGAAGTTGCGGTCGAAATTTCGCACTAGGTCCCAAACCCTGGTATCAGGATAGAACGTCAGGCGGCGAATTGGAACCCGGGCGACGAAATCGCAAGCCGTGGCGAGAAGCTTTTCCACCAAGAGTCTGTCTTCGGCGAAGAACAGAATATTGCGCATCAGGCGACGCACGGCTTCCGCCTCGGGTAGGTCGTCGACGCGGTTTTCCGGACCCTGCTCCAGGAAAAACAGGGCAGCAACCGGGGCGGAGCAATTCTCACCGGACCGGGCCAGTTCTCCAGCGAAGGGAGTGCCGTATGCGGCATACCCGTCGGCGCTCGGTCGCAGGTAGGAAATTTCGTCGGTAAGGAGAGTGATGTCGGCGGGTGCCAGCCGCGTCATTGTAGTCTTGCCCGCGCCGGATACACCGGAGAACAGATAAGAGCGGCCATCGCAAATCGCGCTGGCGGCGTGCAGCAGGAATCCCCCGCGCTGCGCCAGAATCAAGCTGTGCAGAATGCGCATTACCGAATCGAGAGAATACGGGTTGGCATTGTGTCGCACCTGGCCCCGACCGGTGCGCGGATCCCAGCACGCCTGGAAGTCTCCACGCTCCAGCAGCCATTCTTCGCCGTTGCGGCGAACATGAACGTCGTCGTCGGAACTGGGTCCCGCAGAATTGAGATCGAACTCAAGCTCGAACTCGGGAGACGAAGAACTCAGAAAGCCGTCGTACCGCTGGCACAACAGATCGAGGAAGCGGTCGTCATCGGTAGAGAGAGCAATCGGAATTCCTCCAATTTCGACGCACGCGACTTTTCGGGTCGCGGGCATCAGGAGACTCCCAACTTTGATGAACTCAAATCGGCGCCAAGCTCTGGATTTCGAAATTTGCGTTCGGATGACTTCCTGCCGTGAAGTCTCAGCGCAACGCTGCGCGCGAAGCTCCAATGACAGAAAAGCATTCCCCACGCGCGGGACCAAGCCATGCCACACCAATTTGTGGCAAAGCGGGTTCTGCCGAGGAACGAGTTGCGGCGTACCAGACGGCCCACCAGTGCCTCGGGAGGAAATAAAGGGTCAAGATCCGGCATGGAATCGCCGCGCAGCAGGAAGCCTTTCGCTGTGCCAGGAGCGATGAGACGATGCAGCACGAAACGGTCGTCGCGCAGTGCCAGCACGATCTCGCCGGGACGGGCGTCGTCGATCGAGCAGCTCTCGATCGCGACCACGTCGCCCGGCCAAAGAGTGGGCAACATGCTTTCTCCGCGCAGCAGTAGACGCACCTGCAAACCACCGTTGCTCCGCAAGACGTCTGCCACCAAGGCTGAACGCACCGCGCTCCAACCCGGATGAGCCGGGCTTGCGTTGCTTTCGAGCATCAGGAGGCTTTTACTTGGATCGAACATTGGTTGATGCCGGAAACGAGTTTGCCGCAAGACAGAGCCTGCGTCTCGAAGACCCGTTCGTGGCGGAATGCGGGCTTCTTGTAGAGCTTCTTCTCTTTACCAGCGTTGTGGAGCTGCGGTTGGTCGTCGCGAGGAAACCGATTGTCGTCCATTGTTTGGCCAAGCCAGTCGTCAACCCGCTGACTTGTTCCCCCAGTTTCATTAAGCGTACAGGGCAGTGTACTACAGGGCTTTCCGGCACGCCAATGCAACTTTGGCCCCCGGCTTGAAAAACGAACCAACATCTTCAATAAAATGAAAGGGTTCCGTTTCGCCGTCCCCGGCGCAGACTGAGTGACAGGCCGGCGAGCGCCAGCGGCAGCAGGAGCAGACCGAAACCGGCCAGGGCGGCGAGGGTGGGAGCCATCTCTCTTATTGACTGTCCCTCGAGCAGGGCGCTGCGCATGCCATTGATAGCATAGGTCAAAGGAACGGCGCGGGCGAGTAACTCGAGCGGCCGGGGCAAGCTTTGAATGGGGAACGTAGCCCCACTTAGAAACCAGAGTCCTGAACCGAGCAGCCACAACAGAGCCGACCCTTTCTGGAACGCAACTTGAAGGCTAGCGGCTGCGATTCCAATGGCCAAGGCGATCACGAGAGAAAGAAACAGCACCGCCAGGCACGAAAGAAAATTGGCGTGGATGGATGCACGGAAAACTGCGACCCCGGCGAAGAGGTAGACAAGTAGATTAAGCAGGTTTCCGGCAAAGGTGGAAATAGAACTGAGGATGACGAGCTCAGCCGGCGCTGTCGATGTCGTCATCAAGACTTCGAGCGTTCCCGTCTGCTGCGCCTCCTGCACCGCGCCCAGGAAAGCTTGGGCACTCATGATGAAGAACGTGTAGATGCCGGTGCCGACCAGAAGAAACGGAAAATACTCCACGCCACTCGGTCGAAACCCCGGACCGATGGCACGCGACAAAAAGTAAAATGCAGCCAATTCGGTGAATACGCCGACCAGGGTCATAACGAAACCGCTGCGGTGGCGAACCGCGGTTAGCAGATCGCGACGAAGGATGGCATGGAGCTTGTCCAGGATCGGAGTCATGGCGTCGTTTCCGCGCGATGAATCGCAGCCCGGGACTCATCGACTTCGCCGGTCATCTGAAAGTAAAAGGAGCGAAGCGCGTCCGCGCTTTCGCTGCTGCCGACGCGGCGATCGGCGAGCAGTTCACCGCGATGGAGAAGGAGCAGCCGATTTGCGACGGCGACGGCTTCGGCGAAATTGTGAGTCGCCAGTAAGACGGTGGTTTGTTGCTGCGCCAAGGCTCGGATGGTGGTCCAGAAATGTGCCGTGGTGGCGGCGTCGAGACTGCGCGTCGGTTCGTCGAGCAAGAGTACGCCGGGGCGCTTGACCAGGGCGCGCGCGATTCCTAACCGCTGGTACATGCCGCTCGAAAACTTCATGACCAGGGTTTCGGCTTGTTCTGCGAGTCCGGTATCAGCCAGAACTTTTTCGATCCTTCGTGCTCGCTCACTGCGCGAGACCTCGTCCAGAGAGGCGAAAAATTCAAGATTTTCGCGAGCCGAAAGACGAGGGAAAAACGAACGCTCGGTGGCGACAGCAATCCCGACTTGGCGGCGGACTTTGCCGGCATCGCGTTCGGCATCGAAACCGCCCACGCTTACCGATCCCGCATCGGGCAGGAGCATGGTTGAAATTAACTTGAGGATGGTGGTTTTCCCGCTGCCGTTTGGGCCGAGCAAGGCTAAGACTTGGGAGCTGTCGGCGGAGAAAGAAACGTCTTTTAGGGCTATGGTTTCGCCGCCCCGCTCTTTTCCCAGCCAGTTGAACAGAGCTGGATGATGGCGAAACACCTTGCTCACGGATTCGAATGCGACTTTAGCCATGAAAAGTGCGAACGAAGAAACTGAAATCAAGAACGCGAGCGGCAGAATGGAGCAAAGATCCGGCCCCGCGCCGAAGACTCTGTATTATAGTGGCGATTCGCGTTGTTATTGATTCCTGTTTGCGGCCGCTCGTCTCTGCGTCGGAGCCCGATTTCATGACTGAACTTTTACCCCAGCCTCCACGCTCGAGCACTCCATCCCAAAGCGACAACGAAGAATTTTATCTCCTGTGTGCGCTCACCAGCGCGACACTGGCTCCCGAGGCGCGCCATCGCATTGAGAACTGGAATTTTTCGATGCTCGACTGGGCTGAGTTTCTTCGCCTGGCGGAGCATCATGGCGTCCTGCTGATTGCGGCGCGAAACCTGATCGAACATGCGCGGGGACTACCGCCTGAAATCAAGCTCTCATTGCGCTCCGCGTACGACGCGAATCTGCGGCGCAGCTTGGTATTCACAGCCGAATTCACGCGCATCGTACGGCATCTTACGCGTCATCAACTACGTACGATACCGTACAAAGGGCCGTCCCTCGAGCAATTGGTTTATGGAGGCCCGGGCCTGCGCACCTATTCAGATCTCGACTTCCTGATTCCTGCAGCGGATTTCGAGCGCGCGAAACGAGCACTTTCTGAAATCGGATATCGGCCTTCCGCGGATCTTACTCCGGCTGTCGAGCGATTCTGGTCTCGTAGAGGTTACGAGCGCTCGTTCGACGGTGTTGCGGGAAAGAATCTGGTCGAACTGCAGTGGGCATTGCTGCCGTATTTCTATGCGGTTGAGTTGCCCGTGGAGGACTTGCTGGCGCGAGGCGGAAGCACAGTTGTCGCTGATTGCGAAATGCCGTGTCTGTCCCCGGAAGATTTATTGTTAGTGCTCTGCCTGCACGCTGCCAAGCATCTTTGGACGCGGTTGATTTGGCTTTCCGATATTGTCGAAACTTTGCGCACCCAGGCCATCGATTACTCGCTCGTGTTTTCCCGGGCGCGCTCTTTGGGGGTTGTTCGTATTCTGGGCGTAAGTTTCTGCCTGGCAAAAAATGTGCTGGATGCGGAGCTTCCAAAACCCGCGCAGGAATTGATCGCAGCCGACCGTCGTGTGCCGGTTCTCGGCCGGGAATTCGCTGAGCGTCTGGTTCGCGGTCGCTCCTATGATCTCGAATCGACGGAATACTTTCGTCGGATCATGAAACTGCGCGAACGACGTTGGGACCGCTGGCGATATCTCTGGCGACTGATCTGGACGCCGGGTGTGGGCGATATCGCCACGATGCGACTGCCGGAGCCCCTGTTTCCTCTTTATCGCATCGTCCGGATCGGCAGATTGATACGGCGGTTGGCGTAGCGATCGGGACTCGGTTCTAATGCAGTTCGCCATCGCCTGGAGCGACATCCGGGGTATCGACTTTCCTGGCGACGGCTGTTCCCTGACTCGGCGGTGGGTGAAATTCGCCGGGATCTTTGCCGGCTAGCGCCACGTTCATGAATTGCATCCAAATGGGCAGCGCAGCGCGGCTTCCAGTTTCTTTTGCGCCGAGAGATTTTTTTTCGTCGTAGCCGATCCACACGCCGCAAGTCAGCGAGGGAGAAAAGCCCACGAACCATGCGTCGGTGAAATCATTGGTGGTTCCCGTTTTGCCGGCCAGTGGATAGGGCATTTTGGCAGCGGCAACCGCGGTGCCATGGAGCACAACTTCACGCAGCATGGATGTCATGATGCGCGCAGTGCGCGAACTTACCACGTCTTTGATATCGGAATAATTTTCCTCCAGGATGCGGCCCTCGTAGTCGGTCACCTTGGTGATGTAACGCGGAGCGACGCGCACTCCATCGTTCGGAAAGACGCTGAAAGCTGAGGTCTGCTCGAGGGGCGTGATTTCCGCAGAGCCGAGCGCCACCGGAAGATAGGCGGGAATGTTTGCCGTAATGCCGAAGCGGTGGGCGTAGTCGATCACGAGTCTGATGCCGATATGGTCGGCAAGCTTAAGCGCGGGGATGTTTCTGGACTGGGCGAGAGCACGCCGCAGCGTGATGGTGCCCTCAAATTTGTCGTCGTAATTGTGCGGTGTATAGGGGCCGGATGCAGTTTGAAAAGTGATCGGCGCGTCCAAGATGGTGTCGTCGGGGCTGCCGCCCTGGTCGATCACGGCGGTATAGACGTACGGCTTGAAAGACGACCCAACCTGGCGCAAGGCCTGGGTCGCGCGGTTGAATTTGGAGAGATTGAAATCGCGGCCACCGACCATGGCCTTGATCTCGCCGGTCGCGTTTTCGATGGCGACGAGCGCTCCTTCAGCGCCGGAATCCTGCTCCAGGCTGACGCGAGCTTTCGCGTTCGCATCGAAGGAAAGCACTTTGACATAGACGACATCGCCAGCGCGGAGAATGTCGGGCAGCTTGAGTTTGGTCCATGCAGCGTCGGCCGGCGACAGCGTGGCGGTGCGCCGGCCGAAGCGGATTTCGGCGGCGCCTGGCGAAACTCGCATCACGAGCGCGTGTACATATCCGTTGATCTCCGGCTCCTCATCCCAATCCGGATCTTGGTATTTGTCGAGCGCCTGACCGGGCGCTATTACGTTCATAAGTTTGCCGTGCCAACCATGGCGGTGCTCGTAAGCTGCGAGGCCATCGAGTAGTGCTTGCCGTGCAGATTTCTGCAGATCCATATCCAGCGAGGTGTAAACGCGCAGGCCGTCTTCGAGTACCTGATCGCTGCCATACTTCGCTTCGAGGTAGCGGCGGATCTCTTCCACATAATGCGGAGCCAGAGAATTTTGATCTTTCTGTACGTCGAGCACGATCGGCTTGCGCTTTGCCTCCGCGGCTTGGGCGGCGGTGATTTTGCCGTCCTCCAGCATGGCATTGAGGACGAGGTTGCGGCGTTTGAGGGCGCGTTCCGGGTGCGTGATGGGCGAATAATATTGCGGCGCCTTGGGCAGTCCGGCTAGCAGTGCGGCTTCTTCCAGCTTCAGTTGCTTCGCTGATTTGGAGAAATAATATTCCGAGGCGGCTTCAAAGCCGTAGGCACCGTGGCCGAGAAATATCTGGTTGGCGTATAGGGTGAAAATCTGCGGCTTGGTAAAGCGGCGCTCGATCTGAATGGCGAGCAGCGCCTCTTGCACCTTGCGATAAAAGGACCGGTCCGGGGAAAGAAACAGATTGCGAGCAAGCTGCATGGTGAGAGTGGACGCTCCCTGCACTTTTCCGCCGGATTCGATATCGCGATACGCCGCGCCGACGATACGCCAGATGTTGATGCCCGAGTGGCGGTAGAAATCTTTGTCTTCGATCGAGACCAGCGCATTGCGGAGGACTTCTGGATAATCATCGTAGGTCGCAATGACGCGGCGCTGAAGCGCAAAGGTGCCGATGACTCTGCCCTGGCCATCATAAAGTTCCGTGACCGAGCTCGGACGATAACGCTCGAGTTCATCGACCTGCGGTAGGTCCGTCGAGTAGACGAGCAGCAGCCCGGCAGCCGCGCCCACCCCGGCGGAGAGCAGAACGAGCAATCCGAAGAGCACGCGTCCTACGACTTTGCGTCCGCCAATCTCTATGGTCGGGATGTGTTGATAGATGATTTTCATCGAGCGCTAAGTTTTGCGATCTAGCTTCGGAGACCTAAGCTCAGGATAGACTCAAGTCGTCGAGTGCCAAAAGAAAAATCGCCCGCGAAGGCGGGCGATTGCTAACTAACTCTAAGACGGCAAAACTTCGAAAGCCTGACTTCTAGCTTTTCGATTCTCGATTCTTTAACACTTCCAAGGCTTTGTTCAGTTGGTCATCCTGCTGACTTTTCGGTTTCACGTCTTTTTTATCGTCGGCAGCGGGCTGCTCGTCTTCGTCGGGCAATCCGGCGTCGTCATCGGAGCTATCGGCTACCATGACATTCGGTGTGACGGCCACATCCTGAATTGCTTTCCCGCTCGGCGAGTAGTACTTCGCGACGGAAAGAATCAGAGCTGAATTGTCCGGCATCTCGATCAGTTTTTGCACCGAGCCATCGCCAAAAGTCTTGTCTCCGACCACGTCGCCGCGAGCATTTTCAAGAATCGCAGCGGCCACGATCTCAGCCGGGCCGGCCGTACCACGATTTACCAGCACGACCACGGGAAGTTTGGTGATGTCCTTCTCCGGATCGGCATTGAAAGCTTGCCGGGGATATTTCTGTCCCTGCAGATAAGTGATGGTGCCATGGTCGAGGAAAAGATTGGCCGTAGCGACGCCTTCAGATTCCTCGCCACCTGCGGAGTTGCGCAGATCGAGCACCAGCTTCTTCGCCCCCTGCTTCTGCAGGTCGCGGATTTTGGCGGCGATCTCCTGCGCTTTGCCTTCGGGGAAGGCATCGACCTGGATGTATCCGACCCCGTCTGCCATCAGTTTGTCGGCTACTGGCGGAATCGCAACCAGGTCCCGGGTGATCACAATCTTCTGGGGTTCGGCTCGCCGCGGCCGGACCACAGCCACGGTGATGGTCGATCCGACATCGCCCGACAACAGGCTGCGAATTTCAGCCAGCGACATGTCGTGCGTGCTCTTGCCCTCGATCGACTCGATAATGTCGGAGTTCGCGACTCCCGCTTTGTCGGCCGGGCCTCCAGGAATGACTGCTACCACGGCCGCATAGCCGAAGCGCTTGGAGACGTCGGCGCCGATATTGGCCTTGCCGCCGGATTTCATCGACTTGTAGTGCTTGTATTCTTCCGGCGAAAGGTAGCTGGAGTTGGCGTCAAGCGACTCCAAAAGACCGTGCAGAGCGCCGTCGGTGACGCCCGCTATATTGGGCTCTTCGACGTATTCCAGGCGGATGCGCGACAGTACCTCGCTGTAGACCGACAACTGGCGGTACGCGCCATCGTTGGACGAGGCGCGAACGTTCACAAAACCACCAACCACGGTGAACAGCAAAATAGCCAGCGAACTGCTGATAATTGCGACCTTCAACTTCGTTGACATAGATTTAATCTTCGCTCTTTATGGTCGGTCATGCTTCGATCGAGGATCTTCCATCTCAGAACGGGTCTTTCCGATGGAACTAATTCCCCATTATAGACGGTTTGATGCTTAGATCGGGGAGCAAGGTTCTGTCAAACCTGTCGCCGGTAATCTGCGGGACACCGACCACCGAGGCTACAAAATCCCAGCTTCGCGACGAAACGGCATTCGTCCGGTGGCATCCCCGCTTGGCCATTAGAATCATGGGCTTATGAGTCTGTCTCAATTCGAAGGCCGCCCGGCGTGGATGCTCGGGCCCGGCGAAGGATCGGCTTACGAGAGCGGCGGTCTCTCGATGAGCAGGGCGGCTATTTCTGCGTGGCCGTTCTCCCCGGCTACCAGGGCGGGAGTCTTGCCTTGGTCGTTGGCTAGATTGGGATCGGCGTGGTGCTTGAGCAATAGTTCCACCATCGGACGATCTCCATTCTGAGCGGCGGCGTGAATAGGAACCCATCCGCCATGCTGACGGGCGTTGACGGGGGCACCGTGTTCGAGCAGCAGGAGAGCGGCGTCCAGGTTGCGGGCTGAGGCGGCCGAATGCAGGGGCATGACCTGCATGGGATTCGCGGCAACGGCGTCGGCTCGTGCGCCACCTTCGAGCAGGAGACGGGCGGCTTCGGGTTGTCCGAAAAAACAGGCGAAGTGCAGGGCGGTAAAGCCGTCTTGCGAATAGGAGTTGAGAATGGAAGCGTCGCGGAGATAGGCCTTGAGCAGATCGGGACGGCCGAGCGAAGCGGCCTCGAAAATATCCAGCGTCTTTTTCTTGCTCGCAATCAGTTCGGCCAGGTCGCGGCGGCCACGATAGAGAGAGTTCATGAGCAGGCTCACGTCAGCGGCGTCGCGCGCTTCCGAGGCAGTGGGATCTTGTTCCAGAAGTCGCCGGAGGCCTTCCCCGTTGCCTGCCCTGAGAAGTTCAAAACAATTCTCGACACGGTTTTCGCGATGAGTTTCGGCGCCACTCGGGGAAGCTTCCATCTGCGTGCTCCTTAGGAATTATTTAGCACTGCTAACGAAGTATAGAGTCCCAGACAGGGTTGTCAAGAAAAACGTTAGCAATGCTAAGCATTAATGCTAAGCTTTGGCTTGTGCCGCGTTCGAAAGACCCATTCCGGTTCCAGGTCGCGGATCGCCTGCACTCGGCTGCGATCCATCTCTTGCGCCATGCTCGCAAACAGGATGTGATTGCCCGCCAGGGTCCGGCGCGCTTGTCGGCGCTTTCGGTTCTGGTATTTGGCGGTCCCATGGCGCTTGGGCAATTGGCGGCGGCCGAGCAGGTGAAGGCTCCCACCATGAGCCGCATGGTGGCGGGATTGCGGTGCGCCGGACTGGCCCAGATTGAGACCGATTCGAAGGATGCGCGGCGCATTCGAGTTACGGCGACCAGCAAGGGGGAGCGCTTGTTGCAGCAGGCACGGACGCGAAGAATCCGGCTTTTAGCAAAAACTCTCAGCGACTTGCGGAAGCCGGAAATGGAAACTTTGCTTCGGGCGGCGGAACTGATCGAGCGAGCCCTCGGTCGTGCCAGAAAAGGTAGGTAGGTTCGAAGCCACTCGCAGAAAATCGCGCAGCGCTCGGCAGTTCTTTCGCTCGGTTGTTCTATCTATGATCCGTTATGTCTAGGTCTGATCTGCTACGGGATTGTGCAACCCGCCAATGCCTTCGATCGATACCTCAACGGCATCGCCGGCGACCACAGGCCCAACGCCCGCTGGAGTGCCGGTCGCGATCAAGTCGCCCGGTTCGAGCGTCATGATCTGGGAGATGTAGCGGATGAGGACGTCGAGCGGGAAGATAAAATCTTTCGTGTTTCCGGATTGTCGCAGCTCGCCATTGACTCGGGTTTCGACTTGTACGCCCGCCCAAGGATCGAGGCCGTCGCTGACCAAGGGGCCAACCGGGCAGAAGGTATCGAAACCTTTGCCGCGGACCCACTGCGGTTCCTTTTTCTGTAGATCGCGGGCGGTGAAATCATTGACGCAGGTGTAACCGAGAATGTAAGGACGCACGTCTTCGCTGTCGGCAAGTTGGTGGCAGCGCCGGGAGATTACGACCCCCAGTTCGCCTTCGTAGTCGGTGCGCTCGGAAGCTTTGGGCCGCAGAATTGTTCCGGCCGTCGGCAACAGGGAAGAAGGCGGCTTGAAAAATAAGAGCGGCTCGGTCGGTACTTCGTTACCGAGTTCGGCGGCGTGCTCACGATAGTTGCGGCCGACGCAGACGATCTTCGAAGGCTGTACCGGGGGGAGCAGGGATGCCTGCATGAGCGGGATGCGGTCCATGCGACGACTGGGAAGGCCTTCGACGTCGCCATCGCTATCCTGCGGGGCCTGGAGAAGCAGGCGCGTGATTTCAGCTTCATTGTTGCCCGCGAACTCGACCAGGCCATAGTGAGCGGAGCCGTTGAGATTGAATCGGCAATATTTCATTTGAGCAATATTCAAACACAATATCCGGAAACGATGGGGCAGAAAGATCGCTCTCGAAAATCTAAGGGACAGGTTCGCTAGTTTGCTCGGAACGCTGGCTCTCGTTTCCACGCACGTCCATGGCGGAAACTGAGTAACTGTAAGTTTTGCCGGAGGTAACTGCGAAGTCGCGATAGGCCGGCGATTTTACCAGTTCAGAATTGACCTTGACGGCGGCTCCGCCATCCTCGCTACGAAAGACGTTGTATCCCGCAAGATCGGCATTCGTCACCGGGGCCCAGATGAGATCGATAAACGGTTTCTGGCCTTCGCCCGAGTAAGCAGCTTGCAATCCTGTGGGCACGGAGGGCGGAAAAACATCATGGGCGACTACCTGCACGGGTGGCGTGTCGTCTCCTTCAACCTGTATCTCGCTGTCGGGCCGTTTGATGATGCTCAGGCCAGTGATTCGGTAGAGGTAGGTCTTTTCCCATTCGAATCCGGAGTCGGTGAAATGCGCGAGGCCCGGCTCGCCCACGGGGACTTCGCCTGCAATCGCATCTTTACCGGTGCTTTCGTCGCGCCGGTAAACACGGTAGCGAAGTTGAAAAGTGGGAGCGCTGGGCGCAGAGTTGGCCGTGGGAATATTCTGCGATTCGCCCGCGCTTGTCCAGGTGAGCACGACGCCGTCGCCGGTTAGTTGTGCGGACAAATCATTCGGTGGAGGCAGAGTGACGATGGCGGGTACCTGGATGCGATTCGACAATCCTGCCCCACGCGCGTCGCGGTTCAACACCTCCACGGCATAGGTGACTTCGGCGGACGGATTTTGTTGTTGCAGGGCCGGGGGCAGAGTATCGGTGTAGGTCTGGGGTGCCGGGTGCGGGGCGTCTGACTTCTGTGACGAGGGATGGCGTGGCGCGTGCTTCTGCGCAGTGTTGGGTGGTGCCGGCAAGGTCGCAGCGGGACTTCCGCAAACCGTGATTTCAGATTCGGAACTGCGGCAGATGAGGGTTGCTCCGATGTAGCGTACGCTCTGACGGTCGGTGGTGAGCGTGGGCTCGCTCCAAGTGAGGGTAACGCGATTGCCCTTACGGCTGGCGCGTAGATCGCCCGGTGGCTTGGGGAGTTCGAGCGACGGGGGCAGCGGCTGGCCGGTCTGAGCGCAACCGGTCATCAGCAGGCAGAGCGCCGTCAGCGCGATGAGCTTTCCGAGGTTGAGCTTCATGCGGAAGAGGAAAGACTATCAGAGGATATAGCGCGATAAATCCTGATCTTTCACAATCTCGCTTAGCATTTTTTGCACGTAGGCCGCGTCGACCACGAACTGCTGGCCTTTCTTTTCGGGCGCCTCGAAGCTGATCTCGTCCAATACGCGCTCCATGATGGTGTGCAGACGGCGCGCTCCGATGTTTTCCGTACCTTCATTTACGCGAAAGGCAAAGCGCGCGACCTCTTCGAGCGCGTCGGGCGTGAACTCGAGCTTGACGCCTTCGGTCTCGAGCAGCGCAACGTATTGCCTGGTCAGCGAGGATTTCGGTTCGGTCAGGATACGGACGAAGTCTTCCATGGTGAGCGACTGCAATTCCACGCGGATGGGAAAGCGGCCTTGCAGTTCGGGGATCAGGTCGCTGGGCTTCGAAACGTGGAATGCACCTGCGGCCACGAACAGGATGTGATCAGTGCGGACCATGCCGTAGCGTGTGTTGACGGTGGTGCCTTCGACGATGGGAAGGATGTCTCGCTGCACACCTTCGCGCGAAACATCCGGACCGTGGCCGCTTTCACGGCCCGCGATCTTGTCGATCTCGTCGAGGAAGATAATGCCGGTATTTTCCACGCGGTCGATGGCGGCACGCGTGACCTGCTCCATGTCAATCAGGCGCTGCTCTTCTTCCTGGATCAGGTACTCGAAAGCCTCATTGACCTTCATCTTCCGCTTCTTGGTGCGCTGGCCGAAGAGGTTGGGCAACATGTCCTTGAGATTGACGTCCATCTCCTCGACGCCTTGATTGGAAATGATTTCGAAGGACGGAAAATTGCGCTCGCGAGTTTCGATTTCGACGGTGCGGTCGTCGAGTTTGCCTTCGCGCAATTGCTGGCGGAGCTTCTCCCGCGTCCGGCTGGAGGATTCGGTCAAGGTGGTGCTACCGTCAAGGACAACGCCTCCGGCTGAACTGGCAGTCGAGGTGGAATCAGAGGGGCGCGGCGTCATGGGGGGCAGAAGAATATCGAGCAGGCGCTCTTCGGCGTTGAGTTCCGCTTTATCGGCGACGTCTTCGAGCTTCTCCTCGCGGATCATCTCGATGGCAATCTCAACCAGGTCGCGGATCATGGATTCCACATCGCGACCTACGTATCCGACTTCGGTGAATTTGGAAGCTTCCACCTTCAGGAATGGCGAGTTGGCGAGCTTGGCCAGGCGGCGGGCGATTTCGGTCTTGCCGACGCCGGTGGGGCCGATCATCAAGATATTCTTCGGCATCACCTCTTCGGCCATTTCGGGCGCGAGCTTCTGCCGGCGCATGCGGTTACGCAAGGCGATGGCGACGGCGCGCTTCGCATCTTTTTGTCCGACGACGTACTTGTCGAGCTCGGTGACGATTTCGCGCGGCGTCAGTTCGTCCAGTGTGACTTGTTCTTCTTCGGCGGTTCCGGGTAAATAAATTGCCATAAAAGTTTCCAGCTCTTAGTTCTCGGTCCTCAGAAAAATCTGAGAACTCTTCGGTTCCCCTGAGAATTGAGAACCGGAACTCAGAACTTACCTACAGCTCCTCAATCGTAATCCTGTCATTTGTATAGATGCACATGCGGCTGGCAATCTTCATTGATTCCTCGGCAATTTCGCGCGCGGAGAGCTTGGTGTGATCGGCCAGGGCTTGCGCCGCGGCCTGGGCAAATGGGCCGCCAGAGCCGATTGCCGCTATGCCGGTGTCGGGCTCAATCACGTCTCCCTGGCCGCTCAGGAGGAACGTGGCTTCCTTATCAGAAACCAATAACAAGGCTTCGAGATGGCGCAGGAATTTGTCAGTGCGCCAGTCTTTTGCCAGTTCGACGGCGGAGCGGCCCAGGTTGCCGTGATACTGCTCCAGTTTTGCCTCGAAACGGCTGAAGAGCGTGAAGGCATCGGCGGTCGAGCCGGCGAATCCGGCTAGGATCTTATCTTGATAGAGGCGGCGAATCTTCTTGGCGCCGTGCTTGATTACGGATTCGCCTAACGTGACTTGGCCGTCGCCTGCCATGACTACTTTGTCGGTGCGGCGGACGCAGAGGACTGTGGTGGAGCGGATTCGGCGAGTTGGACGCCCTGCGCTGTTCTCGTCGGGCGTCGCCACGAGCGTGTTCTTCTTCATGAGCACAATTCCTGATTATACAACCCGTCTCTCCACCGTCACGGTTTGTGTAGAATTCAGATACCGGAGCCATTCTCTTTTGTCGTTTTTGGACGAGTTAAATCCGCAACAACGCGAAGCGGTCGAGACCACCGCCGGTCCTGTGCTTATTCTGGCCGGGGCGGGTAGCGGGAAGACTCGCGTCATTACGTTTCGCATCGCCTATCTCATTGAAAAAATGGGCGTGATGCCGGAGTCGATCCTTGCCATGACCTTCACCAATAAGGCCGCGGCGGAGATGGCAGAACGCGTCGAGAAACTTGTCGGCGGACTTAGTGTCGCCAAACCGGTGATTTCTACTTTTCATTCTTTTTGCGTGCGTGTGCTGCGGCGGGATATCGAGGCTTTGCGCATTCCTTCGACCGTGCCGGGACAGCCACCGATCGGGCTCACGAAGAATTTTGTTATCTACGACGAGAGCGATCAGCAACAAGTGGTCAAGGGCATCATGCGACGGCTGGGGCTGGACGATAAGCAATTGACTCCTCGCAACGTGCTTTCCCGCATTTCATGGGCTAAGAATCATATGCTCGATCCGCAGGAACTTTATCTGCAATCGGCAGATCCCAAGACGGAAAAGATTGCCCACATCTTTGAGGAATATCGCAAGGAACTGCTTAAGGCAAACGCTATGGACTTCGACGATTTGTTGCTCGACGCCACGCGGCTGCTTAAGTCGGTCGCGGCGGTCCGGGAATACTATAACCGGCGCTTCCAGTATCTGTTGATTGATGAATATCAGGACACGAATCGTCCGCAATACGAGTTGATGCGGCTGCTCGCGGGCGACAGGCACAACGTCTGTGCGGTGGGAGATGAGGATCAGTCCATCTACTCCTGGCGCGGAGCGGACATCCGTAACATTCTGGAGTTTGAGCGGGACTTTCCGGAAGCCAAGATCGTGCGCCTGGAGCAGAACTACCGCTCGACTCAGAACATTCTGGGTGCAGCATCGGCGGTGGTGGCGAACAACGTCCGGCGCAAAGGCAAGAATCTTTGGACGGCGCGGCAGGGCGGGGCGAAGATCGGATATTACGAGGCTCCGGATGGAGAGAATGAAGCGCTGTTTGCCGCCGATACGATCAATAAATATGTGCGGCAGGCAGGGGAAAACGGCGAAACGGCGCGAGCGGCGGTGCTCTATCGCACGAACTCGCAGTCGCGACTGTTTGAAGAGGCGATGCGGCGTTATCAGCTGAAATATCACGTGGTAGGCGGGTTTTCATTCTACGAGCGGGCTGAGATCAAGGATCTGATTTCGTATTTGAAGGTGGTGCTGAATCCGGATGATTCGGTGTCGTTGTTGCGGGTGATCAATACTCCGGTGCGTGGAATCGGCAAGACGACGATTGAGATGATCGAGCGCCTTGCCCTGGAAACGGGCTTGTCGATGTGGGGCGCGCTGGGCGAGGCGATTACGCGGCAGTTGTTGCCGGCGCGGGCGTTGGCCGCGCTGAACAGCTTTCGCGAGCTGATTGAAGACGGGCGCGCGATGCTGGCGGGGACGTTTGTGGAGCGGGTGGAGGAGACGGCCCTTGCGGCCTCGAGCGAGAGCGCTCCAGAGCTTCGCTCGGCTTTGACCGGGCAGAGCCCCGTCACCGCACAACCGATTTCCGCACAACCTGCAGAGAACACGGACTTCGATCCTGGAAACTTCAGTTTCGATTTTGCGGCCGGCGATTCTGCGCAGGATGAGGCGACGGGCGAGGGCGCCCCTCTCTCCCCGGGCGAAGACGCGGGTGAGGCCGAGGATTTCGGCGATGTTGTCGATCCTGTCGATACTGCCTTCCGCACCCCCGGCGCGGCGGCGAATACTGCGGAAATCCTTAAGTTCCTCATCGACCGCACGGGATACATCCGGCAACTGGAAGAGGAAGACACGCCGGACGCTTACTCACGCATTGAGAACTTGCGCGAGTTGGTGAATGCAGCCATGGACTCACGCGACCGCGGAGAGACGCTCGATCAGTTCCTCGATCACGCGGCGTTGGTTAGCGATGCCGATCAGTATGACGAGCAGGCGCAGATTACTTTGATGACGCTGCATGCGGCCAAAGGGTTGGAGTTTCCGCTGGTCGTGCTGGCGGGTATGGAAGAGGGCCTGTTTCCGCATTCGCGGACGATGCTCGAGCCGGATGCGATCGAAGAAGAGCGGCGCCTGTGCTATGTCGGGATGACGCGGGCGATGGATACGCTGGTTCTGTCTCGAGCTGTGTACCGGCGGCGTTATGGGACGGACATGCCCGAGGCGAGTGTGCCTTCGCGATTTTTCGAGGAAGTTCCGCCGCAGTTGCTGGAGGAGCTCGGGGGATCGCGACGGCGAGGATCTTCTTCGGCATCGTCCTCCGCCGGCTTTGCGAGCACCAGGGTGTCCGCGCCACACGGGCAGCGTTCTGAGTCGGCTCACTATTCGTACGAAGATGAGGACCAGAGCGCTGTCTGGGATCCGGACCGGGTCAAGCCCCGGGCACAGGTCCCACTGCGAAACTACAACTCCATTGATAATATTGCCGAATTCTTTGCCTCACGCGGCAAGAAATTTAGCGTTCCGAAAATGCTGCCGGAAGAGCCCACGGGCAGACGCGGATTTCGTCCCGGGCAGAAGGTAAAGCATCCGAAATATGGCGAGGGGACGGTGTATCAGCGCGAAGGAGATGGGGAAGACGCCAAGATTACGGTACAATTCCCTCGCTTCGGTTTGAAGAAGTTAGTCGAGAGATATGCGCAGCTGGAGAAGGCGTAAGCGGCAGGCAGTCTGCCTCAGGCTTCGAGACGGGCACCACGAATTTCAGAGAGGATCTTAAAAACGCAATCATGGCAAACACAGAGAAGTTAACGAAAGAAGAACGTAAAAAGAGCAAGCGAGCTTCCCGCAAGAAGAGCAAAGCGGAAAAGCCAAAGAAGCCCCGCGACTACGCGCGCGGATCGAAGAAGCGCAAGGTGAAAAAGCTAGCCCGCGGCCAGGCGAAACGGTAAGCCGTTCGCCTGCGCTGTGAGCAGTGCCGGGCATGGGTTTCGCGCCCATGCCCGACTCCCGCTGTGAGGAGACAACGAACTCTTGCCGCAATCATCCCCTGAGCCAGCTGCCGGCGTTATCCGTACTTCCAATACCCAGGCCTTCTGTTGCAAGTCCATCGACAAACTGATTTCGGACTCGGAGAATCCGCAGCACCGGCTCAGTAAAACGCTCGGCCCCTGGTCGCTGACCGCGCTCGGGATCGGCGCCATCATCGGTTCGGGAATCTTTATTCTTACGGGAACGGCGGCGGCCGGAGAATATTTTCAGGCGCCTTCTATTTTGCATGCGCAGGCGCTCGACTTGATCGTGAATTTCCTGCGTACCGGCAGCACGGCCGGAGCCCTCATGCATGGCCGTCCGCCGGCCGGTCCATCGATTGCTATTTCCTTCTTACTGGTGGCGATCGCTTGCAGCTTTGCCGGGTTGTGCTATGCCGAACTGGCGTCAATGATCCCCATCGCCGGCAGCGCCTATACCTACTCCTACGCAACGCTGGGCGAAATCTTCGCCTGGATCATCGGCTGGGACCTGATTCTCGAATACGTGGTTAGCAACGTGGCCGTGGCGGTCGGATTCGCCGGCTATACAAAGGCGCAGCTGGCGGCTTTCGGCCTCAACTTGCCGGACAAATGGGCGAGTCCGGTGTGGGCCTCGGGACAGTGGACGGGCGCTTACTTCAATCTTCCCGGCTTCCTCATCGTCTTCATTCTTACGCTGCTGCTGGTCCGCGGAGTAAAGGAATCGGCGGAGACGAACAACATCATGGTGGCGATCAAGATTGGCGCGATCGTGACCTTTCTGGTCGTCGGCGGAATGCTCGTGAAGCCCGCGAACTGGACTCCCTTTGCGCCGTCCGGGTTTGCCGGAATCGTGACTGGAGGGGCGATCGTTTTCTTTACTTACATTGGATTCGATTCCGTCTCGACCGCTGCCGAGGAGTCTCGCAATCCGCAAAAAGACTTGCCCTTCGGCATCATCATGTCACTGGTTGTCTGCACCCTGCTGTATATCGGTGTTGCCGTCGTGCTGCTGGGCATGATGAAATACACGACCTTCGTCTCGGGAGCCGCCGCTGATGCGCCCGTAGCCTATGCCATGAAGTACCTGGGAGTGCACCCGGCATTCCAGTCGGTGATCGTGCTGGGGGCGCTGATGGGCATGATTTCCTCGTTGCTGGTATTTCAGTACGGTCAAGCGCGCATCTGGTACGCTATGTCGCGCGACGGACTGCTGCCGAAGCTGTTCTCCGCCGTGCACCCAAAGTATAAGACGCCATATTGGTCTACCTGGATTGCTTGTTTCGCCGTAGGCATTCCGGCTGGGCTTGTGGATATTGGCGATGCGGCCGACCTCGCCAACATAGGAACGCTATTTGCCTTTGTGCTGGTTTCCTTGGGAGTCATTCTACTGCGTCGTAATCAGCCCGATCGCAAGCGCGCGTTCCGCGTGCCGTTTGTGCCGTGGTTCCCGCTCGTCTCTGTTGTCTTGTGCGGCGGACTTATGCTGGGGCTGACGCTGATTACATGGCTGCGCTTCGTGATCTGGTTGGTGTTGGGACTGGTGATTTACATCCTCTACAGCCGCCATCACAGCGAGTTCTGCAGGGACAAGAAAATCGGGTAACCCGATCGCACCCCATCCTTATAGAATCGCAGTATGCCGTCGGAGCCATCCCGCTTCATCCTCTCTCTTCCGAAGGCCGAGTTGCATCTGCATCTTGAAGGCTCGATCGAGCCGCCTACCTTGCTTGAGCTTCGTCAGCGTCACGGGATGGACGGAGCATCGCTTGCCGAAGTGGAGCAGCTTTACAACTACAAGGACTTCACCGGTTTCCTCGCGGCTTTCAAAGATGTGACCGGACACTTGCGCGCACCCGAAGACTACGAGCTGATTACGTACCGTCTGATGGAGCGGCTGAAGGCGCAGAATGTTCTGCACGCGGAGGTCATTGTTTCGGTCGGTGTCTGCCTCTGGCGCAAGCAGGATTTCGCCGCAATTTTCGAGGGCCTGGAACGCGGACGACAGCGCGGAGAAAAAGACCTCGGCGTTTCGCTGTTGTGGATCTTCGATGCGATTCGGCAATTCGGCGCCGAAAAAGCGCAGAGTGTGCTCGATCTCGCCATTCAATTTCATGATCGCAATGTGGTTGCGTTCGGCATCGGCGGCGACGAGCGCGCGGGGCCTCCGGAATGGTTCGCAGGAGTCTATACACGTGGCGCGGAAGCTGGTCTTCATCTCACAGCTCATGCCGGTGAGAGCGCTGGGCCGGAATCGATCTGGGGCGCGCTGAACCTTAAGGCGGAACGCATTGGACATGGGCTGACGGCTGGGCAGGATCCGGAATTGATCGAAGAGTTGGCTGAGCGCCAGGTTCCGATTGAAAGCTGCGTGAGCAGCAATCTGCGGACGGGCTGCTGTGCCGAACTGACGCAACATCCGGTGCGACGGTACTTCGATCAGGGACTGATGCTGACTTTGAATAGCGACGACCCCGCGATGTTTCGCACGTCGCTGATCGAGGAATTTGCGCTGGTGCAGGAGGCGTTCGGCTTCACCGACGAACACCTGCGCGAGTTGGCTCGTAATTCGTTTGAAGCGTCGTTCCTGCCTGCGGAAAAGAAAATAGAATTTCTGAATCTGTTTGATTCCGCGGCCACGCGGGCATAAGAGCGCCATTCGCTGCTCTCGACTCACCTATAATGTCTCCCTATGAAACTGGAAGAAAAAATTGCGGAGCTGAAAAAACGCGACCAGATGGCGCTCGAAGGTGGCGGCGCGAAACGGCGCGAGCGCCAGCACAAAGAGGGCAAGATGTCGGCGCGGGAACGAATTGAGTTTCTGCTGGACGAGGGCACGTTCGAGGAGACTGACAAGCTGGTCACGCATCGCTGCAACGACTTCGGCATGGCGGAACAAAAGTATTACGGTGACGGTTTCATTACTGGCTATGGTCGCGTGGAAGGTCGCCTGGTTTTTGTTTTTGCGCAGGATTTCACGGTTTTCGGCGGTTCGCTGTCCGAGGCGAACGCGGGAAAGATCGTCAAGATCATGGATCTGGCGGCCAAGATGGGTGCTCCTGTGATCGGACTGAATGATTCGGGCGGCGCGCGCATTCAGGAAGGCGTGATGTCGCTCGCCGGCTACGCTGACATTTTTTTGCGCAACACACTCTATAGCGGAGTAGTGCCGCAGATCTCGGCCATCATGGGACCATGTGCCGGTGGCGCGGTTTATTCTCCGGCTATTACCGATTTCATTTTCATGGTGGATCAGACTTCTTACATGTTTATTACTGGGCCTGACGTCATTAGGACCGTGACACACGAAGAAGTCTCCAAAGACCAGCTGGGCGGAGCGCACACTCACAACGAGACTTCTGGCGTGGCGCACTTTATGTGTCACGATGATGCTGAGTGTTTGTCAATGGTCCGCGAGCTGTTGAGTTTTATTCCTTCCAATAATCTGGACGATCCTCCGCGCAAGGCTGGCACCGATCCGATCGATCGGCTGGACGAGAAGCTTGACACGCTAATTCCCGATCAGTCGAACATGCCGTATGACATGAAAGACGTGATTCACACCGTGGCCGATGACGGATATTTCTTCGAAATTCAAGAGCATTATGCCAAGAACATTGTTGTGGGATTTGCCCGGCTCAACGGGAAGCCGGTTGGGATCGTGGCCAATCAGCCTGCGATGCTGGCGGGCACGCTTGATATCAATGCATCGGTGAAGGGCGCTCGCTTTGTGCGTTTTTGCGATTGCTTCAACATTCCTCTGGTGACCTTTGAAGACGTGCCCGGGTTTTTGCCGGGCACGCAGCAGGAATATGGCGGAATCATCCGGCATGGCGCGAAGTTGCTGTATGCATTTGCCGAAGCTACCGTGCCGAAAATCACCGTGATCACGCGCAAGGCTTATGGCGGTGCTTATTGCGTCATGGCTTCGAAGCACATTCGCACCGATGTAAACTACGCCTGGCCTAGCGCCGAGATCGCGGTGATGGGTCCCGAGGGTGCGGTGGATATTGTCTATAAGCGCGAACTGGACGGAGCAGAAAATCGCGAAGCGGTTCGGCAGCAGAAGATTGAAGAATTTCGTGAGCGGCTCGCGAACCCCTATGTGGCGGCGGATCGCGGATTTGTCGATGCTGTGATTCAGCCGCGCGAGACTCGCAAGAAACTGATTCAGGCGCTCGCGATGCTAGAGACCAAGCGGGATAAGAACCCACCGAAAAAGCATGGAAACATTCCGCTGTAATGGCTTGGCCGTTCGTCGCGGCGGAAATGCTCAAGAGTCAGGCCGACCGTGGGATGCGCAAGGAACTCTACTATTTTCGCGATCAGCAGGGTCTGGAAGTAGACTTCCTTGTTCCACGCCCGAACGCGAAGCTGTGGCTGGTAGAAGCGAAATCCGCGAAGACTGTTCGTCCTGCGATGGCGTCGCCCTTGACATCCCTTTCGCGCGCGCCGCAAAAACGAGCAGGAAGATTGATCCTGGTCCATCGGAAGTCGCAGCTTCAGGTTCCTACGGCGGCGATCGCTAACGGAGTTGAGGCGCTGGATCTGGAGCAATTTGTCGGAGAACTTCTGCGTGCTAAATGAATTGGCGTTGCGAACGGCGATATCGATGAGTTTGGGGACTAGAAGCGCGGGGGGAACAGACTGAGAATTGCCAAAAAATAGAGAGTCCCGAGGTGATGTTGAACTCATTCGTCTCGGCCAGTAGCTCGCGTTTAGACCCTTGCTGACCTTTTCCTGCAACTCCCTTGCGGGTTCATTGCAAGCCGATCTTTGCTCGGGCTCCGGGCTCACCGCCAACCGGATAAATCAGTTCAACGCCTCGGGACTCTATCCTGCCTTTAACAGTGGCTCTTGTTCTCCTCGACCAGCGCTTAGCTATAGACCCTTGCTTGCCCTCCCAGACTCACCTCGCGGTTGTCTGGGTGACTGTGCTTGAGCCCCGGACGCTGCACCAACCGGAAAAACTTCAGAACGTGTCAAAGAACGATTATGGTTTTAACATATTTGTTTTTTGCGTCAACGGAATTCACGCATCTGTAACTGCTTATTCATCAATCGAGTGCAGCTCATGCACAGCCCGGTGACACGAAAATTGTGCAACCGCCGATGCAGGAATTTCAAATCCCCCAGCATCCATGCGGTTTTTCCGGGTTTCGTCGCGGCGATGTCTTTCCGGCAGGCGCTCGCTTTGGTTGTGCAAATCGGCGGCTTATGGGCATGAATGCTGGCGATCTGTTTCCCTGGCAGGGTTGCTCGTCGCCACCGGCGCCTTGAAAATCCTTACCGCGGAGAGCACAGAGTTGCAGGGGGAAAGCTGATTCGCGATCCACTACAATACTCGGTCTTGCACTTGGAGGCGTTTCATGCGAGGGGTGAAGATTTCTAGCCTGGTTTGGCGAGCGTGCGTGGGCTGGGTGTGCGTCGCCGCGCTGGCGACGGTTGTGGCGGGGCAGGGTGCCGAAGAGAAGACAGCTAAGTATCTGGAATCTGTGCGGCGTCAGCCAGGGTTGCTGCTGGCCTTTTTGCAGGCGATGCCGAAGGGCGGCGATTTGCATGTCCACTTGTATGGCGCAATCTATGCGGAGAGCATGATCGACTGGGCGTCGGAGAATGCTTTGTGCGTGGACCGCAGCACTTCGAAGCTGATTCGCGCGGCTTGCGATTCTTGCGAGGCTTACATGAACAAGCCTTCAGTGCGGTGCGCCTATCAGGACCAGGTTCTTTATGACCAACTAGTCGATGCGTGGTCGATGCGGAACTGGCATCCCGCGGAGGAATCGGGTCACGATCATTTTTTTGCTACGTTCGACAAGTTTGCGCCGGCGTTTGATCAGCACATCGGCGAGGCTTTGGCGGAGGTAGCGTCGCGGGCGGCGGCCGATCATCTACAGTACGTGGAGTTGATGCACACGGCGGATGGGATGCAGGCCGCGACTCTGGGATCAAAGACGGGGTGGGAGGATGATTTTGGCAAGCTCCGCGAGAAGCTGCTGGCGGGCGGGATGGCGGATGTAGTGGCGTCGGTTCGCCGGCGGCTCGACTCCGACGAGGCGCGGCAAAGAGAATTGCTGCATTGCGGGACGGAGCGGGAGGCGCCGGGATGCGAGGTTACGATCCATTATTTGTATCAGGTGCTGCGGGGCTTGCCGCGGGAGCAGGTGTTTGCGCAGATACTGCTGGGCTTTGAGTTGACGAAGGCTGATCCGCGATTTGTGGGATTCAATCTGGTGATGCCGGAAGATGATTACGTTCCGATGCATGATTTTGATTTGCACATGCGGATGATTGAGGCGTTGCGTAAGTTTTATCCCCGAACCCATGTGTCATTGCATGCGGATGAATTGTGGATGGGGCTGGTCCCTCCCGAGGGATTACGATTTCATATTCGCGAATCGATTAAGCGCGCGGGCGCGGAGCGGATTGGACACGGTGTTGCGGTGATGAGTGAAGACGATCCGGTCGGGCTGCTGCGGGAGATGGCTCAGAAGAATGTGCTGGTCGAGATTTGCCTGACGTCGAATGATGTGATTCTGGGAGTGAGTGGAGAGCGGCATCCGCTGCCGGTGTATATGAAATATGGAGTACCGGTGGCGCTGGCTACCGACGACGAGGGCGTCTCGCGCAGTGACATGACGCATGAATATCTGCGAGCGGTCGAGACCTATAATCTTTCTTATAGCGATTTGAAGCGGATGGCGCGGGAGAGTTTGGAACATAGTTTTATTCCAGGCGATAGTCTGTGGGCCGACGGACGGGAATTCCGGCGAGTGGCTGCCTGCGCGGATAGCGATATGGAGCCGAAAACCGACTCTTTGAAATTTGTTTCGGAGAATTGTCTGCACTTTCTGAGAGACAATGAACGCGCCCGGGTGCAATGGGGCTTAGAAATATCCTTCGGAGTTTTCGAGCGAAGGTTCTAACCTCTGCGCCAAGCTTTAAGATGTCGAAGACTCTGAAATATGCCTGCCGACCTGTTTGAACGTGCCGAACACGCAGCCGCGTTTATTCTTTCGCATACTGAATTGCGTCCGCAGATCGGGCTGGTGCTGGGCTCGGGGCTGGGGGCTTTTGCCGACGATCTTGTCGATGCGGTTCGGATTCCTTACGCCCACATTCCTGCATTTCCGCAGTCGACCGCAGTTGGTCATGCGGGACAACTTGTGATCGGCAAATCTGGCGACGTGCCGGTGGCCGTGATGCAGGGGCGTGTGCATCTTTATGAAGGCTATTCGGCAGCGGAGGTGGCTTTTCCTGCGCGCGTGCTGGCGCGGACTGGCGTACGCGCTTTGATTCTTACCAATGCGGCGGGCGGGATTAACGTCGAGTATGGGCAGGGCGCGCTGGTGATTGTTCGCGATCACATTAATCTTCAGGGGCAGAATCCGCTGACGGGTGCGAATGACGAACGATTTGGACACCGCTTTCCTGACTTAACTTATACGTATGCCAAGCGCTATCGCGAGATTGCATTGGAGGAGGCTCAGCGGCTTGCGATTCCTCCGCGGGAGGGTGTCTATGCGGCTTTGGCTGGGCCTAGTTATGAGACTCCGGCGGAGATTCGGTATTTACGGACGATCGGCGCTGATCTGGTGGGAATGTCAACTGTGCCGGAGGCGATTGCAGCTCGGCACATGGGTATGAATGTTCTGGCGATTTCGTGCGTGACGAATATGGCGGCGGGAATTCTGGATAAGGCGCTGGTGCATGAGGAAGTGCTTGAAGTGGGGCGGCGGGTAATGGGGCAGTTCATTGCGTTGCTGCGGGCGGTGCTGCCTCGGATCGCCGCGGAATTGCGAAGTGCCGGGTAGCAGCCGGGATTTGCTCGGCTAGGACGGGCCCGAGGCCCGTCCCCACACGAGCAAGAGCTTAATTGGCTTTGCGGGGGATAAATATTGCTTGGGGCGGGTCGACTCCGTAGACTGCCGCGAAGCTGGCCTGGTTGACGGCGAAGCTGGCTCGTCCGCGCGAATCGATGTAGAGCAAGGGTTGTTTGAGCGGGACGTCGCTAAAGGTTCGGACGAAGGGCATGTCGACCTCGTGTCCGGCGACCGAGACCTTCACTTGATCGCCGCGCTGATAGCCGAGCTTCATAAAATCTTCGCCGCTGATGTTGGTGACGATATTACCGAAGGGGCCGTCGAGCGCGATTGCTTCTCCAGAGAGGCCTTTGTTATCTATGGTTGCGGGCTTCAGATCGAGGCGGACCAACTGCTGGACGACGGGGCCGACCTGGGTCCAGTCGTCGCCGCGGGCGAGGTGAGCGCCTACGGGGGAAAAGATATCGCGGCCATGGAAGGTGGAGGAAATTTTCGCCCCGACCATCCAGTTGGGATTGGTAATTTCGCGAATACTTTCGATGCCGTCGCGATCCTCGACCATGGTCATCAGGCCGTTGTCGGGCAGAACGAAGAATTGACCGCGCTTCGATTTCACAACTACGGCCTTGCGCGAACTGCCTACGGTGGGATCGACGACCACTACGAAAACGGTACCGGCCGGGAAGTAGGGTGTGGCGCCAAACAGGAAGCGCGCGCCGTCTCGAATCGAAAACGCATTGACCTGATGCGTGAGATCGACGATGCGGAGATTGGGCGTGATACCGTACATGACGCCTTTGCAGAGAGCGACGGAATCGTCGATCACTCCGAAATCGGTCATGAAGACTACCGTGGGCGGGGTCGTGGCCGAGGGCTGCGCGAGAACTGGAGCGGCGACCAGAAGCATAACCGCGGTCCCGATTGACGACAGCCAAAACTTTCTCATCGAATTTCCTGCCGAGGATAATGTCATCCGCATAGAATCTAGACTCTCCGAAAGGCTGCCAGTTTACTAGGGATTGAGAAAAGAAAAAACTGTGCCGCTTTATGAATCTAATTCTGTTGCTTCGAGCAGAGCCCAAAGCTCGCTTGCGGCATCTATAATCGGTGCGGCAACCATTCGTCCATCATTGTTTCGATTCGACCGATGACAGGACATTTGTAATTGGGGGTTTTGCCATGGATGTTTGGCGCGATCGCCGGTCGGGCATTGTGGTCTGTTTATCTGAGACTGCGAGCGAAGCTCGCGGAATGGCTCCGGGGATCTTTCGGCAAGCCCCCGAATCGCGATCGTCGCCACGGAGTTGCTTGCCTTCGCCTTTCTGAATACCTTCCTAAGTGGGGTGCGGTTCGCGGCCTGGGGATGGTTGAGCAGACTGGGACCGTGGGCGGTCTGGATGAAATACGAATAGGAAAACAGTTTTTTTGCGGCATCGATGTTGGGGCAGATGGCAAAAACAAATATCGAAGGAGATTCAGCGATGTCTAATGTGATTCCCGAAAAATATGTCGACCTTTTTCAGAAGCGCGCTTTTGCCAGTCTAGGCACGCTCATGCCTGACGGACAACCTCAGGTCACTCCAGTGTGGTGCGACTTCGACGGTCATTATGTGATTTTCAACTCGGCGCGGGGACGGCAGAAAGATCGCAATGTGCGGCGCGATCCACGAGTGGCGCTGGCCATCATTGATCCGGATAATCCCTATCGCTATCTGGAGATCCGCGGCACGGTGGCTGAGATTACCGAAGAGGGCGCGGCCCAGCACATCGACAAGATGGCGAAAAAATATATGGGAGTGGATAAATATCCGTATGCCAAGCCGGGAGAGGTTCGTGTGCTGTATAAAATCCGGCCGGAGCATACGACGGCGATGGGCTAAGGTCGCAGTGCTGGCGGACACTTTTATCCGCGAAAAGCTATTGCGAATACGGTTTCGTAGTATCACTGCGTCTGGCAGGTCGAAAGCGTAGACTACGGGCCACAAACAACCGCAACGACGAGGGCCGCGGGCCGGAGTGCCCGCGCCATCCTAGTTTCTTTTTCCTTCTTTCTCTCTCTGGTCTTCTCTTTTTTGGTCTTCTCTTTTTCTTCCGGTGACCTTTCTTAAGCAGGCGAGTCCAACACTCGAGGGAACTTCAGGGGATCGGTTTCCGTATTAGAAGGCGAGTCGAGGGATTTTCCTCGTCTGTTAACTGGGGGAAGGATTATGGACGTTCCGAAGAATGGCCACGATGGTTTGCACGCGCATGCAATTGACGCTCAGGCCAATAGTATTTCCGCGCAGCAGGTGGTGAAGGCGGCGCACGAAGAACTCCTTCAGCTTATGCGGCAGCGGGCCGAAATCATGAAGCGCATTGGGACGGTGAAGCAGACCATTGCCGGGTTGGCGAATATTTTCGGCGACCAGGTGCTGGGTGACGACTTGCTGGAACTGATCGACCGCAAGCCGAACGGCCGACAGCCCGGGTTTACCAAGGCGTGCCGAAGAGTGTTGATGGAGATTCGGCGTCCGTTGGGAGCACGCGAAGTTTGCACGGAACTGGAACGATACGCCCCTGAAATTCTGGCGCGGCACAAAGATCCGCTGGCTTCGGTGACAACTGTTTTGAATCGTCTGGTGGACTACGGGGAGGCGCGCAGCCTGAACAACGACCGTGGACGCCGGGTCTGGGAGTGGATCAGCGAGAGTGGAACGGAGATGCCCTCGAGAAGAACAGCCTGAGATTGTCGATCCGACGGCTAAAGCCGCGTCTGAACAAAGCCGCGTCTGAACAATGATGCGATGATCCGATGATCGCAGTGCCACCCCACACCAAGGGCAGCATGGAGCTTTTTCGGGTGCTAGGCTGGCAACAACCTTCCTTTTTCCAGATGCCGGGTTATGTGTGCATACTGGGCCGCGTGAGGATCGTGCGTGACCATCACAATCGTCTTGCGAAAGCTTTCATTGAGGCGCTTCAGAATTTCCAGAATGTCGGTCGCTGAGGTGCTATCGAGGTCGCCGGTCGGTTCGTCGGCGAGAATCAGTGTGGGATCGCCGACGATAGCGCGAGCGATAGCTACGCGCTGCTCCTGTCCACCGGAGAGCTGTTTGGGAAGGTGATGGACGCGATCTTCGAGTCCGACGAGTTTGAGCGCGGTCATTACGTGATCGCGGCGTTGTTGCGCCGTCATCTTTGTCAGCAACAGCGGCAGTTCGACATTCTCAAACGCGGTCAGCACCGGAATGAGATTGAAGGTCTGAAAAACATAGCCTACGTGCGTGTTACGCCACTTCGCGGACTCTCCATCGCTGAGGCCGAAAATATTTTTATCCATAACCAGCAGTTCACCGGAGGTGGGACGGTCGATGGCTGCGATCATATTCAGGAGGGTTGTCTTGCCTGATCCCGATGGCCCCATCAGCGCCAGAAACTCGCCTTCGGCAATGTCAATGGAGACGTTGTCGAGCGCGGTTACCTGGAAGGCGTCGCGCTTGAAAACCTTGCTGACGCTACGCGCATGGACTACTTTGCTGCCCACGGCCGGTTGCTTTGGCGTTTGCGTTGTGATTGCACTCATGATCGCCCCTTGTTCGTTAGCCTTTGATACGAATCTTTTGCCCGTCCTGTAAATCCGTAGGCCCCACGGTCACTACACTTTCGCCGCCGACCAGCGAGTCCACGAGATAACCTCCAGAACGTTGACCTTGCACATGAACATCGCGACGCAGAACTTTGCCATTGAAAACCAGCAGCACAAATTTTGCTCCATCTTTATCGCGCAATGCGCCGGTGGGTACGAAGACATAAGTCGGTTTTGTGCCCGAGCTTTTGTCGTCGTCGGCCTTGGCCTCGAACTGCACGCTGGCATTCATTTCCGGCCGGAGATAGGAATCGGGTTGCAGAATCTGAACCTTGACCTGAACGGTTGCCTTCTGCCGATTCGCTTCCGGGGACATTTCGGCGATCTCGCCTTTGTAGGACCGATCTTTGAAGGCATCGAGCGTGACCATGCCTTCCTGTTTCGGCGACAGCTTGGCGAAGTCGTCTTGTGCGATATCGAGTTCGACCTGAATATCGTTCAAGTCCGCGAGCGACACGACCGAACCGCGCGGACCGCCTTCGGCGCCGCTGGCGAATTGAGCCGTCACTAATTCACCCTTCTCGGCAGTGCGATCGAGAATCGTCCCACTCACCGGCGCTCGGATGACGGTCGCATCGAGTTGGGACTTGGCGTATTGCATCTGGCCTTCAGCCTGCAAGAGATCCCCCTTGGCCCGTTCAATTTCTTCCGAACGCGGTCCGAGTTGCATAAGCCGGAAGGCTCGCTCTAACGAATTCATTCGTTGCTGGGAGGCATCATTTTTGGCGCTGGCATCGTCCAGACTCTGCCGGGACATAACCCCCTGAGCCACGAGATCGCGGGTGCGATCCAGATTGATCTTGTCATTCATGGCGGTGGCGCGCGCCTCGGAGAGATTGTGGTCGGCCTGCTGAATTTCTTCCGGACGCGAACCGTTTTGTTGCTCGAGGAGCCGCGCTTTGGCGCTTTCCACGACGCCTCGGGCCTGTTCGTACTGGGCGCGGTATTCCTCGTCTTCGAGGCGCACCAGAACTTGTCCTTCTTTGACTTTGTCGCCTTTTTCCACGCCGATCCAAGCCACGCGGCCCGTGACCTTGGAATTCACGCTGATCTTGTGGTGCGCCACGACGTACCCGCTCGCGGACAAGACCGTGCTGCCTGCCATGTTGCTGCCTTCTGCGGCGGCGCGCACGACTTCGACTTCCGGCGCATCCGGGCTGAGGAAGCGATAGGCCAGTGCGACGATTCCGAGCAAGACGACGACGGCGATTCCGCCCAGAATGAAGCGGCGCGACCATGGGGGTGCTTCTCCTCCGCCTGTTCGCAGCGAACGATCGATGCGCAGACTCTGCAGATCGTCGTCCTTGGTATCGATTGGTCCGAGGTTCGTGGGCATTGGGAACTACGCTATCCGGGTTTGCCGGTTCAGGATCAATTGTACGAAAAATATGCAACAAGCAGCCCCTAAGGGGGCGTTCGGTGCCGCATGACTCGTGGCATGGCTAAAGCCCGCCTTGTACGAATCGGATGGCGTTACGCCCGCAGCGACGTCAGGATATCCTGCCGCGCGGCATGCCAGGCGGGCGCGAAGCCTCCGAGCAAACCCATAATGAGTGCAAAGCCAACCGCCGCCAACCCGACTGCCCAGGTCAGGTGCAGACTGAAAACTGTTTCGCTGAAGGTGAGGGAGTTGCCGATTCCGGTGCTCATGCCATTGAACGGCAATATCAGAACGATCCCCACGATTGCTCCCAATAACGAGAGCAGCAGTGCCTCGATCACGAACGAGGTGAGAATGCTGGGGCGGGAGAAGCCGATGATGCGCAGGGTTGCAATTTCACGCGAGCGATAGGCTACGGCCGCATACATTGTGTTCATGGCGGCGAAGCTTGAGCCGATGGCCATGATGATTGCTACAAAGGTTCCGATAAATTTGATTGCTCCGCCCGAGCTGGTTTGTTTTTCGTAATATTCGGTTTCGAGTGTGCCTTCCAATTTAAGCCGTTGATCGTCGCTGACACGGTGTTTCAATGCGTCGGCTGCGATAGCGTCGGTGGCGCGCAGATATGCCGAACCGTAGCCTCCCTGGCGATCGAAATCGGTGGCGATCTGGTTCACGTCGCCCCAGATTTCCGAATCATAGGCAGTGCCGCCGGAATCGAAGACGCCCACGACTTTCCACTGCCCTTTGGCGAAATCGAGAGTGTCGCCGACGTTCGCGCCGGAAAAGCGATTGTGAATGGAATTTCCGACCACTACTTCCCGCTGCCCGGGAGTGAACCAGCGGCCTTCGATTAACTTGGCGCCGGGACGCAGCGTAAGCCCTGCGGGCATGAGGCCGCGAACCGAAACATTGACTTCGCCGGTGCCATCTTTGCGCGGCAGCACTACGACCACCACCCATTCGGCGGAGGCGATGGGTTCTCCTTGAGGGTCTTTGGCGATGCCGGGGAGCGTTTTCAGCGTGGGAAAGAGATTGCCATCAAAGCCTCCCGAAAGTTCGGCCGTGGAGCCTTTGCGCATGACGAGGACGTTGATTGGATCGCCGCTTGACTTGAAGGCTTTGTTCAGACCTGCCAGCAGTGCCATCAGGAAAACCGCCGTAGTGACGGTGAGCGCAATGCCTAGCGCCGTCATGATGGTGAGACCTTTGCGAAGTTTCAGATTGCGAATGTTATAGCTGATCGGAATCGCCATAGTCGTTCGTCTTTGGTCTTCTTACCTGATTCCTAGCCGATGTGGCGCAAGCCCTCCACGATATCTATTTTTGCGGCGTGATAGGCGGGAAAGATTGCGCTCAGAAATCCCACCATCCCCGCGACAAAGATGGACAGCAGCAGCGTCGGGGGTGCGACTTTCATTCCGGAAAAAAAGAAGCTCATTCCCGGGGCGTGCGCCAACGCCGAGACCAGTCCGATCGCCAGCAGGCAGCCCAGAGCGCCGCCGGTCAAAGCCACCAACACGGCTTCGCCAATATAAAGCTTCAAGACCGATTGGCGCGTGAACCCTAGCGTCTTCAGAACTGCTACTTCGCGGGTACGCTCGCGGATCGACATGGCCATGGTTGTGGCGGAGACGAGGAGCGTGGCAAACAACACAGCGAAGCAGATGCTCAGAATAAAGGCTTTCACGTTTCCAATGCTGTTGATGAAACTCAACTGAAAAGCTTTTTCGCTCTCGGTTTTTGTGGGTTCGGGTGAGTTGCGGAAGGTGTCATCGACCGCGGATGCCACTTTCGGGACGCTGCCGGGAGAATCGGCAAGGATGGAAAACGTGCCCACCCTTCCCTTGGCGAACGGAACTGCCTCTTCAACATAGGTTTGGTTGAAATAGACAGAATTGGTGGGCTCTGGCCCGGCGTAGATTCCGCGAATCGTGAGTTCGAGATCTACGGGATAGATGGTGCCTTTGAACACAATGCGGTCGCCGAGTTTCCAGCCATATTTTTTGGCGAGGTCGACATCGACAATGGCGCCAGCACGATCGCGCTGCCAGGCCAGCACTTGATCCGCAGGAATTTTGAAGTCGGTGTAAATTTTGAGAATTTCGTCGGGGTCGGTGCCGAACTGGGCGAACATATTCTCCGGCTTATCGTCCTTATATATGCCTCCAAACCAGTTATTGGGGGCGACGGCGACCACGCCGGGAATGGTTCGGATTTTCGCCCGGTAAAACGACGGCATGGATTCGGTGAGCGAGACGCGGTGACGGGTAATCAAGCGCTGCGCGGATTCGGCGCTGAAGGTATCGATGTAGAAAGTGCGCCACACGGTCATCATCAGAGTCAGCAGCAGGAGGGAAAACGTGATACTTAGCACGGTCAGAATGCTGCGCCGCTTGTTTCGAAACGCGCTTTTCGTCACGAAGCGGGTTAAAGTCATGCGAGGTAGACTCCAAGAAAGTGCGCACGGTTACAAGAAATTTCCAGGGAGAGAGCCCCGATGCGTTAGGTATGAGGATAAAGCAGTGAAGGCTTGTCGACAACTGATTTGGGCGGACTTTTCTTTCCTTCTTCTCTCCTTACCTTATCCTTATCCCTTATCCTTATCATTCCTATCCTTATCTTTAAATCCTTATCCTTGTCGACAGTGATGTAGGGGCGCGCTGGGTTAGACATTCTCCATCTGTTGATTGTTGAGGGTCCCTGGTGATGCAATCGGTCCTTATATGTCAGCGACCCGCTTTTGAAGATTTCATGGCTCTGTGGTACGGTCCTTAGCAATGGGTTTGCGCCTGATGAGCGTTATGACCGGAAATAATTTCCCCGACCCCAATCCGCTACCATCCCCCGAGCCCACCATACCGCCAGTGAAGGAACCGCCCGACGATCCACCATTACCTCGATCACCCGTAATCGAGCCTGACGATCCTGCCGAACCCAATCAGATCTAACCAGAGCTCTACTCAGTTGGCGAACGGTGTGCAGAGACTTTCCCGTGACCTCTCCCGATCTCGACTAATTTGCGGCCGCGTTATTTCGTAGGTCGTGAACCGCGTACCCCTCAGGCACTTTAAACAAATTTGGATCGGGCTCTGACCGTGACACCTCGTGTACGCGAACCACTTGCTTGCCTTCTCGCGGATCTTTTCGCGTGATTCCCAGATTCACCTGCAGCTCAGGCGAGTACCAGAACTCGCGTGTGATCGAGAGTGCTTGACTGTTGCCCATGACCCCTGCATTGATGGTGATGGTTTCTTGCGTTCCCACCACGTTGATGCCATCCATGACATCATTTCCAAGACTCTGGCGGGACAAGGTGCGTTTGCCATCATCGAAGGGCCCGACGGGCCTCAGCGTGAACGCGGCGGATGCGAAATAATTGGTCACATTGCAGCTATGAGTGGCCACCATACAGAGGGTTCGGGTGTGCGTGACAGGGTCAAAGATCTGAAACCGGTAGCGTCTGGGTTCCTGGTTCGAATTGACCGGCACAAAATTGCGGCCTTCGCGATAGATGCGGCCCTGACTATCCCGGGCGACCATGGCAAACAGATGCGTAGTGACGACGCTGCCATCCTCGAGGATGCGAGTCCATTCCGTCGTACCTCTGCCTGAAAAGGGCTGTCCCGGAAGCGGACGAACACTGATGCCATCGACATGGTAGGTGGTACCCCCGTCAGGGCCGCGCATCCATTCTTCGGAATCTTGTGCGATAAGGGAGGAAACGATCAGCAGAAACGCTGCCAGTAAGGTCCCAACTCTCATAGATCACCTCACTCTGGACAGCTTCAAACTGTAACATGGTGTGGCTGAGCCACGAACCGAAAAATGGTTCAGGGATCACATGTCGGAGGTTCCCGATCGTCTGATCGAGTATGACGAGCTAGAACACCTTCGAACGAGAAAGATCTGGTCACTGACCAGCAGCCTCACGCCTCCCTGCGAGCGAGAAGCCTGCTTGGCTGTCCTGTTTCCGAGAGCAGCCGTTTCCACAGCCAGCCTAGCCATCAAGCCGGAATGCCACTCCACATCGCGATCAATGCCCTGCGATCAATGCCCAGCAGACAAAGTGCTTGTCTAGACGCTACCCTAATCTCCCATGGACGAATTGAGGCTTCCGCATCTGTTGGTCAGCCAGTACCGGGCATCACTTTCTATGCTTGGACAAGCCATCGAGGTCTGTCCTGAGGATCTGTGGCTGGCTTCTGATTATCGCAACAGGTCTTGGCATATCGCCTACCATGCGGTCTTCTACACGCATTTCTATTTGCAGGAGAGTCAGGCTGATTTCCGAGCCTGGGGGAAACATCAAGCGGATTCTCAATATCTTGGCCCCCGGCCGTGGGAGCCGAATAAGGTTCCTGCGGTAGTGAGACCTTACTCTCGGGCGGAGGTGTTGGAATATCACAAACTCTGTTGCGCGGAGGTAGAGGCTCGCGTCCCGAGGCTTGAGCTCTCTGCGCCTTCCGGCTTCTATTGGCTGCCGTTTAACAAGATGGAGCTGCAGCTCTATAACATTCGACACTTGCAACATCACACGGGGCAATTGGCGGATCGGCTCAGGGCGGTTGCGGGGGTTGGCGTAGATTGGGTTCTCTCGGGCTGAATGAATCTGGATAGTTCGCTTTCTCAAGCCATATTGAGTCGCCCTTTGTCAAAATCCACGCGGAGGCAGCGGGGCAAGTCCGCGAGCGTCGTCTGGCGAGAGCTTTCTCGGGCCACTGGGTAATGTTCTACTCGGCTGCGCGGGACACTCTGTACTGCCAGCGATGCAGGCGCGATGAGGACTCGACTGAAAAGAACCCGACTCTCGCCCTGAATGCTCTCCAAGGTCATTCGCTCATTGGTGGGGCCAACAGAACTTACCCGGGAACCCCCGCCCGCTGCCGCAAGTCACTCCCATCTTATACAATTGGGCGGCATCAAAATACCCGAGGGGGAGCTATGTCGAATCTAGAGAATGCACTACGTGAGCTTCGTGAGAAGCGCAGCCACGCACGGATAGAACTTGATAAGTTAGATCAAATAATTTCTGGGATCGAATCCTTGAACGGAATCGGAACAGCGGCACCCAGCAACATAACCCAACCGAAACGAATTATATCCGCCGCTTCACGGCGCAAAATGGCGTTGGCACAGAAAGCCCGATGGGCGAAGGTACGAGGCGGGTCGCAACCAACAGTAGTGGCGAAGGCGACGGGCTCGGCTCCTGCGAAGCGCACAATGTCGGCATCAGCCCGCAGGAAGATCGCGGCGGCACAAAAGGCGCGGTGGGCGAAGATACGGGCGCAGGAGAAGAAAGCGGCGTAGAGTAGCGGCGGCTTCGCTCGTGCAAGCCCAACTCAGTGCGGGGGCATGTGGCAATGTCCGGTGATCCTATATGGTGGGTGACGTTGGCGCGTGATGTTGTCGCATTTGCGATCACGGCCAGTGCAGGAATTCTTCTGTGGTTTCGAAAACGAAGGTCTCGGCACTGGCCCATCACATTCGGGAAAGTGGAATCTGCATCGACATATCAAGACAATTTTAAGTGGCTGACGGATGTTTCGTACTCTTATAGCATCGAGAGGAATTTCTATTCTGGGCAGTTTCAGTTGCGCTCTCGAAGCGAGCGGAAGGCGAACGATCAGGAACTCCGTTGGAAGGGGCGAACCGTCACAGTAAGGTATTCCCCCGCGATCCGCATGTCTCCATCGTCAGAACCGAAGACCAAGATGGTTTGCAGGGGATCGCTTCGAGCACTCGCCTGACGTAAACCGCGAAGCATGAATCTCTGACACTGGATTGACCAGCACCCCTCGGCGTTTGCGGTGATCTTCCCGATCTGCTTTGTCTGTTTGTTTGGTCGCCGCGATTATCAGCCTCGTGGGCGGTTGGCACGCGCCCAACCTACTTGTGCTTGGTGGCAATACTTTTCGTTTTTGTCCGGTTCTTGTACCCACTGTTGAGAAGTCAGCGCCACCGCGAAGTCTGCGAAATGCCCGTGGTCTTGTTATCAGCAACTTCCGCAGCATCAGGCACTTAGGGACAGCGGGATTTGAACTTTCGTAACTCTCAGTCGGGCAGTCAATGGCGGTATTCTTAAGTTCGATTCTCCCCCTTTGTTAGCTAATTCCATATTTCAGGGTGTAGTGCGGCTTACCCCCGCGAGGCGACTGTAATGGCGACGATGTTTGGCCGGTTTGAAATTCAGAGTGAGCTTTCCAAGTCCGACACCGCCTTGATTTATAAGGCGATGGACACGGAAGCCAATCAGGTTGTGGCGCTCAAGACGCAGAGTCTGGAGCCGCTGGGCGAGCGCGCAGATGCGTTTGTCGAAACGCTGATCGCCGAGGGCGAGGCCACTCGCAATCTTGCGGGGCAGAATATTGTGCTGCTCTACGGCGCGGGCGAGATGGACGGCCAGTTTTGCGCGGCGATGGAGTACATCCAGGGCAACAGCGTGGCTACGATGCTGGCACGGAAGGAAGGCTTCTCGATCTGGGACCTGCTCGACATCACCCGCCAGCTTTGCGCCGGACTGGAGCATGCCGCCTCGAACGATGTCGCCCATCATTCGCTCGAACCCGCAAAGATCATGGTGCAGTGGGATGGGATGGTGAAGATACTGGGCTATGGTATCTCCAACATGAGCTTGATTGGCGCGGGGTTGGGAAATGGTTTGGGACGGTTGATGCCTTACTGTTCTCCCGAACAGATTCGCGGGGAAGCCATTGATCTGCGTTCGAATCTGTTTACGGTGGGAGCGATTCTTTACGAAATGGTGGCTAGCCGAAAGGCGTTTGACGCCGAGGATGCGGGTGCGCTGGCCAGTCAGATCGAGAACGAGACGCCTCCGGCTCCGGTTTCGGTGAATTCAAAGATTCATCCCGCGGTGAGTGCGCTGATTATGAAGGCGCTGGCGAAAAATCCGGCAGAGCGTTATCAAAGCGCGCGCGAACTGGTGGAGGATCTGGAGAAGTGCAAAGAAAACGGCAAGAAGGCGGGCACGGATTCCAAGAAACCTGTCTCGGTGCCGAAGGTAGCGGTGGATTCCGCAGCCCGCGCCGCAGCAGCTAGCAAGTTTGTGTCGACAGGCTCGAGCGCACCCAAGCCGGCTCCTCCTACCGCGCCACGGCCAGTCGCGCCGAGACCCGCCACTCCGGTTGCGGCGCGACTTGACGCGCCCACGCTATCGCAATCCAAAGCGCCAACTAGCGAGGGCAGAGCCGCTGCGGCGGCTGCTGGCGCCCTCGCGGGAACCCGCGCTGTCGGTGTATCCAGCGCAGACTTTGACGCAAAATCCGAGACGAATTCCGACTCAGAGTCTAGCGTGCAGTTTGAGAGCGCGGCGGCAAACGAATTCGAAGTGAGTGCTCCCGAATCTCAGACATTACCGGAGTCGGTTTTGTCGGTCGCGGCAGTGGAGCCAGAAGTCGAGCAGCCAACGCCAGGTGTGGCCGGGGATCCGATGATGTCCCAGGCTGCGGCGGGCCCATCCTCTGGCACCAGCTTTTCGGACCTAGCGGAAATGCCTCCGTTGAAGGAGCCCGTATTCACTCCGCCGCCTCCGCCCGAGCCGATTGATTCACCTCGACAGGTGGAACAGGTATATACGGGCAAATCGTCACGCAAAGACGAGAAGCCAAAGATCCAGCCCCGCGAGGTCGCGCAAAAGGCGTTTACGGAGATCTCTACCATTCCGCCTCGGCTGATGTTGATTTCAATTTTGGGTGCGGTCGCGCTGATCCTGGTGGTTTCGATCGCAATCTTCTTTCATGTGCGGTCGGAAGACGACGATGCGACGGTGGCTCCGCGGCCTACGAAAACGGCCAAAGCCACGCCACCAGCCGAGCCGGTTGCGCAAGCTCCCGTGGCACCGGAGGTTCAGGCCCCAGTCCAGGCAGAGCCTCAGCCGGTCGCCCCCATTGTGGAAGCGCAGCCGAACTTGACGGTACGGCAAGTCGAAAAACGCGTTGCAAAGAATGCTCGACGCGCGCCTGCGCCCGCTCCAATGCCAGTTGTAATCCCAGGCCAGGCGCTGGTCGATTCCACGCCGCAGGGCGCGCCCTTTCAGGTTGACGGAAGGAGCGATCCGTCGTGGGTCACACCATTTACTCTGATGGACCTCAGCCCGGGTAAGCACATCATCTCGGTGAACAAGTCAGGCTATTCGTCTGAGATACGGTCGGTCGATGTTGCGGCCGGCAGCAAGTCATCGCTGCTCCTTCATCTGTCGCCGATGAATGCCTTGATCGTGGCGAGCAGCACACCGCCCGGCGCCCAAATCCTTATCGACGGCAAGCCTACGGGACGAGTGACGCCGGCGCAGTTCGCCATCGAAAAGGGAAGTCACACGGTTCTGTTGCGCAAGCAGGGATTCCTCGACGAGACCATTACCACCGATCTTGGTCCCGCTCAGAATTTTCAGTACTCGCCTACGCTTAGGGCGCTCGGCAATACCGAAGATATTCGGACCGTCGGCAAGTTGAACAAACTCTTTGGACACGGCGGCGACAGTACGGCAGGCATGGGTTCCATTAGCATCCACACCCAGCCGAAAGGCGCACAGGTCGCCATCAACCAGCGCGTGCTGGATAAGTTAGCACCGCTCGACGTTATGCTCGGACCGGGCAATTACATTGTTGATATCACGTTAACCGGATTCAAGTCGGTGCACAAAGTGGTCAGCGTCGACAAGGGCGGCAAGGTTTCAATCGACGAAGTTCTGGAACGGGAATAGGGCGGCCATCCGACGAGCTTTTCAGTGGAGTTGAAGATTTCCGTTACGCTTCCTCGGAGATGGGCGCTAGCCTGGGGTTCACGGTAAGTCGGGGCTACACTACCCGGCGAATGAATCCTTTCTTACAAAATAAGCCGGCGCTTGGGACTTATTGGGTGTAGTCCGCAGAATAGAGAACAGTTCTATCGTCCGTTACTTGGGACTGGAAATCAGACCGCAAACCAAATTACAAGCCCACGATTCAGGCGCACACAGAATAAGGCACGACAAGAGGAGTTGGCATTGTGTCACTTCGCCCTACGCCAGTAGGTCAGGTCCAGAACTCTTGCCGGGCCTGCGCGAAATAAAATCGGTCGAGAACTTTTCCCGCGGGGAACACTGTTTCAACAGCGTTTCGCTACCTCTGGGCGTCTATCCGGTGGAACGCGGCGAAGTTCGGATTCTTCTGTCCACAGGTCAGAAGCAAAGGCAGCTGCTGGAAGCTGTCGTTTCGGGAGTGGGGCTGGGGTTCGGTGAAAGCCTGACCGGGAAGAATCATCGCATCACCGCTGAAGCCTGGGACAAGACTTCTCTGGCCTTTATTCCGCGCGAGACGTTCCACGAAATCCCGCGCGGGCGCGGCGATGTTTGCATGGAGATCTTGCAGTTATTGGGCGACGACTTACACGGGCTTTACCGCAAGTTCCCTAGTATCAGTGCGCATCCTGGGGGCCCGCGGCACCGGCCATTCGACGAACAGCTGAATGAGAGCGCTCGTTCTCAGTTCTTAATACTCCGTCACGACAACCTCAAACGCGGATTTCCTGCCATAGGACTCATCGTCTCAGGCAGCACGTGTTCTGTGGTTTTGGAACGACCGAGAGGTTGGGAACCGAGAACCGGGAACTGCCTTAGTTTGCTTTGAAGTTGATGGTAATCTGCGTCTGGATTTCTACGGGCTGGCCATCGAGGAAATACGGCTTGTATCTCCACTGGCGAACAGCTTCGAGCGCGGCGCGCGCAAGAAGTGGGTCTCCGCTCAAAACCCTCGGGTTTACGACGCTGCCTTGTTTGTTGACCGTGGCTTCGATTTGTACGGTGCCCTGGGCGTGGACCGCGAGCGCAGCTTGAGGATACAGCGGTTGTACCCGTTTGATCAGCAGGCCTTGCGACACTCCCTGCGAGATTCTTAGTGTGGCCAGCGTCGGCCGTGCAAGGTTCGCTGGCGCGGAAGACATCAGACCGTTCAGGCTGCTGTCGTTGGCGGGCGCAACGGCGAGCGCGGGCGCAGACTCCTCAGCTTGGGGCTGGCTCTGCGGCTTGGCATTTGCGGGGTTTGCCTTCACTACGATCGGCACCGCATCGGGACTCTTCGCGGCCGGTTCCGCGTTGGCGGCGATGCGATTTGCCGAAGGATTGGCAGCATCGGCCGTCGATTTGTTCAATAGTTTATTGAGCAGGCCTCCCGCGGGCGTCTTGGAAGCTGCGGGTTGGGTTGTAATGTTCGCCTGGTCACCCGGGATTGTCGAAGTTGAAGGCGCTGGCGCTGGAGACGACATGGGGGCCAGAACGGGGGGCCGCGACTGCTGCTCCGAAGGCGCAGTCACCGACTGCGGAGCCGGGCCTGTGCCGGAACGGCCAAACCTCCCGAAAGTGACGTAGCCGAGCGCTGCCAGAGCCAAGATGGCCGCAGCGGCGATCACAAGCTTTTTCTTGCCGCTCGATCCGCGGGAATCTTCTTCACCTAATGCGCCAAAAGTGGGCGCGTCGGAACGGCCGAGCGAACCGAACGTGGGGGTGGCCCCGTAAGCGGATTCATGCAAGGCAATGGCCGGCTCGAATTCGGCAGTCTTGTTCTCCGCGGTCTTGTTCGCGTTCGGCGGCGGAACAGTCGCCGGCAACGCGGTAGCTTCTTTGGCCGGAGCGGTGGCGGCGGCCGATCCCGCGAACGACGTTGCCGCGGGAGTGATGCTTGGAGTGGGCACGGACGCGGCGACGACGGTTGTGCCTGTCGTGAATGAGTCATGCTCGGCGGCGTCGTGGTTGGTAACACTCAAGGCAGCTGGTTGGCGAGCTTCCTGCATCGGTTTCGGCGCGCTCGCGACTGTTGTCTGGGTCGCCGGAGCTTGGGTCGCCGCAGCTTGGGTCGCCGGTGCCGGGATCGTAGATGCCTGGATCGTCGGGGCCTGGACTGCGGGTGTGAAAACAGCGGCAGTCTTGTTCGAAATTTCTGCCGAGGCTGCAATGGTTGGCAGCGGCGCTTCGAGTTCGGGTGGTTCGATTGGCTTTGGAGGTGGAGTGAATGCCGGCGCGTTCTGCGGGACTGGCTGAACGGAACTGCGATCGGATACCGGCGCGGTTTTCGCCGGCATGCCGGCACCGGCCGAGCTCGCAGCGGCAGCATCGGAATTTTTTCGCAAGAGTCCGCGGGCAACTCGAAGCGTCCCCTTGGCCTGCTCGACGTTGATCGGTTTGGTAAGCACCAGATTGGCACCGATGCGATAGGCTTTGGCCACTCCCGCTTGCCCTTCGACCAGGGCAATCGCCAAGGAGCTCTGGTTGGAGCTGGAATTTCTGGCGCTCTTGAAGAGCAGGGAAGCGTTTTGCTCGTTCTCGCAATCCACAACAATGGCGTCGTAGCGCTGCGTCATCAATTTCTTGACCGCGGCAAAAGGCTCATGAACCGGTTCTACGGTGAAGTCCAGTTCGCTGAAGACCTGGCTTACGACGCGAGCCAGTTTTTCCTCAGGACAGAAGAGTAAAGCTTGGTAACCCATGATGAGCCATCGTAGGTAATCCGATGGGTACCAGCAAGTTACGGGGGTAATTGAGCTTCAAGCCAATGCGGAGTAGGGGCGTCGTTCGTCGCTGGTCGTTTGTCGTTCCGGGCTCTTCGGATGGCCTCGATCGCAAGGACCTTAGGTTGGCGGTCGACTAACGACCAATGACTAACGACTAACGACTAACGACCTTCTAACTCGTCTGTATGGATCGATGTGAGGATCGCAGATGCTCAAAATCATGGGTGCTGAAAATCAATGATGACTACGGTCTGAAAGGCCTGCACCTTTCCGTCACGCACATAAGGCCGATAACGCCACTGCTGCACAGCTTCGATGGCGGCAGCCGCCAAGGTTGCGTCACCTTCTACCAGTCGCACGCCACTAACTTTTCCTGTCTCATCGACGACTTCTTTGAGGACGATTGTGCCCTCCGCTTGTGAGCGGGCTTCGGCGGGATACTTTGGCGGAACGCTATGAGACAGGCGCTTTTCGGCGCCTTTCGAAGAAAGAATGATCGCGGTACTCTCGCCCGGAAGTGGTGCGCTGGATAGGGCTGCGGCAAGGGAGTCTTTCTTGGGGTCGTTTTTGTTGTTGCTCTTGGTGTCGTTTGACTTGGGGATGACCGGTGTATTTGTAGTTGGCACCACTGAAGATATCGCTGCCGACGTTGGCAGAGCAGTTGCTTTGGCCGGCGTTCCGGCCGGCTGCGCAGTAGCGTTCGCGGTGCTCCCGCTCGGCAAAGCCGCGGGCGGATTTGCGGCTGAGGCGGTCGGTGCAATGGCTGCGGAATCGGTGGCGCCCGTCGGAGTCTGATTTGGATCGGCGGGCGTTTCTGAAGCCGTTGCCGGCGTGGCTGGAGCCGGAAGGTTCGGGGTCGCTGGCCGCGGGTTCTCCTGCGGATGCTTGATTCCGGCTCGGACGAGCCCCCGATCGATCAGGGCCAGCCCGCGATCGATTTGCGGTTGCGCGCTTTCGCGAAATCCGGGTTGATACATCCATGCAGCATAAAATCCGGCGCAGGCGAGCACGAGCAGCAACAGGGCTACCAGCGCGCCGCGTGGTTTCTGCCGGCTTTGCCGGTGAGTAACGACGGGAGTGAAAGCTTGCAGCTCTGGTTCGGCTGGCTTGGCTTTCGGTTCCGAAGTCTTAACTTTGACCTCTTCGAGCTCCGCTGCCTCCAGTTCGGTTCTATCGATTTCTGCGAGAACCGGGTCGTCGGAAAGGACGGTTGAGGGCGCTGGGTTTGACTTGACAGAGACCGCGGCAGCCGAGGATGGTTCCGATGAAGGGGGAGCGAATGATGGAGGTGGCTCTAATTCAAATAATGATACAGAAGACGCCGGCTTGGCATTCAATTCTGGAGTCGCAGGCCGCGCACTGGTTTCTTCCCCCGCGGGATGCATCTGCATCGCGGGAGCGGCCGCAGACATCGTTGCGCTCGCGGCGGTGGCGCTCGCAGCGGCCGGAACAGAGGTTGCTGCGAAACCTGGAGCCGGCTCGGCAAAGCTTGTCAGTTGGGAGGAAACGCCCCCGGTGGCTGCGCCATGTGCTCGGGTTTCATCGCTGATAGGGCCAGCCGCGACGGGCGCTGCAGCCGCACTTACGGGCTGCTGGGGAATATGGTCGGCTGCCGGAACATCTTTTCGCACCCGACCTACAGCGGTGCGGATCGTGGTCCTGGCCTGGTCCTTTGCGACGGGCTTGGTCAGAATCAGCTCTGCGCCCAGACGAAAAGCAGTGGGCAGGCCGGCGCGGCCATCGACAATGGCGATGGGCACAGGGTTATTGCCATTTTTTCCGCGACGGCACACATCAAAGATCAGCTTAGCGGCGGGCAGGTTTTCGCAATCGACCAATACCAGGTCGAAACTCTGCGAGTTGAGTTTTTGAGCAGCGGAGACACCGTCGAGGGGCCGCTCGCAAGTTACTGACATCTCTTCTAAGACACCAGTAATCGCGCTAACAGCCTGGTCATCCGGCGACAACAGCAGAGCATGGGGCATAGCTCTCCCATGCTAGGAACCGGCGCGGAAAGCCGCAAGTTACGTGGGTAAGGGGGTGGCCCCCTATAGTTTCAGGAACGTGGCTGTTTCTGTCCGAACGCCGACTCCGCAGGAGGATAGACCATGGAATCGCTGAAGGCCACCTTGTCGGCAGGCGCAAAATCGGGGAACGGCAGATTGCTTTGATCGCGCCATTCCGCGACTTGCCGCTCGGCGGCGGCAGTCTTTTCTTTGTCGAGTCCGGGATCCCGCGAGAGATAAAGAGTCTGCGACGGGAAAGCGAAACCACTGCCCGATTGCTGGACGATATCGAGGATATGCAGCAGCAGGTCCTCGCGGATGGCGGTGAATTCCGCGAAGTCGCGGGTGAGCACGTAGCTGAAAATCTCGAGCGTCAGGGCGCTAGGGTCGAAGCTCGCGAAGCGGATGCGGGCGCTGCCACTTTCGACTTTTGGATGCTCGTACAGCAGGCGGCGGATTCCCGCCAGTATGTAGCGCAATTGGTCGGACGAGGTTTCAGAGCGCAATCCGAGCGTGGGATTGAAAAGAATCTTGTCGCGCCGGGTGAGGTTCTCGATGTTCATGGTGGCGAGGGCGCCGTTCGGTATCGAGAGCTGGGTACGCTCGGTGGTGCGAATACGGGTGGAACGCAGGCTGATGTCTTCGACCGTTCCCACGCGATCGCCGAAGCGGCAGCTGTCACCGACGCGAATGACTTCGTCGGCCAGAACGGAAATTCCGCCGAAAAGATTCTCCAGCGTTTTTTGGGCGGCGAAGGCAATCGCGATGCCGCCGATGCCAAGGCCGGCGAGCACGGTGGTCAGGTTGAAGCCGACGGTGTTCAGGATGGCCAGCATGCCGACAATCACGACCAGCGCTTTCAGCAGCCGTTCACCCAACACCATCAGGGTTTCAGTGCCGATGCGGCCCGCGCCGACGGCGCGGAGCCGGAGGCGTTGCATGGTGACGCTGGTGACGCGAAGGAGAAACCAGAAAAAGCCAATGCTGACGAGAACTGCAATGATGCGATGGTAATAAAGACGGGTGAGGAGAGGCAGTCCCAGATAGTCGCAAATTACGCGGTGCGCGAGGGCGCTGAAGGACACCAGCAGCGGCGCGGACATCCGACTGTAAGCGTGGAGATTGGGACGATTTCTGAACTTGAGCCAAAGGCGGCGCGGAATTGCGAGCAGCAGAACCACGCCCCATCCAAAAACGAGTGCCACTGGGATGGCCGCGAAAAGCGCCAGCCATTGCCAGAGAGGCATTCCGAGAAACACATTTCGCACCAGGCTCTGCGGGAGTTTGCTTTCGACCTGGTGAGCTTCTAGGTTTTCGTACAGCTCGGGGACTTTGCTGAGTGTGTCAGAAGAAAAAAGCCAGACTTTTCCGGAATTTGGATCAGAGGCTCGGATGAGCACCACGGGGACATCTGCATCGCCAGCGGAAAAAACCCCAATGGTTTGCAGATCGGCGGTGCCGAACTCGGGACTGCCTTCGCGATTTGTGCTGAGCCTTCCCACTCTGCCCACGAAAGAACGGTCCATGAGCACCTTCAGCTTCTCGGCTAGCTCAGGTCCCTGCGACTGGCGGTGCGCGGCGCTCATTTGCAGGTAATCGGCGGCGCTCTTGTAGGTTCCGTTTTGAGCGGCTTGCAGGAATCCGAAGGCCGTTCCTGAAGGAGTGTCCCGTCCCAGTGGATCGGCGGAGGCTGCGGTTGGTTCCTGAGTTTGTCCTCCAGTCTTCAGCAGGCTGCTCACAGACTGAGCCCGCACCCCATGGGTGAAAAGGGAAGCGACAAGAACTAACAGCGCCAGTTTTCTCATCGTATTCAACCAGGCCAGCAATTACAGAGGTCCTTCGCTTCGCTCAGGATGACAGCGCGATCGTGGCATTCGCTATTTCTTGGGACGATAAATGTCGGTGGCCTGTCCGTAGAAAACTTCCGCCGCTTCCATCATCGTCTCCGAGAGCGTAGGGTGCGGATGGATCGTCATGCCGACATCGGCCGCCAGCGCGCACATTTCGATGGCGAGCACGCCTTCGGCGATTAGCTCGCCCGCGCCCGCGCCGACAATGCCGACGCCGAGCACACGTTCGGTTTTGGGATCGATAATCAGTTTGGTAAGACCTTCAGGCCGGTCGAGGGTGACGGCACGGCCCGAGGCTGCCCATGGGAACTTGGCGACGGCGATCTCGCGTCCTTGTTCTTTGGCCTGGGTTTCGGTTAATCCAGCCCACGCGATTTCTGGATCGGTGAAGACGACGGCGGGAATCGCGTTCGGCTCGAAAGCAACCTTGTGGCCTGCGATCGCTTCGACCGCGGTGCGTCCCTCATGCATTGCCTTGTGAGCGAGCATCGGTTCGCCGGCGACGTCGCCGATGGCGTAGATTGTCGGATCGGCAGTCTGGCGCTGTCCGTTGATCTCGATGAACCCCTTCTGGTTGACTTTGACCTTTGTCTGGTCGAGACCGGGGATCTCGGAATTCGGGCGGCGGCCGACTGACATCAGCACGCGATCGAAGACCTGCTCTTTTTCTTTTACATTTGTACCGTCAAGAGTTACGCGGATGCCGGTCTTTTCATCCTTTAGCGACTTGACGGTGGTATTGAGCAGGATGGCGGAGAAAAGTTTTTCCAGGCGCTTGTGCAGGGGCAAAACCAGGTCGCGGTCGGCTCCGGGCAGCAAGCCGGACAACATTTCGACGCAGGTCACTTTGGTGCCGAGCGTGGCGTAAACGGATCCTAGTTCTAACCCAATGTAGCCGCCGCCGATGACGAGGAGCGTTTTTGGAACGTCGGGCAAGTCGAGTGCGCCGGTTGAATCCATGAGGCGTGGGCTGTCGAGTTTTAGGCTCGGTACGACGGTGGGACGCGATCCGGTGGCGATGATGATGCGGTCGAAGGTCAGGCTCTCTTCGCCGCCGCCAGTCTTCGTGACTTTCAGCGTGGTCGAACTCACGAACGCCGCTTTGCCGGACACGAATTGCACGGCGCGCTGTTTGGATAACTGGCCGAGGCCGCCAGTGAGCTTCTTGACTACGCCTTCTTTCCATCCGCGAAGTTTGTTGAGGTCAATTTTGGGCTCGGAGAACTCGATACCCCAGTTCTTGGCTTGCTCGGCTTCTTCGAGTAGCTTGGCCACGTGCAGAAGGGCCTTCGAAGGGATGCAGCCGCGATAGAGGCAGACGCCGCCGGGATTTACTTCCGGATCGATCAGGGTAACTTTCATGCCCAGGTCGGCGGCCAGAAATGCGGCGGCGTATCCGCCGGGACCACCACCTATGACTGCCACACGGAGATTTGCAGAGTTCGTCATTTCGTTATTTATCCTTAAACTACTTCGCTAAGCAGCGAAAGCTTCAAGCGCAGAGAGCGCAGAGCACGCTGAGAAAATCGAAATAAAACCAAAAGTGACCGGCTGCAACGCTTGTCACACGATTCCCAAGGTCCCGCGCCCAGATACAGAAACAGAAGTTCTCCGCGATCTTTGCGTCCTCTGCGATTCAATTTGCTTACCCCTGAACCGAGAGCAGGAACGGCTGCTCGAAGGCTTCCGCAATCCAGCGTAGAAAACGGGCGGCGTCGGCTCCGTCGATCAACCGGTGATCGTACGAGAGGGAGAGGGGCAGAATCAAGCGCGGCTCGAATTTGTTGTTCACCCACTCCGGCTCCATGCGCGAACGCGACAGGCCTAGAATCGCGACTTCGGGATGATTCACGATGGGTGAAAATCCGGTGCCACCGATTCCCCCTAAATTGGTGATGGTGAAGGTGCCGCCTTCCATCTCGGCAGGAGCGAGTTTCTTGTCGCGGGCTTTCTTGGAGAGTTGCGTCATCTCCGCCGCCAGCTCGACGATATTTTTCTTGTCTACGTCACGTATGACGGGCACCAGAAGGCCCCGATCGGTGTCCACTGCGACTCCGATGTTGATGTACTGCTTGTAGATAATTTCTTCCTTCCCCATATCGATGGAGGCGTTGAATTGGGGAAAGACTTTCAAGGCTGACGCGCAGACTTTCAGCGCAATCGCGGTGACGGTCATCTTGCCGCCGGCTTCTTCGACTCGGGGCGCGAACCGGGCACGCAACTGTTCGAGTTCGGTGATGTCGGCGCGATCCTGCTGGGTGACATGCGGGATGGTGTTCCACGCTTCACGCAAATGCTCAGCCGTTTTTCGGCGCACGCCGCGCATCGAAACCCGCTCGATTTTTCCCCACTTCGAGAAGTCGGGAAGTTCAGGCACGGCGAAGCTTCCGCGTGGAGTTTGTGCTGCTGCGGCCGCTGCCAGCAAAGCATTCTTGGCGCACAGCTTCACGTCGTCTTCACTGATGCGTCCGCCCGGGCCACTTCCTTGCACGCCGTGGATGTCCACTCCGATTTCGCGCGCCAGGCGGCGGACGTGCGGCGCGGCCGGCACGGGGTCGCGATGTTCTGTACCGGCGACTTTGTCCAGTTGCACGGGCATGCTGAACGACGGTTTTGCAGCTTGCGGCTGATCGGGCGGCAGAGCCTGTTCTTCGGATTTGCCTTCGGCCTTCATTGCCAATTGAAACGAGAGCCGCGCCCCCTGCTGTTCGGAACTGTGTTCGACAGGCGGGTGCTTGCGAGCAGGTTCTGCCGCGGCCGTGACACCGCCCTCGAGCGTGAAGATGACATCACCAACCTTGACTCGTTGTCCCTCCTTGACCTTGATGTCGCGGACAACGCCGCTGACCGTGGAAGGAACTTCAACCACCGCTTTATCGGTTTCCAGCTCCATGACGGGCTGGCCTTCGGAGATGGTCGCACCCGGCGAGATCATCAAGCGCACGAGGTCGCCGGAGTCGATGTTTTCTCCCAGTTCCGGCATTTTGAATTCGGTGGGAGCGCTGACGACGGGCTTGGCTCGCCGGTCGACTTGACGTACGGCGGCCGCTGGCTGGGCTGGCGTTTTCGAAACTGCTGGCGCGGAACCGGCGGCGGCGGAAACAGGGGCTTCAGCGGCCGGAGCTGTTGGAATGGCGTTGGCCTGCGGGGATGGGTTTTCTTTTTTCGAGGCCACCGTGGTCGCCGCTCCACCTCCGTTTTCGACGGTGAAAATGACTTGCCCTACTCGCAGCTTGTCACCTTCTTTTACACGGATTTCTCCGATTGTGCCCGTCACCGAGGAAGGCACTTCGACGACCGCTTTGTCGGTCTCGAGCTCCATCACCGGCTCGCCTTCGGCGATGTTGCCGCCGGGCTTGATCATCAAGCGGACCAGATCGCCGCTCTCGATATTCTCGCCCAGCTCGGGCAGCTTGAATTCCGTTGCCATTCTCTTCTTATCCTCAATCTCTTGCGCTTGCGCTGCCCTGGACGGGCGAGGACGCCCGTCCCTCCACTAGCTGATTGCCGGGTTTCGTTTTTCCGAATCGATTCCGAGATCGCGGATTGCCTTCTCCAGAAGCTTTGCGCCGACGGCTTCGCCGCTCTTTTTTGCGTCCTTGCGATTGTCGTCGGACTTTTCGCTCGCTAGTGCATAGAGCGTCGCCAGTACGATGTGCTTCGCGTCGACCTCGAAAAAGTCTCGCAGCGATTCGCGATTTTCACTGCGTCCGAAACCGTCGGTGCCAAGCGACACGAGCTTGCCCGGAACCCATTGCGAGATACTTTCTGGTAGCACCTTCATGTAATCCGATGCCGCAATGAACGGGCCGGATGCGTCTTTCAGCGTCTGGGTAACGTAGGGTACTTTTGCCTTCTGCGTGGGATGCAGCATATTCCAGCGCGCGCAGTCATTCGCCTCGCGATAGAGTTCTTTGTAACTGGTGACGCTCCACACGTCGACCGCGACGCCGTAATCTTTTTCGAGGATCGCCTGCGCCTTGAGCACTTCGAACATGATGGCGCCGCTGCCCAGCAGTTGCGCGCGCAGTTTGGCATCCTTCTTTTCCGAAGCGCGGTAACGGTACAAGCCTTTGAGGATGCCTTCGCGGATGCCGGGCTGGTCGGACATTTCGGGCATGGGCAGCGGCTCATTGCCAACCGTCAGGTAATAGAAAATGGACTCGCCGTCGATGTACATTCGCTTGATGCCATCCTGGATGATGATGGCGATCTCGTAGGCGAAGGCCGGATCATAAGCGAGAAGGTTCGGCACCGAGAGGGCCAATACGTGGCTGTGTCCATCCTGATGCTGCAATCCTTCGCCCGCCAATGTCGTTCTTCCCGCTGTACCTCCGATCAGGAAGCCACGGCAACGCATGTCGGCTGCGGCCCAGATCAGGTCACCGATGCGCTGGAGTCCAAACATCGAGTAATAAATAAAGAAGGGAATTGTATTGATGCCGTGATTGGCATAGGCGGTACCGGCAGCGATGAACGAGCACATCGATCCTGCTTCGGTAATGCCTTCTTCGAGAATCTGTCCGTTCTTCGCCTCCTTATAGTAGAGGAGGGTATCCATGTCGACCGGTTCGTAGAGCTGGCCGACACTGGAATAGATACCGACCTGGCGGAAGAGCGCTTCCATGCCGAAGGTACGAGCTTCGTCGGGGACCACGGGCACGATAAATTTGCCCACCTCGGGATCGCGCAGCAACTTGGAAAGTATGCGCACGAAGACCATGGTGGTGGAAGCTTCGCGGCCTTCCGTGCCTTTGTAGAACTCCTCAAACAGCGCTTCCGAGACCGGCTTAAGCGGCGTAGCCCGCACTTTTCGCACCGGCATGTAGCCGCCCAGTTGTTTGCGGCGCTCCTGCATGTACTTTATTTCGGCGCTGTCGTCGGCGGGACGATAGAAAGGAGCATTGTGAATTTCGTCGTCTGGAATCGGAATGCCGAAACGCGAACGGAAAATCTGCAACTCATCGTCGTTTAGTTTTTTCTGCTGGTGAGTGATGTTCTTGCCTTCGCCCGCCTCGCCGAGTCCGTAGCCTTTGATGGTCTTGGCCAGAATGATTGTCGGAGATCCGGTGTGATCGACCGCTGCGCGATAGGCGGCATGGACCTTGATGGGGTCGTGACCGCCGAGCCGCATGCGGGAGATTTGCTCGTCCGATAAATGCTCTACCATTTTCAGCAGCCGGGGATCGGTGCCAAAAAAATTCTGCCGAAAATACGCGCCGCTCTCGACGAAATATTTCTGATATTGGCCGTCGGTGATCTCGCCCATGCGCCGGAGGAGCAAGCCATCGCGATCGTTTTTGATGATCTCGTCCCAATCGCCGCCCCAGATAACTTTGATTACGTTCCATCCGGCGCCACGGAAAATCGCTTCCAGCTCCTGAATGATCTTGCCGTTGCCGCGGACTGGTCCATCGAGACGCTGCAAGTTGCAGTTGACGACGAAAATCAGGTTGTCGAGGCGCTCGCGCGAGGCCAGTGTAATTGAGCCCAGCGATTCCGGCTCGTCCATTTCGCCGTCGCCCAGGAACGCCCAAACTTTGCCGCCAGTCGAAGTTTTCAGTCCGCGATTTTCCAGATACTTGATAAAGCGCGCGTGATAGATCGCCTGAATCGGGCCGAGTCCCATCGACACCGTCGGAAATTCCCAGAATTCCGGCATCAGCCAGGGGTGGGGATAGGACGACAACCCGCCGCCGGCTTTTAGCTCGCGCCGGAAGTTCTCCAACTTCTCTTTGGGGATGCGGCCTTCGAGGTAAGCACGGGCATAAATTCCGGGCGCGGCGTGTCCCTGAAAATAGACCACATCGCGGTCGCCGGATTCAGTGGTCGCGTGAAAAAAGTGATTGAACGCGACTTCGTAGAGCGTAGCCGCCGACGCAAATGTGGAAATGTGTCCGCCGATTCCTTCCTGCAGCTTGTTGGCGCGGACGACCATCGCCATTGCATTCCAGCGCACCAGGCTCTTGATGCGACGCTCCATTTCCTGACTACCGGGAAATGGCGGTTGTTGTCGGGAAGGGATCGTATTCTGATAGGGTGTGGTGGCCGTGAAGGGAAGATTGACTCCGGCAGCGCTGCGCGCATGCAGTGCCAGTTGTTGCAGCAACCGGCCAGCTCGCTCCGGCCCACCTTGCGAAAGCACATAGTCGAGCGAGTCCAACCACTCCCGAGTTTCAAGGACTTCGATTCCGTTTGTCTGTTGCGTTTCAGCCACTCTGACCTCTCAAATAAAATTGGGACTCTTTATCATAAGCAATCGGCGGGAATTTTGCTGAGGGAGGGAGTTATTCGTCGACAGTTGTCGGCCGTCGGCAAGCTGGCTCGCGAATGACTATCGACCTCGACCAACGACCAGAAGCTACTCCAACGTTACTGCCTTCACCAGGTTGCGCGGACGATCCACATCTAGGCCGCGCTTGGCGGCGACATAATAGGCAAACAACTGTAGAGGAACAATTTCGAGAATCGGTGACAGCAGCTCCGGCGCAGCAGGAATAAAGATAGTGTGATTTGCCAGCGATGGGACGGAGGAATCTCCTTCCGTAGCGAGCGCGATAACCGTCGCTCCTTGCTTTTTGAAGCCTTCCATATTGCTAACATTTTTTTCGTAGCGCATTACGGAGCCGGCATCGTTCGGGTCGCAGGTTGCAATCATGACCAGCGGCAAGCGGAAATCAATGAGCGCGTTCGGTCCGTGCTTGGCTTCTCCGGTGGGATAGCCTTCGGCGTGAATGTAAGAGACTTCTTTCAACTTGAGCGCTCCATCCATGGCGATGGGGTAGTGGATGGCACGGCCGAGAAACATGAAATCGTCCACCCGATAATAAAGTTCGGCTAATTCCTCCACTTGGCCGGCGGCGATCAGAATCGTTTCGATCTTTTGCGGCAGCGCAAGAAGTTCGCGGATGTAATGCTGAGCCAGCGTCTTTGCAACCTTCTCTTTGATTTCGCCGAGGTACAGCGCGAATAGAAACAGGCACGCCATCTGTCCGGTGAAGGCCTTGGTCGAAGCGATGCTGATCTCGGGGCCGGCATGCGTGTAGATAAAACCGTCAGCTTCGCGCGCAATTGTCGAGCCTTCGACATTGGAAATCGCGATGGTGCGGGATCCCTTCTGGCGGGCTTCGCGCTGCGCAGCCGTGGTGTCGGCGGTTTCTCCCGACTGAGTAATAAAGATACTGAGTTCGCCGCGTCCGATCATCGGATTGCGATATTCAAATTCGCTCGCGTAGTCCACATCGACCGGCACAGCGGCGAGCTCCTGCATCATGTATTGGCCGGTCATGCCTGCATGACGACTGGTTCCCGAAGCCACGATGTTAATCCGCCGCAAGGCGTGTAGTTCCTCGCGCGAGATATGAATTTCATCCAGGCGAACCAGTCCCTCGGCCAATGAGACGCGAGGTTCGATGGTTCGCCGCAAGGCGTCGGGCTGCTCAAAAATTTCTCGAATCAGGTGATGTGGAAATTTGCGCGTCTCAGCCATTAACTTTGATCCCCTTGATAGTTGAAGCCTTTGAGCGGGAGTTCTTTGTTCCCGGTTCTGAGTTCTCAGAGAAATCGTTCATTGGAGATAGCCGAGAATCTGGAACTAGCCCCCCGAGCATTCCATGCCACCTACGAAAGTTCGCAGCACTTCCCCTTCGCGGTTCAGAACCACGAAGTCCGCGTCAGCTCCCACCGCGAGTACACCTTTATTCTCTATGTGCGCGACCCGCGCCGGATTACGACTGGCGGCGGCGACAGCATCGGTTAAGTTCCATTCCGCGAAGCGCGTCAGATTTCGTACCGCACGGTCCATGGTCAACACGCTTCCCGCCAGCCTGCCGTCCATTGTGCATTTGCCATCGCGCACCTCTACTTCGAAAGATCCGAGATGGTAGCGGCCTTCGGGCATTCCGGTCGCCGCTGTGGCATCTGTGATGAGGACGGTTTGCTCCAAACCCTTGGTGTCGGCAACGATCTTGACGATTGCCGGGTCGAGATGCACGCCGTCGACGATGATGTCGGCGCTCACACGATCATCCGTGAGCACAGCGCCCAGAATACCGGGACTACGATGGTCAAGCGGCCGCATGGCATTGAAAGTATGTGTGGCGTGCCATGCTCCTGCAGCAATTCCGCGTTCGGCCTGGTCGAAATCGGCGTCGGAATGACCCAGGCTCACGCAAACACCGCGCCGCGATGCTTCGGCAATTACCTCGAGCGCTGATTCCAGTTCAGGAGCAATCGTCATCATGCGAATTCGGCCGCGGGCCGCCTGCCAGAGGCGCTCGAATAAAGGCAGCGTCGGAGCTAGCAAATCCTCTGGTGGATGCACTCCGCGCCGGGCATGGCTAATGAATGGCCCCTCAATATGAATTCCGAGCGGAAGGGCCCGAGCCTTGTCATCGGCGTTCTTGAGCGCGCGATTTTCGATGGCATCTGCCAGCCTATCGAGCGCGCGTAAAGTTGCATCCATGGGAGCGGTGACGGTAGTGGGGAAATAACTCGTGACGCCGTGCCGCGCCAGCAATCGTTCAATCGCCGGCAGCGCATCGGCGGCATCGTCCATGACGTCAAATCCGGCACTGCCGTGAATATGAAGGTCAACGTAGCCAGGAGCTATTACGTCATTGCCAAAATCGGAAATAGAAACTCCGGGGGGGACCTGACGATGGTTCCGATCGGAAATTTCGAGGACCCGTCCCTGTTCGACGAGCACGACTGGGCGCTCGATGGTATCGGTCGGGGTAAACAGCTTTCCAGCAGTGAAAGCCAGCATAGAAACGTTTTAATAGCGGCAAAAAGAGCAAACCGGACGACGATGATCAACACAGCTACGACCAAGATTGTAGCAGCCTAAGGCGGCCCTCGGCGGGTGATGAGAAGGTGACAATCTTTACCGCGAAAAGCGCTATACCTCGCCCGAATAAATTGCGTGAAGCATTCGCGAGTTCGATTACGTATCGGAATCAATAGTAAGGTCTGGAACGCCGGCAATGATAGGTCGAAAAACAGTGCCTGTTTCCGGTGCGAGCCTGCATTTGGTCGGGAAAGCGCCAGACTTGAGAATGTTATACTGTCTGAGTTAGAACGGCTGCGTTGTTCCTGCAGCGGCCGTCAATTAGTCGTCAGTCGGGGAGTGGCTCAGCCTGGTAGAGCACCTGGTTCGGGACCAGGGGGTCGGAGGTTCAAATCCTCTCTCCCCGACCAATCTTTCTCTCGCTCTTTCAGTCGTTTAGGCGGCTATTGCCGCCTCAGTTTTTTCGGTACATTTCGGTACACTCGGTACAACTGAGGGTAGTTGGAACCCAAAGCCACATCTTTCCGCCCACTTCCTACGAAATGCAACGTCCTCTTTGATCTTGTCGTAGAGGTCGCTCATGTCCTTTCCAGCATGGCCCATCCAGTACTTGTATAGGCCCTCGGGACATTCCGCATAGTTCCGCAGGTACGTATTCCTAAAACGACGAAACGCATGGTTTCCAGCTTTGTGCGTTCCGGTAAACGGATTGATGTAGCCCAGTTCCTTAAGAGCCTTGTGCAAATGGCGACGGATGATATTTGACGGAGAGACGGGTTTCCCTTGTCGAGTACAGAACAGGAAGCCCGATGCTCGTTTGCCAACGAACTCTTTGAGAAAAGTGGCGATCGTCGGGTGGAGGTCAACCTGGCGACAACCATTTGCTGTTTTGAGCCGTTGTTCGACCCTGCCGTGATGAATTTTCTGTTGGATAAAGATAGTCAGAAAGTCAGAGGAGATGTGCTTGTCAATCTCGATCCCAAGCGCCTCTCCGACTCGTAAACCACCAGCCCCACACAGAACGAAAATCATCCGCTCCCGCTCTTTCTTCCACCGTGCTAAACCTGTCATCACTTCAGACGAAAAGGACGGCGTGTTCTGCTTGTCCTTCTCGACCACAGGCAGGTCGATGAATTCGTGATTCCATGTTCGAGGATAAATTTCCTCTCCTTGTTCATCGACGGCAGAAGCCACGACCATCTTCACAACCGGAACATAGTTGTCGATGGTCTTTGGAGATAAGCCTTTTTCCGACATCTTTGCAATGACGGACTTCAAGACCGCATTGTTGATTTCGGACAGGGGCAAATCTCCAATGTTTGGGTTAAGCCAGTTATTGAGACAGGCCTCCCAGACTTCCAAGGTCGAAATTGCAATGGGCTTGCGCTTCCGACTTCGGACGTGATTAAGCCACCATTTTGCTTGTTCACGGAACGTGACACCGTTGTTTTGCTTCACGACTTCGTTGAAATACTCCACGGTGTCGGCTCCGCTGCTCGTGATGATTTCACGAGCGCGGCGTTCCCTCATGGTCTTGGATAGGCTACCGGGGCCTGAGATCGGGCAAATTCTCTCCCGCATGTGTTTTCTCTTTTCTAGTCCCTGTACATCCATCCACCACCGAACGACCCACCATTTACCGCTTGATTCAATGTGACCGCTCTGACCAGTTCTGCGGAACATGCTCTTTCCTCTCCGCTTCACCGGTGTCGCAGTTAAAACCTTAGTATCGATGGCGTTTAATTGCAACGGGTTAGGGATCGCGGCGACATGGCTCTGAGCCCGCGGCAAACGAACCGGCAGCACCGTGAGCAGGGCATTCTGTTCCTGCCAATCGTTCACGGGTCCGATCATCTTCGAAATAGCGGCTGCTATCTGAAGGCGAGATTCGGTGAACCCAATGGCTTCCAGACCTTTCTGCGTCGAGACAGCAGCGATAACTGGATTCACTGGGATTTCAATTTGAAGGCAGCAGGTGAAGGCATTTGGATAGGTGGAACATACCGCGAAGTGCACTTCATGCTCTGAGGAGCTTGTGGACGAAGACTGGCCGCTTCTCATCCGGCAGATCAAGTCTGATTTCGGGCGCGTAGGCAAAGAGAAGGGTGAAGTACTGCGCTCTCTTGAGAAGTGGGCGATATTCCCGAACAAGTTTGTCGAGGTCTCAACCGTGTGCGCAGAATTGCACGGCGAGATTGTCAACGGCATGAAGTCGCTTGTGCCTGGAGGGTTTCCTCGGTTTACCTCCCGAGATGTTGAGAAGGAGCGGGTCAAGCTTCACCAGAAACTGGCTAGCCGGATATTCAAGCTATACAGGAATTGTCTTGAATTGTCGCTTATCACTCCGGTGCTCGCGGAGGCTTTCATCAATATGGCGATCCTGATCCTCTGCAAGAAAGAGATCAGAGAGAATCAGCGTCAGTTTGAAGCCTTCATTCGGTCTAACATCGACGCTAAGATATTTGATTTGCCGTACAAATGCCAAGGATTCGAAAGGAAGATCGACCCAGACTCGGAAACGTACAAGAATTTCAAGCGAGTCATGGATAGGAGAAATCACGCCATTCACGGCAACATTGATCCGGAGAGAGAGCAAACGGAAATCGTGTATTTCGAGGGAAGAAGGCCTCTATTCAAGGAACCGGGGGACCATATTGCCAAGCGTTTTGAGACCCAGATCCGGCAATACGACCCGGAAAAAGTGATTAAGAATTACGAAGACACACACGAATTTCTCATCAGCATTGCAGAACGTCTGGCACCCGATGTTCGCAAGGGGTTTTGGCAGGTGATGGAAGATCCTTATCCGGGCTACGATCTCTCGCGGAGAATAACCGGAGCCCTACTTCCTGAAGTAACTGCGATTGCCCACGTCGGCGATCTGAAATACGACGATGAACTACATGTGAACTGGGCGCCTGGAACTGTAGTCCGAGACGAATAGGTTGGAATTTCGCGGTTCGGCCGATTCGCCCGAATAACCCGACCTAGACCGCCCAAAGGTACTTGACTTCCTCATATCTATCTGCTACACCGTAGCAGGTGCCTACTTTTTCTACGCGCGACGCTGCCAAGCAACTGGGCTTGGATGCCACCACACTTAGTCGCTACATCGCCGCGAAGAAGGTGCCAGCGCCGAAGACCGTCACGACCGGAGGCATCACGGTCCATCTCTGGAGCCGCGACGATATTGAACGGGTTCACAAGCTGTTGCCAAAGATTAAGAACGGTCGGAAGCTCCGGTACAAGAAATCCGGGAGAAAGAAGTAGAACATCGAAGCGGGACGCGCCGGTGCTATCAACACCCACGCGCCCCCTCACCACCATCACCTGTTTAGGAGGCAACGATGGCTGCCAACGAAGATATCCGGTCCCCGTTTTCCACGCAACCAACCCCCCACTCCCAGAAGCTCAGGATCTACGAGCATCTCTTTGTGCTCAACCAGAAGCTCCAGGAGATTTTGCAGGTTCTTCAGCAGCTCGAAAAGTGTCCTGGCCTGCGCCGCGATTTTCTACGTTCGTTTCAGGTCGAGGTAGAAGAGGTGCGCGCCCAGGCGAACTTTGAGGTGCTCGAACACCTCAGCGACCGCGAACAGTAGGATTGGGCACGCTTTGGCAAGTTGCGCCGCCAGTGGGACATGCAGTTCGAAGATCCTGACGACGTATACATCAACATAGAGCGCCGTGAAGAGGAGCGCAAGAAGAGAGGGTTGCCGCCGCGCGTCGGCGTCATTCCGCACTCTGCGATCGCCGACGACGAAGAACGAATTGAAGCCGCACGAGAACGGAAGAAGAAACGTAGCAAAAAGCAGCGGAGCTGAGACTGGAACAGGTTCGGCTCATCGCGCGGGTTCGTCGCCAAGAGGCGCACTGGCGCCTGTCGGCCAGGGGACCAATTCTCCTTTCTGCCTGCAGACAAGTGGATACCTGTAAATGGCGGCAAATCTGGTAACCTATAAGTGGCCTAGCTATGAAGATTTCATTGAGCCCCGACGTCGAGCGCCTGATCGCTGAGCAGGTCAGCAGGGGACGCTACCATTCGGCTGATGAAGTTGTCCGCGAAGGCTTGGAGCTGCTTCAGGAGCGCGAGAAGGAGAAACAGCGCTCGCCTTCGAATGGCACCGAGAGTTTTGCGGCGGCTTTTGAAAGTATCGCTAAGGATGTGCCCGATACGGACTGGGAGAGCGTCCCCCCTGACCTTTCGAAGGCCCTTGATCATTACCTATACGGGAGCGAGAAAACATCCTGATGGAGCGCGTGTTTGCTGACACGGGCTATTGGATCGCCCTTCTAAACCCTCGGGACGATCTCCACGAAAGAGCCTCCTCAATCTCGGGCAATTACAGTGCGACCCAAATCGTAACGAGCGAAATGATTCTTACCGAATTCCTGAATAGTTTCAGTGATTACGGTTCGCGTCTGCGCCAAGCGGCGGCAAGGGCTGTAGCATCGATTCGAGACACTTCCCAGGTCATTATCATCCCTCAGACGAGCCAACTCTTCGAAAAAGCTCTGAAGCGGTATCAGGACATGACTGACAAGAATTGGAGTCTGACCGACTGCGCCAGTTTTCTAATCATGGAAGAAGAGCGGCTCACAGCTGCGCTCACTCACGATCATCATTTCACCCAAGCAGGATTCCAGGCATTGCTGCGTTAATCGATCACCCAACTCTGGCGCATTCACTGCAGCACTACTCACTCGTTCATGAGAGGAAAGGCGATCTCTGCCGCCAAGTTGATTAATCCTAGAGCGATGTGGGAGTGAGCGGGATTATATCGATGTCAGCCTTGCCTAGAACATTTGCTATAACCTCTACTATGCTCCCTCAGATACCGTCGAGCACCAGAACCGCACCCGCATGCGGTGGCCGGCCTATTCGCCAACGCCGTTTTGGCACACGGAAGTATTCGTTAGTGGCACTTCTCGTTCCAAGCTCGAGGAGCAGACGGACCTTTTGTGAGTCCGAAAGTCGCCATCCTGGAACAGCTCAAGGTGCAGAAAGTCGTTCCCAATGCAATTCGTGGTTGTTGTTGGATTACTCGCCCATAGCGGCGCAAGGTCAGGAGCGGTCGATTCCTCGATCTCGTTCCGTGCAGCTTCACGTCCACTCGCCTGATACCTTTCTCGATCTTGAGGGTGCTCGTCTCGGCTCCGGCGGCCGTGACCTTGCACATCTAATTCCGATCAGTTCTGGATCCCGATCTGATCTGGTTTGGATCCTGCTGCGTTCCACTTTCTGTGGCCAAAGTACGGGAACGACCAGCGCGTCCGACGACACGCGGCAGCCAAAGGCGGGGTCGTTCCCGTACTTTGGCGAATTTTCTTGGACCGGATCATCCGCTATCCCACTGAAACATAATGGTTTCCCGGTGTATGGGTGTCGCTCGTCCTGGACCGGGACACGGACCGGGTCCCAGTTTAGGGAAACAGGGTAGCTTTCCTGGATAAGCTCAGTGACGAAGCTGGCTCGCCATCGCAGACTATCAATATCGGGCCGATCGGCGAGTCTACTCGTTCCAGCAACAATTCAACGACTCCGGCTTTCGTTTGACGGACTCCCTTCATGTGCACTGCGACTCAGACGCCGACTCACGCACAGTTTCTATGGTCAGGTCGATGTCGTGTTCCGTCGTCAGCCAGTTGCAAACTGAGACCCGCATGACCCGCATGCCGCGCCACGTCGCGCCGCCAAACCACGCGACGCCCTTTCTTTGAATGCGCGCTATGACGTCATCGGTGTGGCGATCGTGATCGCCATCAGTTCCCAGGAACCTTACCAAACCCTGGTTTATGACGGGTGTAGCTACGATTTCGACCCCGGGGAGCTCGCCAATATTCTTAACCAGACGGCTTGCGTGCGCGCAGCAACGGTCAACGAGGTCGCCGATCCCGGAACGCCCAAGCGCGCGGATTGTCGCGTAAACCGCAAACCCACGACCTCGCCGGGACCACTCGGGATTCCAATCTTTTTGATTGCGAAGCCCCCCCACCGGAATCGAATAGCTTGTGTCTTGTGAAAAGGCAGCACGGTGCGCTGCCGCGTCTGCTACAAATACCAACCCCGAGTCAAAGGGCAGATTGAGCCACTTATGGCCGTCGGTTGCCCATGAGTCTGCCTGCTCCGCTCCGTCAAGGAGGTGGCGATAGCGTTTGCTGGTCGCCGCCCAAAGCCCGAAGGCGCCATCGACGTGAACCCAAGCATTCGCCGCTCGGGCGATCGGGCATATCTTGTCAAAAGGGTCAAAGACTCCCGTGTTCAGGTCGCCCGCTTGAAGGCAAACGACAACGGGCATTTCGGCTGTCTGCTTAAGTGCTTTCTCGAGTTCACTCGCGAGCATTCGGCCGCCGTTATCGCTTGGCACATATTCGACAGCCCGCGTCCCGACGCCGAGCAGACGGACGGCGCGGAGAATGGATTCATGCCGGCTCTCCGTCGTTAGGATTCTTATGGATGGCGCACCCGCGAGGCCAAGCTCCTCGACGTCCCAGTCGCGATCTCGCAGCAGTCGATATCGTGCGGCCGCCAGGGCGGTGGCGTGCCCCATCTGCGAACCCGTGACGAAAGCGAAGGACGCCGAACGCGGGATTCCGAGCAGCTCTTTTGCCCACTCCCCGCAGACATCCTCAACGACAGCTTCCGCAGGGGCTGTGAGGTTGGAAGCAGCATTCTGGTCCCAGGTCGAGGTGAGCCAGTCGGCCGCCAGAGCGACGGGAAGTGTACCTCCGATGACCCAGCCGAAGAATCGGCCGCTCGTCGAACCCAGTATGCCGCCCTCGGCATCGCTGATCAGTTCGCTAATGACTTGCTCCGGGTCTCGCCCTGCCTCCGGAAAAGCTTTGGCAAGTCGCACGCGCAACTCGTCAAGCGTAGCGGTGGTGCCAATTGGCCGGGAGTCGAGGGTCTCAAGATACTTCACGGCGTACGCAGCCGACGTATTAAGGACATTGATGCTGGTCATGTCGTTCATCCCTCAAGAATTGAGAATTCGACCACCCGAGGCTGCCAGTGCATGACGTCTAAACTGATTGCAACATTGCAACAGTCGACAACCTGGCACAGACCGTCCGAGCAGCATGACGATCGCCGCCGCAAGCTGGATGGCGGCGGCCGCGATGAACAGCAGCGGTGCGCCACGACCACGGCTCACGAAAGCTGGGGGAACCAGCCCGCCAAGATCACGCAGTACACCGAATGCGGCCGGCGCTCATCCTCTGCACCTTGCTCCCACAGAGGTACGCCAGTAAGAAGTAGACAAGCGCACGCACGAATGCTCCGCCCGCAGAACCTTCAGCATCGAGTAGAAAGACTTGTAACGGAACTAGAGCAAGGACGGCGAGCCATCCCGCGCAAGTTTTGCCAGCTAAACCGACGACCACGCCAACGATGATGCTGATTACAGGAATCACTATTAACTGATATCCTGTCTTTGCCTTCTCCAACCGTTCGAATGGATCGCGGTATTCCCTTTGAATAGTCGTAGAGTTTTTGTTCGCAACTTCGGGGCCTCGAACCAGGTGTCCCGAGGGTGTCCAAGACAGCCAGGCGACAACGGAAAAGCACAGTATCACCCAACTCAAGAGGCCGGCGCCAACCACAACCAAGATAGATCTCATCATCGACTCGTCTCCTTGCCCGCAAGAAACTCAGCCGCCTGGCACAACAGGTACCACCACAGCGTTCCCGCTACGGTTTGCCCAGATTCCAGGCCGTTCGCGTCAATCACGGTGGTGCTGTCTCTCGCGTCGCCTCCCCGGGAACCAACGTCGAGCATCGATTGCGATCGGTGCCAGGAGAGCAAGGAGGCAGACGAGAAAAAGAATGCCAACAACGACATATCGCATAGCAGTCTCCTTTAGAGAGTTTCCGCTTCCTACGCTTCTCCACGTCTAAACCACAGGCGAAGTTGCTTGTCACCCTCGGTTCGCAGGTACTGCGAGAGCACGTTCTTTCGGAACTGCGGCATACTTAATATTCTCTTGAGGATGTGAGGATGTGGACCCGGAGACGGAAAGAAGGTTGCTGGCAATCTACAAGATGTTCCCTACAGCCAAGTAATGAACCGGTGGTGCTGTCGGTCCTGGCCTCAGCGGATAACCGCTGCTCAGCACCAGAAAAACATGCCCACCTTGGTAACACGCGGTAACAATAAGCGTTGAGCGAACGATTGGATTTCAAAATCTACCCCTGAATGCTTTGCAGAGTGACACCGTGATTATGGTCGCCGGACCGCTCACGCCTAGGGGTTTTCGTGGTAACAACTGCGGTAACACTAAGCGTTTCTAGCAGCTCTGAAGCGGCCTAAATGTTACCGAAATCGCTTGTAAGTGCCTCATTTTCCATAGCGTGGTCCTGTGTGAGGATGGCACTCTACCGCTGAGTTAAGCGCCCTTGAATCGTGAGCAAAATGCCCTTTCTCTACTATAAGATGCGTGTTTCATCCCGTCAAGTTGGGCAAAAAACCTCCCCAAGCGCGGCGGCAATCCGTCTGTGGTCTCCGGCATTTGCATGGGTATAGCCCATTGTCGTTTCTTGCTGTGCGTGGGCCTAGGCGGTCCATCCTAACGCGCATCGGTGCGCCCATGCTGTCTAGTGCGCTGGCATTGCAGTGTCGAAAGGCATGGAGGCCCATATACTTTGTGTCTTCAATGCCTATCTGTTTTAGCAGCGGTTTTAGAATCCACGTCACCACGTTGTAATTGTCCAGGGGTTTGCCCGTGCGCGTAGCAAATATCAACCCCGTCCGGTCCCCAATGAACGCGACCAAATGTACCGCGAGTGCCGGAGAAATCGGAAACGAGCGCACAGCATTTCCCGTCTTCGGTGTTTGTAGTTGCGCCCTCCATGCGGACCGCTTGACATGGATGAACTGCCGGGGCAGGTCCATGTCTTCCACGAATAGGCCGCATACTTCCCCGCCGCGAATCCCCGTCTCCGCGATAATCCAGAACAGGGAACGGTACGGCTCTGTGGCGAGGCGGATAACGTCCCGTGCTTGCTGCACGGTGGACTTGCTGAGGCCCAACTCGCTGGCCAGTTTCCGGCAGGACCAGTGCGTGCTGCCATCCTCTGGC